>Ga0182011_10003762_pt1 | contig 12362 bp, 10 predicted proteins | sample 711E1DmetaG_FD_120481 | JGI IMG/M metagenome (GOLD analysis project Ga0182011, IMG submission 120481) | Permafrost microbial communities from Stordalen Mire, Sweden - 711E1D metaG | ecosystem: Environmental > Terrestrial > Soil > Wetlands > Permafrost | place: Sweden: Stordalen | collected... | reverse complement strand
GCCCGCACCAGCATCCGAACGTGGGCGGGGCGGCTGACGCCGAAGCCGACGGCCACCGGGACCGGCGACTCGGCCTTCGCCGCTGCGACCAGGCCGCGGACCGACGGCGGCAGCGACGCGCGGGCGCCGGTTACGCCGACCAACGACACGCAGTACAGGAAGCCGCCGGATCGTCGCGCCACCTCGGCGCGGCGCGCGGGAGTGCTCGTCGGCGCGATGAGATACACAACCGCCAGGCCCACATACCGAGCCACGGCCTCGAACCGCGCCCCTTCGTCGGGCGTCAGGTCCGCGACGATGACGCCCGCGGCGCCGGCCTCCGCCAGACGGCCGGCCACGGCCCGGCCGTCGCCGCCGCCCAGGATCTGGTTGGCGTAGCACATCGGCACGAGCGGCAGATCGGGCCGGGCCGCGGAGATAGCCGCCAGCAGCGCCACCGACCGCTCGAGCGTGGCCCCGGCCCGCAACGCGGCCGAGGTCGCCCGCTGGAGAGTGGCTCCGTCGGCCATTGGATCCGAATACGGCAATCCCACCTCGAGCAGGTCCGCGCCCGCATCGGCGGCCGCGAGCGCGGCCGCGAACGAGGTCTCGTGGTCGGGATAGCCCGCCACTACATACGGGATCAGGGCCGCGCGGCCGTCCGATGCCGCCCGGGCAAAGGCGACCGAGACGCGGGCCGCGCCGGGCGTGCCGTTGGTGCCCGCGGCCCTGGCATCGACTGCCGCCGTCATCGTCCCGGCTCCCCGAGTCCCAGCGCCGCGAGGTCCTTGTCGCCGCGGCCCGAAAGTCCGAGCACCACAACCGCCTCGCGGGGCAATCGGCCTTCGGCCGCCGCGCACGCCGTCCCCGCCAGCACCTCGGGCAGCGCGGCGACGGCGTGCGCGGATTCGACCGCCGCCAGGATGCCTTCGGTTCGGGCGATCTGCCGGACGGCCGCGACCGCCTCCGTGTCGGTCGCGGATGAAACGATCAGCCGCCCCGCCTCCATCAGAGCCGCGAGCTGCGGGCCGATGCCCGGGTAGTCCAGCCCGGCCGAGATCGAGACCGCCTCGATGACCTGGCCGTCGGGATCCTGAAGCATGTATGAGCGCGAGCCGTGGAGGATCCCCGGCGTGCCGCCCAGGAGCGCCGCCGCGTGCCTGCCGGTCGCGATCCCCTCCCCCGCCGCCTCGGCCACGGCCAGCCGCACCGACGGCTCGCCGATGAACCGGTTCAGCAGGCCGAGCGCGTTCGAGCCGCCGCCGACGCAGGCGATCGCCATGTCGGGCAGCCGCCCCTCGACCTCGTAGAGCTGAGCCGCCGCCTCGTCGCCGATGACGCGCTGGAAGTCGCGCACGATCATCGGATACGGGTGCGGACCCATCGTTGAGCCCAGGCAGTAGTGCGAGGTCTCGACGTTGGTGACCCAATCGCGAAGTGCCTCGCTCACGGCATCCTTCAACGTCCCGGAGCCGCCGTGGACCGGCCGAACTTCGGCCCCGAGCGCCTCCATTCGGAGCACGTTCGGCGCCTGGCGTTTGATGTCCTCGACGCCCATGTGGACCACGCACGGGATCTCGAGCAGCGCGCAGGCCGTGGCCGTGGCCACGCCGTGCATCCCGGCGCCGGTTTCGGCGATGACGCGGCTCTTGCCCAGCCGGCGTGTGAGCAGAACCTGGCCCAGGGCGTTGTTGAGCTTGTGGGCGCCGGTGTGGTTGAGGTCCTCGCGCTTGAGGTAGAGGTGGATTCGGTCGGGCAGGCAATCGGCCTGCTCACCGGCCAGCTCGCGGGCCTTCGCCAGCGCCTCGGCGCCGAGCCTCTCAGCCCGGTAGATGGGCGTCGGCCGGCCGCCGTAGTGGAACTGCAGCTCGCGCAGCTCGGCCCAAAAGCGCGGGTCGTGGCGGGTCTGGGCCCAGGCCGCCTCCAGCTCGACCAGCGCCGCGACCAGGGTCTCGGGCACGTAGCGGCCGCCGAAGTCGCGGTTGAGCCCCCAGCGACCGGCGTCGTCCGGGTCGAGGAGCGCCTCGGGAACCGGCGTGGGCCGAACCCGGACGTGCGGGCGGTCGAAGCGCGCGGCGCGGGCCCGCTTGATGAAGAGCGCCACTCGCAGCGGATCCTTGCGGGGCCGCGAACCCGGGGCCCGCGGCGCACGCGACCGGCGGGCGGAGGTGTTCTCGTCCACTCCGGAGCTGACGTCGACGCCGATTGCCGGAACTGCCAGGACGGCGGCTTCGACGTTGGCCGGCTCCAGACCGCCGGCCAGGATCACGGGCACCTCGCGGGCCACCGCCGCCGCCACTTCTCGATCGACGAGCAGGCCGGTGCCACCGGCGAACGGGCCTCCGGCGGCATCGAGAATGAGACGTTGGGTGCCGGCGGCGAGGTATGCCCTGCCTGCCTCGATCGCCTTTGCGGCGGCCGAGCCGGCGTTCGCAGGGTCGGCCGCCGCGCCTCCGGCAGTGGCGGCCGCGTGAGCGGCAACCGACGGGAGATGCAACACCTTCCAGACGGGCCGGCCGACGGAGGCAATCGCGTCGACGGGCTCGTTGCCGGAGAGCTGGATCGCGTCGGGGTCGATGGCCGCGATGGCGGCGCGCAGCTCCGCCGGAGTGGCGTCGGCGGTGACGGCCACGATGCGGGGCCGCTTGCCGGCGGGCGAGGCGCCACGCACCAGCGCAGCCAGCCACGAGGCTTCGGCCGGGGTCAGGCATCGGGGCGTGCCGGGGACGAAGTTGAAGCCGATGGCATCGGCGCCGGAACGGATCGCGGCGAGCACTCCGTCGGAATCGGTCACGCCGCAGATCTTGACCAGCGGCAGCCGCGCTTCCGCTGCCACGTCGTGTGGCACGGAACCCGCGGCCACGTAGGCACGGGCCGCCGCGGCCGGCTCGGCCGAGCGCATCAGCGCCTCCCCGACGAGGGCGGCGTCAAGCCCGACCGCCCGCCAGCCGACCAGCGTTCGAGGCTCGCTCACGCCCGACTCGCCGACCACCAGCCGGTCCTTCGGCACAAGCGGTCGCAGTCGCAAGCAGTGCTCGGGGTCGACCGTGAGGGTGCGGAGGTTGCGGTTGTTCAGGCCGATGAGGCGAGCGTCGGTGGCGAGGGCGGCCTCGAGCTCGCGCTCGTCGTGGACCTCGACCAGCGGCTCGAGGCCGAGCTCGCGGGCAAGACCGGCGAACCGGGCCAGCTTGCGGGCCGGGAGGATGCAGGCCAGCAGCAGGACGATGTCGGCTCCCGCGGAGCGCAGGACGGGGAGCTGGCGCTCGTCGACGACGAACTCTTTGGCGAGGATCGGGAGCGTGACTGCCGCCCGAACGGCGCGCACGTCCGCCACGGAGCCGCCGAACCAGTGGGGTTCGCACAGGACCGAGATGGCGCTCGCTCCGCCGGCCTCGTAGGCGAGAGCGAGGGCGATCGGATCGGCGTCGGCGGCGATGGCGCCGGCCGAGGGCGAGCGACGCTTGACCTCGGTGATGAGATGCAAGCCGGGCGCGGCAAGCCGCTCGGCAATGGGCCTTGGGGCGCCGCCCGGAGCGGCGGAGCAGGCCGCCGCTCCGTCGGCAAGAGAGCGATAGCTCTGCCCATCGAGCTCGGCGCGGACGTCGGAGAGGCGCCGGGCGGCGATGTCGGCCACGACCCCGGCGCGGCCCGAGGCGGCTGAGCGCGTGGGGTGCGTGGCGTTCGTGGCACGGCCAGGGCCGACCGCCGCGGCGGGGTCGTGGCGCGATCGCGCCGAGCGCGGCTTGCCGGCGGCGATCGTCATGCCGGCGACCCAGCCAGGCTCTTCGCAGCCGCGTCGTTGGCCGCCTTCGCGGCGCGCAGCCGCCCCAGCAGCCGAGCGGCCGCGCCGCTGTCGATCGCCTCGGCCGCCATCGCGATTCCGTCTCGCAGGTCCGCGGCTCGCCCCGCGGCCAGGAAGGCGGCCGAGGCGTTGAGCAGGACCACGTCACGGCAAGGGCCGCTCGCCCCGCCCAGGACCGACTCGACGGTCTTGGCGTTCTCCGTCGGAGTGCCGCCTACCAGCGCCGAGGTCGGAGCCGCCGTGAGACCCAGCTCCGCGGCCACGACCTCGTGCCGCGTGACGCCGCCGGGGCTGACGTCGTAGAGGACGCCCGACCCGTCGAGCGGCAGCTCGTCCAGGCCGGCCCCATGGACGACCAGAGCCCGCTCGGCGCCGAGCAGATGCAGCACGTCGGCGATGCGCGGTGCGGCGGCAGGATCGCCAACCCCCACCACCTGCCGCCGCGCGCCGGCGGGGTTCGTGAGCGGCCCGAGCAGGTTGAACGCCGTCCGCACTCCGATCTCGCGGCGAGTGGGGCCGGCGTGTTTCATCGCGGGGTGAAATCCCGGGGCGAACAGGAACGCGAACCCGTCTTCGCGCAGGGCGACGGCGGCCTCCTCGGCCCCGAGATCCGTCCGGATCCCAAGCGCCTCCAGAACATCGGCCGAGCCCGACTTCGAGGTGATCGCCCGGTTGCCGTGCTTGGCGACCGGCACCCCCGCCGAGGCCACTACCAGCGCCGCGGCCGTGGAGATGTTGAAGGTGTTGCTGCCGTCGCCGCCGGTGCCGCAGGTGTCGACGGCGCCTTCCGGCGCCTCCACTCGCAGGGCGCGGTCGCGCATCGCGGACGCGAAGCCGGCCAGCTCCTCGACCGTCTCGCCGCGCATCCGCAGCGCGACCAGCAGCGCCGCCAGCTGGGACGGCGTCGCCTCGCCGTCCATAACCGATCCCATGGCCACTCGCGCCTCGTCCAACGACAGGCGCTTGCCATCTACGACGGCCGCCAGGGCCGCTCTCACGACTTCGCTCATCGAACGATCTCCACGCGGCCCGCGACGGCCGCCTCTATCGCTTTGGCTGTCCGTGTCGGTGCCCCGACCGAGGCCGGCTCGGCCGGCCTCGGCTGCCCGGCCGCTCCGCGCTCCGCGGCGGCGGCGCCCGAAGGTTGAGCCGCGCCGTGGTCGCCGCCGAGCCCGGTCAGGGCAAACGAGCCGCTGACCTGGTCCAGCAGCGCGGCCTCGCCTTCGCCGGCAAGGCGCAGGAAGTTGGCCAGGAGGTGCGGCCCCTCCGGGGTCAGGACCGACTCCGGGTGGAACTGCACGCCCTCGACCGGGGCGTTGAGATGGCGAATGCCCATGACCACGTAGTCCTCCTCGGTCCGGGCCGTGACGATCACGTCGGGCGGGAGCGTCTCCGGGGCAACGCTGAGGGAGTGGTAGCGCGCGGCCATGAACGGGCTGGGCATTCCGGCGAGCAACCCCTTGCCGTCGTGGCGGACGCTGGACGCCTCGCCGTGGACGAGCGTCGGGGCGCGGCGGATCGTAGCCCCGAGTGCGGCGCCCATCGACTGCATGCCGAGGCAGACGCCCAGCAGCGGGATCTTCCGCTCGATTGCCACGCGAATGGCATCCATCGATACGCCGGCCGAATCCGGGTCGCCGGGGCCGGGCGAGATGACGATGCCGCGCAGTTCGGCCGTCGGGTCGTCGGCGATGGCTTCGAGGCCGGCGCGGTCGATGGCGTCGTTGCGCAGCACGCGAACGTTCGCCCCGGCCGCCTCGAGAGCCTGGACGAGGTTGAAGGTGAACGAGTCGTAGTTGTCGATCATGAGGATCATCGGGAGGTCTCCTGTCGCTCTGGCACGGAGCTGGCGCCTGCCGGGGCTGTGGCCACGGGCTGGCGGGCGGCCTGGCCACGGAACGTTGTCGCGCCACTCCCCGCCTTGCCGGCGGCCTCGCTCGCCGCCTCGGCCACCGCCATCTCTAGAGCACCTCGGATCGCCCCGGCCTTGTGCTCGGTCTCCTCGAACTCACGCTCCGGGACCGACCGGGCGACGATCCCGGCGCCGACGTGGATGTGGATCAGGTCGTCCTTGAGGATCGCGGAACGGATCGTGATGGCGGTGTCGAGGTTGCCGTCGTAGCCGAGATAGCCCACGGCGCCCCCGTACAACCCGCGCCGCTCCTTCTCCGCCTCGGCGATGAGCTGCATCGCCCGAACCTTGGGTGCGCCCGAGAGCGTGCCGGCCGGGAAGATGCTGCGCAGCGCGTCGAGGGCGTCGCAGCCGGGCTTGAGCCGCGCTTCCACGTGACTCACGAGATGGAGGACGTGGCTGTAGCGCTCCACTTCCATGTACTTGGTCACGGCCACGCTGCCCGGTCGGGCCACCCGGCCGAGGTCGTTGCGTCCCAGATCGACGAGCATCACGTGCTCGGCCCGCTCCTTGGGGTCGCGCTCCAGCGCGTAGGCGAGCTCGGCGTCCTCCGCCGGGGTGGCACCGCGCGGCCGTGTCCCGGCGATCGGGTGCGTGGTCATGCGGTCGCCCTCGACCCGAACCAGCAGCTCCGGGCTCGCACCCACTACTGAGAACTCCGGCATCCGCACGAAGAACAGGTATGGGCTCGGGTTGATGCGGCGCAGCGCGCGGTACAGCGCCACGGCGTCGAGCGGCTCGCCGGCGATGACCGGACGCTCGAAGGTCTGGCGCCGCGCCACGACTATCTGGATCGCCTCGCCGGCGGCAATCGCCTCCTTGGCCGACCGAACGGCGGCTTCGTATTCGCCGCGCTCGAGGCTGACTTCGATCTGCCGAAGACCGGCGGCGCCGTTCCCGACCGGGGCGAACGCGCCGCCTGGGGCCCCGCGGCCCTCGTCCGAGCCGGCACCGTCGTCGGGCCCGGCAGAGGCCGTCCTTTGGGCGGCGTCAGCCGCACCGTCGTTCGTCTCGACTCGGCTGCGCCGGGTGAGGCTTGCCAGCTCGAGCTTCGTCGGCCGGGCGGTGCGCTCGAGGGCGTCGAAGATGGCGCGTTCGGCGATCGCATAGCGGCCCTCCAGGTCCGGGGCTTCGGTGTGGAGCGACGCGACGGCGGAGAGCGTGTGCGTCAGGTGGTCGAAGACAAGGACCAGATCCGCCTCCTGGAAGGCGGCCATCGGGGTGCCGATCGGATCGCGGGCCGGCAGGGGGACGGTCGGCTCGAACGTGGAGACGGCGTCGTAGGCAAGGGCACCGACTGCCCCGCCCGGGAACCGCGGGATGCCCTCGCCAGGGAGGATCCGCCTCTTGGGCACGAACTGCCGCAGCGCCGTCAGAGGATCGGGTGCCGGCAGCGTCTCGGTCGGAAGGTCGGGCGAGAAATCGATCACGCCCACCGGCCGGGACTGGATCGTGGCCAGGCCGTCGCGCACCGTGAGGAGCCGTCGCGGGCCCACGCCCATGAACGAGTAGCGGCCCAGCCGCTCACCACCCTCGACGGACTCGAGAAGGAAAGCCGGGCCCCCATCGTCGAACCGCATGAAGGCACCGATCGGGGTTTCGAGGTCCGCGTTCCGAGTGGCCGTCAGCAGGATCGTGTCGGCCGAGCCGGACAACCGCCGTACCTCGCGCAGACTGAGCGGATCGGTGAGTGCCATCGGTATCGCCTTTCGAGATTGGTGCGCCGCGCCTGCCATCCCGCCGACCCGGTGTCGGACGGGAATCAAAACGACCTTTCGTTCAGGGACGAAAGGTCGATCCTTCCGCGGTGCCACCCACATTCGGCGATGCCGCTCTCTTGGCCGACGGGCCGGGCTCTCGCGCTCGGTGCTGTGCGCGACTCCCGCCGATCGGTGCTGCCCTGTATCGCTGGCGCTCTGCGCCGGAGCCTACTGGCGAGCCCTGGAAGCTCACGGTTTGGTCCGGTGGCTCACGGGGCCATTCGCTCCTGTCGCCGCCCCAGCTTTCACCAACCGCTGGGTCTCTGTGCCGGCAACCGGGAGGTACTCGTCCCGATCATCGCCCATATTCCCGATGTGGCGCGGAGTCTACGGGCAGAGGCGCGTCGGTGTCAACCGAGGCCGCCCGGCAGCGGGCGCAGACGACCTGGACACGCGGCCCATCCGGCCCAGCCGCCGCGGCTACCAGTATTCCTCGGTGTGGAGCGTGCCGATGTCGTGGCCTTTGTCGCGGACGAAGCCGCGCGCCTCCGCCCAGCCGATAACGGTCTCGATCATTCCCGGGTTGCCGCACAGGAAGATGTCGAAGTTCTCGGGCGTCAGCGGCAGGCCGGTCTCATCCTCGATCGCGCTCGAGGCGATGACGTTCTGGAGATAGCCGCTCCGGCCTCGCCAGGTGACGTCTTCGGCCGGTCGCGTGATCACCGGGACGTAGTGGAAGTTGCGGCAATGGCGGGCCAGGCCGGTCAGCTCCGTGCGGTAGCCGAGGTCCCACGAAAAGCGCGCTCCGTGGACCACCACGAACTGGCGCGGGCCGTTGCAGACGAGCTCGCTGCGCAGCATCGACATGTAGGGCGCAAGACCGGTGCCGGTGCCGATCATCAGCACCTGCTTGCCCGGCGCGACCTTGTCGAGCGTGAAGACGCCGACCGCCTTGGGCCCGACGTACACGCGATCGCGGACCTTGAGGCTGAAGAGCCGCGGGGTCAGCTCGCCGCTCATCACGAGGGTCAGGTAGAACTCGACGTACTCGTCGGCGCGGCTTTCCGACGCGATCGAATAGGCGCGACGGATCATTCGATCGGGGTCGACGACGGCGCCGGAGATGGCGGCAGCCTGGGCATCGACGGCGGCCTGGCTCTCGGCCGTACCCGCGACGGCGGCCGCGGCTCCGACACCCGGCGAGTCGAGGCGCGGCGATTCGAGGCGCGCCCCCGCGACGACGCTCGGCTCCGATTCGCCCTCCGCCTCATCGACACGCGGCGCCGAGGCCTTGACGCCCAGAACGACGTACTGGCCGGCCTTGAACTCGAACGGCAGCTTGTCCGGGACGACCCGCAATATGATCAGGCCGGGTGCCACCTCCACCCGACCCGACACCGTTGCGTTGTACTCAGCCGCCATGCTGACCTCCGATGTGCCAGGTCGGTCGGGATGCTTGTGCCTTCCCGTGGAGAGAAGGATACGGGGCCGGAGAGGCGGTGTCAGGAGATCGAGATTTCGGCGGGACAGGAATCGCGTTCGAGCAGATTGAGCGGCGGCGGCGCAGGAACTCCACGCCGTCGCGGCCGGGTCGTTCGCCCGGGTCGCGGTCAGCCCGGCGTCGGGAGTCCGGCCAGTCGAGCGGCCGGTCCATTCGGTTGCATGACGCCCTTGAGACTCGCCCACGGAATCGAGACGGAGGGCATCCCGACCGCGGCCGTGCCCACCTGGAACTCGGCGAAGACGACCTTGAGACCGGCCGGCGTAAGAGCCCAGTCGTCGAAGTTATCGGCCACCGCGCCCGCTCCGGCGGCAACGAGGGTGGCGTCATAGCGCTTGCCCAGCGACTTGCGCAGCTGCTCCTGGGATTGTTGGGAGATGATCGCCACGGCCGCCTGCGTGTCGAGGAAGATCTGGCCGAAGTCGAGGCGCTGGCCGCTGTCCAGCGCGTAATTCACGGTCTCGATGTTGATGGACGGATGGCCCGGTGCCGTGTCGTCGACCCACTTCAGCGTGAAGCTCACCAGGTCCCACGACACCATGTCGACCGTGAACGTGCCGGTCAGGTTGTTGGTCTTGCCGGGCAGCTGCTGCTGGACCGCGGGACCCTCTTCGAACGTCGCGATCCGCGTCGTGACCTCGTCTACGATGTCCTGGTTCACGACGCCCGCCAGCGGCGTGCTCCCGGTCCGGAGCTGCGGGTAGCGCCAGACCACGAACCAGATTCGGTGGGGATCGCGGTCACCCTTGTAGATCGTGAGGACGACAGGGGGCGTGGAGGGGAGCGGGACGGTCGGCACCGGAGTGTCGGTCTCGGTCGCAAGGGCAGGTCCGGACGGCGCGGTCGTGCTAGCCGTGGGCTTGACTACGGGCAGGGAGGGGGGCTCAAACGTCGCGCCGGCCTGCGTGTTCCCAAGGATCGTCATGGCGGTGGTCACGGCGACGAGAGCCACGAGCGCCAGAGCCGCAATCGGGAACAGGCCCTTGATTCGTCCTAGAAAGTGACTCGGCTCCATGGCACGAGTATGTACCGACGGGCGCAATCTCCGCTTGTCGGCGGCCCTGGCGGCGCCCTCCGGGCCTCCTCCCGGCCCGGCCGCGCATAAGCGGGAGCGCCATGTATCGCCTCCTGAGTGCCTGGGCGCACGGCCTCCAGTGGCCGCTGGCGACCGCGATCCTCGTGCCGATTGAGGACGGTCCGATGGTGCCTGGCGGGGGGATCGGCCGGTTTAGCGCGAACGACGAGATGACCGCCGTCTACACGTCCGTCGCCGTAAGGCTCGCGAATGCCGCGCTTCACGAGCTGATGGCCTATCGCGGGCTGACGCTCTAGGCGCACAGGCCCCGACGGTGTCCGGCATAGGCCGCGGCGGCCCCGGCTACCCAATGCAGGGCACAATGAACTTTCGTTGCTCGCTCGCAGTCTGGATAGGCCGCAATGGAGAGCTGCACTTTGTCCATTCCGGAGGCGCATGTGAGCCAAGGGTCGCTCGGCCCGCTCGATGAGGCCGACGCCGCGTTGTTGCGCGTCGAGTTTGTCCGACTCGCCTCCCGTCATCTCGACGGCGCATACAAGCTGGCCGGATACATGCTCGGCGACGCTGGCGAGGCGGAAGACGCGCTGCAAGAGGTGCTCATTCGCGCCTGGCGGGCATGGCCCAAGCTGCGTAGCCCCGACAGCATCGGGCCCTGGCTCGACCGGATCGTGGCCAACGTCTGCAGGACCCGCATCCGGAGACGCAAAGGGGTAAGCACTCTCGCCTTCGACGATGGCTTGCAGGTAGCCGCAGTCGATCCCTTTCGGGCCACTCTCGCCCGTGACACCGTGGGCAGAGCACTAGACCGGCTGTCGGCGGAACAACGCGTCGTCGTGGTGCTCCGGTACTGGCGCGACATGCCGCTCGAACAGATCGCGACCAGGCTGGATATCCCGCTCGGGACGGTGAAGTCGAGGCTCCATTACGCCCTCAAGCTGCTCGGGCAGGAGATCGACCGATGAGATTGCTCGGACGCCACGGAAGGTCGGCGCAGCGTCCCACGCTTGACGCTCGATTGCACGAGATCTTCGACGACAAACGCACGCCGGGCGCACCGGACACGCTGTACAACTACGTGAGGGAGATATCAATGAGCACGCCGACCGAAGGACCCGCCTGGTATCGGCGGACTTGGAACGGACTCGGCAGGGGCGCCCGTTCGGCGGCGCTGCTGGCTGCAGTCGTTGCGATCGTGGCCGTGGGGCTTGGGGTCGCCGTGGTCCTTCCACGCGGTACCGGCATCGGCGCCGGCCCGACGGCGCAGCCAAGTCCGATTGCAGTTCCAAGCGCGCCGCCCGGGTGGAGATACGAAGAGGCATTCGGATCGCCCGGCGCGGATGGCCTCTCGGTCGCTGCCAACCTGCCGCAACCTGCTCCCAAGATTGCAATCCATGTCATATGCAGCGGGCCTGACGAAGTCATCGTCCTGGTCAGCACAGCTGCGGAAATCAGCCCGCTTGGGAGCCAGCCACTGCAAGCTGCGGAGTTCTCGTGCCCGGGAGAGGGCCGTGTTGAATTGACGGCGACCAGCGGGGCCTTCCAGTCCGTCTCCGCGGTCGCGGTCCGCAACCCATTGAGCATCGTCGACACGAACTTCACAGTCAGCATCGAGGTTCCGGACGCAACGCCAACCGCATCGCCATCGCCCTAGCCTCGCGATCCGTGGCGGCGGGCTGCCACATGGCATATCGGGCCAGACCGGCGCATCACGGGCTGATTCACCGGCCCGGCCGGAAATGGGGCGCCTGCTCAGTTGCGGCGAGTTCAGCGATTGCCGACGCGGGAACGAGGCGACGACGACCAACCTTAACCGACCGGAGGCGGCCGGCGCCGATCGCGGCGTAGATGCTCGTCCTGCCGACTCCTGCGAGGGCGGCTGCCCGATCGATCGAGAGCAGTTGCTCGGGTCCGGCGTCGTGGCTATCGGCCTCGGCACGGACCGCGGCCAGGATCGCAGCGGCCAGGGCGTCGGTGGCGGCTCGGATGGCGGCTTCGTGATCGGCGGTCATGACCGGGCGGCTTCGAGCTTCTCGCCATCGCGCGGAAACAGCTTGTCGAGCATCTCGCGGCGGGCCAAGCCGTCGATGATCAGTACGGCCGTGCGCGTTCGTGACAATTGCGACAACTCCGGTCACAGACTCCAGAGAGACCGAATCGGCCGGACTTGCGCCCGACCGATCACCGCGGCGACTCGCATTCCGGGCTTTGAGCCGGTTGCCGATCCTGACCATACGGAAGACCAGCTGGGAGCGTCAACGCGTTTTGCGTACCTCTTTGCGTACCATCGGTTATCCCTGCGCGGGGAGCTTTCGTCAAGAAGTGTGGAAACTCCCTTCCGCACGAGTCGGGCAAGGAGCACGCAGCGCCATGGTCCGCGAGGTTGGTGGGATGGTCCGCCGCCTCGGTGGGCTGTCGCCGCGCAGACACACATG
>Ga0182011_10003761_pt1 | contig 12363 bp, 8 predicted proteins | sample 711E1DmetaG_FD_120481 | JGI IMG/M metagenome (GOLD analysis project Ga0182011, IMG submission 120481) | Permafrost microbial communities from Stordalen Mire, Sweden - 711E1D metaG | ecosystem: Environmental > Terrestrial > Soil > Wetlands > Permafrost | place: Sweden: Stordalen | collected... | reverse complement strand
GTGGGGGGCATCATCACCCCCTTCATCGGCATCAAAGCCATCGACATGCTTCTCGTCGCGCTTCACCTGGTCTAGGAGGAACGATCGTGTTGAAACAACTCCGCATCGCCGTCTTATCCACCCTGGTCCTGACCGTCCTGACGGGCCTGATCTATCCTTTCGCGATCACGGGACTCGCCCAACTCCTGTTTCCGAGACAGGCGAACGGCAGCTTGATCTACAAGGACGGCAAGGCCGTCGGGTCCAGCCTCATCGGACAACCGTTCGACGACCCCAAGTATTTCTGGAGCCGCCTATCCGCCACGAGCCCGATGCCTTACAACGCCGCGTCGTCCTCGGGATCGAACCTCGGTCCCACCAACCCGGCGCTCCTGAAAGCCGTGCAGGATCGTGTGGACGCCCTGCGCAAGGCCGACCCCGACAACAAACGGCCCATTCCCGTGGACCTTGCGACCGCTTCCGGCAGCGGGCTGGACCCGCATATTTCGCCGGCGGCGGCCGAGTATCAAGTCGGGCGCGTCGCCAAAGTCCGGGGATTGCCCGAGTCGGTGGTGCGGGGATTGATCCAAAAGCACACCCAAGGCCGCTTCCTGGGCCTCTTGGGCGAGTCGGGCGTGAATGTGCTGGAGCTCAACCTGGACCTGGACGGGTTGCGGAAGACTTCGTAAAGGAACCCAAGGAGCTTCCCATGATGGATCTGGTTTATGTTGGTTTGACGGCGCTGCTGTTCGCTCTTTCATTCGCGCTCATCGCGTTCTTCGAGAAACTCTAGGGGGATCCCATGAATCCCATTTATTGGATCGGCGGCATCACGTCGGCCTTGCTTTTCGTCTATCTGCTCGTGGCGCTTTTGAAACCGGAGATCTTTTAAATGAACGCCAATAACGCGACGCAATGCGTCATTTATCTCGGGGCGCTCCTGCTTCTGGCGAGGCCCTTGGGGCTGTACATGGCCCGCGTCTATGAAGGCCGTCCCTCCGGACTCGACAAGGTCCTGGGTCCCGTCGAGCGGCTCATCTACCGCCTCTGCGGGGTGAGCGCCGATGGGGAGATGGCCTGGACGACCTACGCCGTGGCGACGCTTTTCTTCAACGCGGCGGGGCTCCTGGCCGTTTACGCGCTACAACGCGTTCAACAGCATTTGCCGCTCAACCCCATGGCCATGGGGCCCGTCTCGCCGGACTCTTCCTTCAACACTGCCGTCAGCTTCGCCACCAACACCAACTGGCAGGGCTACGGGGGCGAGAGCACCATGAGCTACCTGACCCAGATGCTCGCCCTGACCGTTCAGAACTTCGTCTCGGCGGCGACAGGCATGGCAGTGCTGGTCGCCATGATCCGGGGGTTCGTCCGGAAGAAGGCCGACACCCTCGGCAACTTTTGGGTGGACCTGGTGCGGAGCACGCTCTACATCCTCCTGCCGCTTTCCACGGTCTTCGCCTTGTTCCTCGTTTGGCAAGGCGTGCCTCAAACGTTCAAGCCCAGCGTCACCGTTCCCTTGGCGCAGGCGATGAAAGGCTCCGACGGCAAACCGGTGACGGACCAGTCCCTCGCCATGGGGCCCGTGGCCTCCCAGATCGCCATCAAGCAGCTCGGGACCAACGGCGGAGGGTTCTTCAACGTCAACTCCGCCCACCCCTACGAGAACCCGACCCCGTTCAGCGACTTCGTGGAGGTCGAGGCCATCTTGCTCATCGCGGCGGCTCTCTGCTTCACGTTCGGCGGCATGGTCGGCAAGCCTCGGGAGGGCCGGGCGCTCCTGGCCGCCATGACGGTCCTCTTCGTCCCTCTCTTATGGTTGTGCGTCGCCAGCGAGCAAAGCGGCAACCCGGCCTTCGCCAAAATGGGGGTTGACCAGGCCGCCACATCGCTTCAGCCCGGCGGCAACATGGAGGGAAAGGAGGTCCGCTTCGGCATCGCCCAGTCCGCCCTGTGGGCGACGGCGACCACCGCCGCATCCAACGGGTCCGTCAATTCGATGCACGACTCCTTCACCCCTTTGGGCGGAATGGTGCCCATGGTGATGATGAAGTTCGGGGAGGTGGTATACGGCGGTGTCGGGTCGGGGCTCTACGGCATGCTGGTCTTCGTCCTGATCGCGGTGTTCATCGCCGGGCTCATGGTGGGCCGTACCCCGGAGTATCTGGGCAAGAAGATCGAAGCCTACGAGGTGAAAATGGCCTCCATCGCCGCTTTGATCATGGGGTTCATCGTATTGATCGGCACTGCCGTCGCCGTCGTCACGGCGGCCGGAAAGGCGGGCATCTCCAATCCAGGTGCCCACGGTTTCAGCGAGATCCTATACGCCTTCACTTCGGCGGGAAACAACAACGGGAGCGCCTTCGCGGGTTTGAGCGTCAACACGGTGTTTTACAACGTCATGCTGGCCATTGCGATGTTCCTGTCGAGGTATTGGATCATCATCCCGGTCCTGGCCATCGCGGGCTCCCTGGCCAAAAAGAAGGTCGTCCCGGCCAGCCCCGGCACGCTGCCGACGGACACGCCGCTCTTCGTCGTATTTTTGGCCTCCGTGGTCGTCATCGTCGGGGCCCTCTGCTTCTTCCCGGCGCTTTCTCTCGGGCCGATTGTCGAGCATCTCACGATGATCGGCTAATCAGCGGTTCCGACGCCCCGGGTTCTGCGAGCATTGCGAGCGGCCTGGCGCACGTCTTCAAGGGAGGGTATTCTATCGCTCATGGACCAGCGTCCCGATCCTGATCAACTGCTCAAAAACCTTCGCGCGGAGGAAGAATCCGCGGCTCGAGGGCGGCTGAAGCTTTTCTTCGGCGCCGGTCCCGGCGTCGGGAAGACGTACGCCATGCTGGAGGCGGCCCGCCAGAGGAAGAAAGAAGGTTGGGACGTGGCCGTCGGCATCGTCGAGACCCACGGCCGAGCCGAGACAAACGCCCTCCTCGAAGGGCTTGAGATCCTTCCTCGAAAAGAAATGTCCTACAAGGGCATCGTCCTGAAGGAATTCGACCTGGACGGCGCCATCGCCCGCCGTCCCCGCCTCCTGCTCGTCGATGAGTTGGCCCACACCAACGTCGAAGGCTCCCGCCACGCCAAGCGCTGGCAAGACGTCGAGGAATTGCTCGACGCCGGGATCGATGTTTACACGACCCTGAACGTCCAGCACTGGGAAACATTGAACGATGTGGTGGCCCAGATCACCGGCGTCGTCGTCCGGGAAACCGTCCCCGACACCTTCTTAAGCCGCGCCGCGGAGTTGGAGTTGGTGGACTTGGCCCCCGAGGATTTATTGAAGCGTCTCGCGGAAGGGAAGGTCTACCACGGGGAGATCGCCGGCCGCGCCGCGGAAAATTTCTTCAAGCCGGGGAACCTGATCGCGCTGCGGGAATTGGCCCTGAGGCACACGGCCGAACGGGTGGACGCGCAGATGCGGGCGTTCAAAGAGCGTCACGACGTCAAGGAGGCTTGGCCGGTCGGCGAGCGGCTCATGGTGGGCGTTACCGGGAGCCCCATGTCCGCCCGGCTGATCCGGGCCGCCGCTCGGCTGGCGACCCGGCTGCATGCGCCCTGGATCGCCGTCCACGTGGAAACCCCGGCGTCGCTCCAGGACCGTGGGAGGATCGCCGACAACCTTCGTCTCGCGGAAGAACTCGGGGCCGAAACCGTCGTTTTGACGGGTGAGGACGTGACGGAGGAAATGTTGACCCTGGCGCGGGCGCGGGACGTCTCCCGGATCGTCCTGGGAAAGCCGGCGAGCTCCTGGTGGCGGGACCGCCTCTTCGGCTCCGTCGTGAACGAGTTCGCCCGGAAGTGCGGAGACATCGACATCCACGTGACGAGCGGGCCCACGGGGGCGCTCCCAGGGCCTCGCCCGGCCGCCGCGAGGCCGGGCTTCCGCTGGATGGAAATAGGATGGGGCGCCATCGTCGTCGCGATTTGCACGTGCGCCTGCTGGCCGCTCGCGACCCGCATGGAATTGGCGAACTTGGTGATGATTTACCTCTTGGGAATCATTTGGACCGCCTACCGCTTCGGCCGTCGCGCGTCCTTCATGGCTTCCGTCATGAGCGTCCTCGCGTTCGACTATTTCTTCGTTCCACCGGCGTTCACGCTGAACGTCTCGGATGTGCGTTATGTGCCGACTTTCCTGGTCATGCTGGGGGTGGGGTTTTTCATCGGAATGATCACGGGCCGGTTGCGGCGGCAAACCGACGCCCTTCGAAAGCGCGAGGAACGGCTCAGAGTGCTGTACCGACTAAGCCGCGAGCTCTCGGAAACGCCCGACACCCATCGGATGCTCGAGGCGGCGCAACGGAGGCTTGAGGAGTTCTTGCGCATGCCGGTTATGATCTTGACGGCGGGTGCCTCGGGCGGTTTGACCGTTGAGGCGGGGGACCCCGGCCCCTTCGATTGGAGCGAAAACGAGCGCTCCGTCGCCCGATGGGTCTATGACAAGGGTCAATCGGCGGGGGCGGGAAGCGACACCCTCGGCGGGTCCAAGGGGCTGTATTTTCCGTTGACCGGGATCCGAAGCACGGTGGGCGTCCTGGCCGTCCGGCCGGCGGACGCCGCGTCTTTCTCGGATCCGGATCAGTTGCGGCTGATGGAGACGTTCGCCGGCGAGATCGGGGGGGCGCTGGAAAGCACCCGCATGAGCGAATCCGTCGGCCGGGCGGAGATGCTGGCGGAGCGCCAAGTCCTGGGTTCCCCCGCCCCCGCCGGCCGCGCCCGGTTGGGTGATTTCCTCACGCCGGACCGCATCCGGATTTTGCCGCCGGGACTCCCCAAGGAGCGGATCATTCGGGACCTCCTGTCGAGGCTCGACCTGCCCAACCCCACGCAGGCGTTCGAGGCCGTCCTCGAGAGGGAAAAAGCGGGTCCCACCTTGATTGGGGCGGACGTCGCCGTCCCGCACGCGCGGCTGGAGGACGTGAAAGGTTTGCAAGCGGCCCTGGGGATTTCGCGGGAAGGGCCGGTGCGCGTGTGGGTCGTGTTCGTGGGTCCCAAGGATAACCCGGCGATCCATTTGTCATTCTTGGCCGGCGTTTCGGCTTTCTTTCAGAAGGAAGGACGAGTGGATGCCCTGTCCGGTCTCAAGTCCGGCAAAGGGGCGCTGGACTACATCCGCGGGGCGGAAATCTCGCCGCCGGCTTAAGAAACCATAATTGGTTCAATCAGCGGAATTCCCAACCCCCCGGCCACGAAAGTGTGGCCGGGGTCGCCGTGTACGGGCCTTTGCCGTTGTTTTCTGGTAACATTTCGCCGTCATGCTCGACGTCAAACTGATCCGCCAGAACCCCGAAGTCCTCCGTTCCGCGCTGAAGAACCGCGGGGGCCGGTACCTCCCCGCCCTGGAAGAGTTCCTCTCAGCCGATGGACGGTTCCGCGAAGCCCAAAAAGAGCTGGAGCCGCTCCAGGCCCGTCGCAACAAGGCCGCCGACGAGGTCGGAAATTTGAAACGTCAAAAGATGGACGCCTCGGCCCTCCTCAAAGAAATGGAAGAGCTCAAGGGCCGCATCAAGGACCTGGAGGAGCGGGCCAAATCTCTCGAAGCGGAAGCGGCGGAAAAGTTGCTGGGCCTTCCCAACCTTCCGGACGCTTCCGTTCCCGTCGGTTCCGACGCGGCGGAGAACCCCGTCGTCCGCGAGTGGGGGACCCGGCCGTCGTTCGGATTCACGCCGAAAGACCATCAGGACGTCGGAGAAAAGTTGGGGATCCTCGACTTCGCCCGCGCGGCGAAACTTTCCGGCGCGCGGTTCGCCCTCCTGATCGGCGACGGCGCCCGGCTCGAGCGCGCCCTCATCCGGTTCATGCTGGACCTCCACACGAGGGAGCACGGCTACACGGAGGTTCTGCCTCCCTACATGGTGACCCGGCAGACAATGACGGGCACGGGCCAGCTCCCGAAGTTCGCCGAGGAGCTTTACGCCACCCAGGACGACCTCTTCATGATTCCCACGGCGGAAGTCCCCGTGACGAACCTCTTCCGCGATGAAACGCTCCCCGAGGAGAAGCTCCCCCTGGCCTTGACCGCTTACACGGCCTGCTTCCGGCGGGAGGCGGGCACCTACGGCAAGGACACGCGGGGGCTGATCCGCAACCACCAGTTCAACAAAGTCGAGCTCGTCCGTTTCGTGAAGCCCGAGGATCACTTGGCGGAACTGGAGAAGCTGACGGGCCACGCGGAGGACGTGTTGAAAAAACTTGGGCTCCCCTATCGGGTCGTGTCCCTGGTAACGGGGGACATCGGCTTTTCATCGGCCAAGACCTACGACCTGGAAGTTTGGATGCCGGGGGACCGCTCGAAAGACCCCAAGGCCCCCGGCGCCTACCGGGAGATTTCTTCCTGCTCCACCTTCACCGATTTCCAGGCCCGGCGGATCGGCATCCGGATGAAGCGCAAGGACGGGACGAAGTCCCTCCTCCACACCCTGAACGGCTCCGGCGTCGCCGTCGGGCGAACGATGGCCGCGATCCTCGAAAATTTCCAGCAGGCCGACGGCTCCGTCGTCGTGCCCGAAGTCCTCCGGTCCCACCTCGGGACCGACCGCCTCGTCCCCAAACCTTTCTTGTGAGCCCGTTGACGCCCGTATCCGACGCGGCGGCATGGGACCGCTTCGTCTCCTCGTCGGAGAAACCCCACATCTTCCAAAGTTGGGCCTGGGGAGAATTGAAAGAGCGCACGGGTTGGCGGGCTCATCGGATGGCGGTGGAGCGGGACGGAGCCTGGCGGGCGGGCCTGTCTCTGCTGGAACGGCCCCTTCCCTGGCGCGGCCGGTGCTTCATGTACGCGCCGCGCGGACCCTTGTGGGCCGCCGGTTCCTTCGATCGGGACTTGGCCGAACTCTTGGCGGGAGCCCGCGACTTCGCCCGCTCCCGCGGTGCGGTTTTCCTTAAAATAGATCCCGACATCCCTTTACCCGAAGATCGGATCGCGGGCCTGCTTCGCGCCGACGGGTTTACGCCGGCGCCGGAAACAGGGGGGTTCTCCGGCGTTCAGCCTCGGACGGTTTTCCGGCTAGACATTTCGCTCTCGGAGGACGATCTTCTCCGCCGGATGGACCAAAAGACCCGCTATAACATTCGCCTGGCCGAGCGCCGAGGGGTGATGATCCGCCCTTGCGCCGAGCCCGGGGACGTGGCGGCTTTCTACAAGATCCTCGCCGAGACGGCCCGGAGGGACGGTTTCCTCATCCGCCCGGAAAAATATTTTCAGGACATCTTCAGCCTGCTGGGTTCCCGGGACCAAGCCCATTTCGTCCTGGCCGAGCGGGAAGGCCGCCCCATTGCCGGGGCCCTGGCCTTGACCGTCGGTCCCATGTGTTGGTACGCCTACGGCGCCTCCGCCAACGAGGCCCGGGAGCACATGCCCAACCACTTGGTCCAATGGACCTTGATCCGCTGGGCCAAATCGCGCGGCTGCCGGGTGTACGATTTCCGCGCCGTGCCGACCCGGCCCAATCCGAAGGATCCCCTTTACGGGCTCTTCCGGTTCAAGAAAGGGTTCAACGGCGACCTCGTCAATTTCATCGGGGAATTCGACTGGGCGGCTTCTCCTCTTCTCTATTGGGCATGGACCCGGGCTTGGCCCCTGTTCAAATCCATTCGTCGAGCGTTGTTCCTCAAAAAACGTTCCTCCGAGGCGTCGGAATGAATCCGGCCCGGTGGATCGAGGTGGATTTAGGGGCCATCGCCCGCAACACACGGGCGGTCCGGGGGTTGCTCGATCCGTCCACCCGCTTCTCCGCTGTGGTCAAAGCCGACGGCTACGGCCACGGCGCCGCAGCGGTGGGCCGGACGGCTCTCGCCCACGGGGCGGATGCCCTGGCCGTGGCGGAACTGGCGGAAGCTCTGGCCCTCCGCCGGGCGGGAATCAAGGCGCCGGTGCTCGTCATGGGTCCGGTCCCGCCCGAGAACGCGCCGATCGTGATCAAAGAACGGCTGGCTGTCATGATGGATGATCCGCGGCTCCTATCGGCCTTGTCCAGGGCGGCGCGCGTGGGCCGGCCCGCCGCCGTCCATGTCAAAGCCGACCTGGGAATGGCCCGGTGGGGCGTTCCCTTGGGCGAACTCAGGGATTTCCTGGCCAAAGTCCGGCGGACGAAGGGCGTGCGGTTGGAAGGTGTGTTCGCGCATCCCGGTTACATGCCGGGCAAGAACGGCCCACGATCGGAAGCATTGGTCGAGGAATTCTTTTCCGTGCTCGGCGGAGCGCCGAATTTGGAGGGGGTCGAGATCCACGTCGCCGACAGCGCCCTGCTCCTGAACTTTCCTCGTTTTCAAAAATCCCGCGTGCGGATCGGAAACTTGATTTATGGGATCGTACCCGGCGGGAGCCCCTTGAAGCTTGAAAATCCCTGGCAGGCCTTTTCGCGGCTGGTCCGGGTTCGAACCATAGCCGAAGGCCGTCCCGTGGGCTACGGGGGGGAGTTCATCGCTTCCCGCGCCATGACGGTGGCCTCGGCCCCGACGGGCTACGCCCACGGGCTGACGATGGAACCGGCCGGGTTTCGCGCCGGATTCGGTTCTCCGGTCTTCTGGGGATTTGTGCGCGGAGTGCGCTGCCCTTTCGTCGGCCGGGTGGGAATGGGGCATGTCTTGCTGGATGTCTCCGCCGTTCCGGACGTCCGCCCCGGCGACGCGGTCCGCCTGCCGCTTCGCCGCACGGCGTCCGCCGGCTGGGCTAGGGTTTACAAGCCGGTTTCCCGGGCGCGGTGATGACCGCCCCCGCGCCGGATGTCGAGGGGCTCGCGTGGGAAGGGTCCGTCCTTCGCTTAGAAAATGATTTGGCGGTCGCCCGCGTGGCGCTTCAAGGAGCCCAGGTTCTGACCTACGCGCCCCGGGGCGGCGCGCCGGTCTTGTGGCTGAGCCGCCGGGCGGTCTTCGCTCCGGGCAAGGCCGTCCGAGGCGGCATCCCCGTCTGCTGGCCGTGGTTCGGTCCCCACCCAACCGACCCTTCCAAACCCGCGCACGGTTTTGCCCGGACGGCGATATGGACCCTCGAGGCAGCTTCCCGGACGACCGACGGCGGACATGAGCTCGTCTTGTCGTTGCCACCCAGGGCCGGAGCCGCCTGCGGTTGGACGTATCCGGTCGAGTTGAACCTGACAATAACAATCGGCTCCGCTCTGGGCCTCGCGCTTTGCTCCCGCAACAACGGCTCCGCCCCGGTCGTGATCGGCGGAGCCTTGCACAGCTATTTCTCCGTCGGGGACGTCGGGAAGATTCGGATCCTCGGTTTGGAAGGGAAATCCTTCGTGGATCAGCTCGCGCCGTCCGAGACGAAGTCCGAACCGGTCCCCATCGGGATCGCCGGAGAAACGGACCGGGTTTATGACGACCCCGGCCCCCAATCCGTGATTGACGACGAGCTCCTGGCGCGGCGCATTTTCATCGAAAAGACCGGGAGCCGGTCCACCGTCGTATGGAACCCCTGGTTGGAAAAGGGGCGGCGGCTGGCCGACGTGGGACAGGACCAGGTCCGGGACTTCGTGTGCGTGGAAACGGCCAACGCTTTGAAAAATGTCGTGACGCTGCCGCCCGGCGGCGAGCATCGCCTCGGGCTGGTGATCCGGGCAGAGGAGTATTGACGGGTACCCTCGGCTCCAGATTTCCTCGATACCACACGGAATAAACGTGTTATATTGATTTTCGCCGACGCAAGTTGCATGTTATTTACAATCCCTTAATGTGATCTTAACCTCAGGTCGATATACTTGGGGGGCCGCATATGGAGGGGATTCTTGCGCACTCAGCGCCGCCTTACGGCGGCCATTACATTAGGGCTATATGTACTTTCGGCGGTTCTCTTCCCTCACGCCGCCGAGGCAAATTTTTGGGCCGAGCGCCGAAATGCCGTCGTTCGTGACTCGTCGCTCACGGCACGGTACCCCGCCAACGCCGGAAATGAACTCCTCTCATCCTTCCCCGCCCTCAACCGCGTCACTCAGTCTCCGGCTCTGTCTTCCTCCGTCGTTGAAAACCTTCCCAAAGGATTCGCCGACAAATACGCGCCGCTCCTGAACGCGCTTCCGCCTCAATACGGATCAATCCGAAAAGTCAGTCTTCCTCTGACCGATCCACGGGCCGAGAGCAGCGAGCCGCGCGTTGTCATCCACATCCAGGACGTCCACCGGAACAGGGAAGCCCAGGAAAACATCGCCGCCGCCGTCCAGGAACTGATTAACCACGACCAGGCGGGTTTGGTCGCGCTGGAAGGCGCTTTTGAACCGATGGATTTGAAACGGTTCCGCGAATTCCCCCGCAAGGACACGATGAAGATCGTGGCCGACGAGATGCTGGCCAAAGACGAAATTTCCGGGCCTGTTCACACGGCGCTCTTGAGCGCCCATGAAATCCCCGCCGTCGAGGGAGTCGACGATCCCCGGAGTTACGACGCCAACGTTGCGGCTTACCGCCGCTCCGTCATACTTCAACCCGACTACAAGGCCCGGATCGCGGACGCGGAAAAGTCTCTGGCGCGAGAAGAGGAGGGGATCTTCCATGCCGCCCTCAAGGAATTCGACGCCCAGGTGGATGCGTATCGTCGGGGAAAGCTGTCCCTGGGCGATTATGCGCGAAGCCTTTCGCGGGTTTCCGGTCGCGTACGGCGGGTATTGACCCTGTTCCTTCGCGCACTGGAGATGGAAAGGTCGTTGAATTTCAAGCGGGTCGAGGAAGAGCGGAGCCGGGTTGTGGAGGAGTTGGCGCGAAAGATGTCCCGGGCGGACATGACGGCTCTGCTTGAACGAAGCGAGGCCTACCGATCCGGCTCCGTGCGATACGCGGAGTTTTACCGTTTCTTGCGCGGCCTGTGTCAAAGGAACGGCGTTTCGCTTCAAGGGCGTCCTGAGCTGGACCGATACATCCAGTACGTGCTCCTGGCCGATGGAATCGACTCCGGAGAGCTCTTCAAGGAAATTGTCCGGTCGGAGAGGAGCGCTTATGACCGCCTGGCGAAAACACCCGAAGAACGCCGGCTCATCCAGGAATCGAAACGCCTGTTTTTCGCGGGGAAGCTCCTGGACTTCGCGCTCACGCCCGACGAATGGGCGGAATGCAAGCGGGCGGCCGGCGGCCGGTGGCCGGCCGGCATGGATTTGTCTTCCTTCGAGGTTTTCTACAAAGAGGCCGAACTCCGCAGCGAGGCCATGTCGCGAAACCTTTTGAGCGCCATGGAAAGGACCGGGTCCCGGACGGCGGTTTTGGTGACGGGCGGTTTTCATACCGAGGAAATGGAAGAACTTCTGAAACAACAAGGCTGCGCCGTCATCACGTTCACCCCCAAGATCACCGAGGTCGACGCCGACAAGGGGTCCGCCTACCTCGGCATCTTCACCCGGGAGAAAACACCGCTTCAGAATATTTTGGAAGGGGAGAAGCTGTTCTTGGCTCATGCGCCGTTGGACAGGGGCCAAGCCGCGTTGGGCATCGCGGCGGACGCCTACGCCGTGGGGGGTTTCTCCGACGCCATTTCTTCTCTGGCCGATCCTAAGGTGAGGGAACGCATCGTCGAGGCGGATAGAAAAATCCTGGGAGGCCTCGCCCGGGTGACCGTCCGGATGAAATCCGGCCGGGGACTCGTGACCACCTACGATCCGGGGAAACCTAAGGGGGAACGGCTCTCGAAGGAGGAGGAAAAGACCTCCAAGGTCATGGCACTGATCTGGGACGTGCGCCGAAACACGAGGGAATATCTTTTCGCCCTCCCCGGCGTCGGCCTGACGACGGTGGTCTATGGGCTCATGGCGGCCGGACTCATCCCGCAGTCGTTCTTCGGGCTCCCGACATTTACCATCCTCCTGCTGGCAGGCTTGACGGAGCTTTTGCCGATGGCTTGGGCTTTTTTGCGGATTCACAGTTATCGGGAGATGGAGCGGGCGGATCTCCGGAGAAGCCGTCGGGGCTATTATTGGGACGTTTTGTCGGTCTTCCTGGTTTTCGGCATTGCGGCGGTGGCGATCCAAGCGGGAGGACTGAGCCTGTTCGGTTTGCACGCCGGTCTTTTGGGGAAAATCCTCGTCCCCATCTTTTCGGCCGCCGCGGCCTATCCCGTGGTGGGCTTGTTCCTGCATCCCCGGTTGAACATCAATCAGCTGGCTCACAACCGCGCCCCGGCCACGGCGGATATCCCTTCGAAGGAAAATCACACCGATGCTTTAGCGAAACTGGCTTCAGTCCTTTCCCGCCAGAGAGCAAACGTGGTTTTTGAGAAACATCTCCCCACAGGACGGTGGTTGTTTCGTCGGGGAGGCATCGATTTGAACGCCGATCCGGAAGTTTGCGGACAGCTCGGGAGAGTTTTGGAGGGATTGGGACGTGTCTCGGTGCTTCTCGCCCTTCGGGATCAGGGAACTCCCGATCTTCGCGCGGTCTTGGAGAGGCTTCTTTCTC
>Ga0182011_10003760_pt1 | contig 12363 bp, 9 predicted proteins | sample 711E1DmetaG_FD_120481 | JGI IMG/M metagenome (GOLD analysis project Ga0182011, IMG submission 120481) | Permafrost microbial communities from Stordalen Mire, Sweden - 711E1D metaG | ecosystem: Environmental > Terrestrial > Soil > Wetlands > Permafrost | place: Sweden: Stordalen | collected... | reverse complement strand
GTCTTTGATTTTGAGTTGGGGGGGGGGATCCTGCGGCCGCGTCCCTCCGGGGGGGACCCAGTCGTTCTCGTCCACCGTGAATACACACGCGAGGTTTTTTCTCTCCCCCTGCACGCGGGGGAGGAGGTGCCCCAGGCCGAATCCGATGGCGTCAAATGTCGCCCCGTTCTGCCGCACCTTGAAACGGAGGTGGTTCTTGCCGACGATCCTTGGAGTCCCCGCCACGTCGAGCCCGTGCGCGATGAACGTCGGCCGTGTGTTCCCGGGTCCGAACGGCGCGAACTCCCTCAGTATCCTGATGAACCGGGGAGTGAGGTCCGCGAGCGTTATTTCGACATCGATGCGGATCTCCGGGGTCCTCAGGTCTTCCGTCATGAGCTCGCCCACCGCCCTCTTGAATGCGTCGCGGAATTCGTCCAGCCTCGAGAGCTCCACCGTGAGCCCGGCCGCGTACTTGTGTCCACCGAACTGGATGATCTTGTCTTCGCAGCGTTTGAGTGCCTGGTAGACATCGAACCCGGAGACGCTTCGTGCAGATCCTTTAGCGACCCCGTCGACCGTCGACATCATGATCGACGGCTTGTAGTATCGTTCGACCATCCGTGAAGCGACAATGCCGACCACCCCCGGGTGCCAGTGCTCCTGGTGCAGCACGATGGCGGGGTCGCTCGCAGTTTCGGGATAGTCGTCCGCCAGGCGCTGCGCTTCGGCGAATGTATCTTCGTCGATCTTCCGCCTGTTTCTGTTTTCCTCCTCGAGGACCTGCGCAAGCTCGATGGCTTCCGCGGGGTCGGTGGAGGTGAGGAGCCGGACCGCCCTCATGGCGTCCCCCAGCCTTCCTACCGCGTTGATCCGGGGTGCGAGGACGAAGACGATCTGCCCGGTGGTGATCCCCCCGACTTTCATGCCGGCGCTCTCGATAAGCGCCTTGATTCCCGGACGGGGAGAGGAGTTGATGAGCTCCAGCCCGATCCTGCACAGGACCCTGTTCTCGTCGACGAGCGGGACGATGTCAGCAGTGCTCGCCAGTGTCACAAAATCGAGATACTTGACGACGTCTTTTTCGCGGCCGAGACGCCTGGCCAGTCCCTGGAGGAGCTTGAAGCCGACGCCGCAGCCGCAGAGACTCTTGAACGGGTAGGGGTCGTTGGGGGTAATGGGGTCGAGGACGGCGTATCCGGGAGGGAGGACGGATCCTGTCTCGTGGTGATCGCAGATGATGACGTCCAGGCCCAGGTTCCGCGCATATTCGACCTGCTCCACCGCCGTAATCCCGCAGTCCACGGCGAGGAAGATTCTGACGCCGTCCGCCCTGGCCTGGTCGATCCCCAGACGGGAGATCCCGTATCCTTCCTTGATCCTGTCCGGGATGTAGTACTCGACGACGGCTCCGGCTTCCTTCAAGAACAGGTACAGCATCGCCGCCCCGTTCGTCCCGTCGACATCGTAGTCGCCGAAGACGAGGAACCGTTCCCCCGCCTCGAGCGCTTCAATGATCCGGGTCACCGCCTTCTCCATTCCGCCCAGAAGGAAGGGGTCGTGGAGCAGCTCTAACGAAGGGCGAAAATACGCTTTTGCCTTGTCGTAGTCATCGATGCCCCGATGGACGAGAACCCTGGCGATGGGCTCGGGGACGTTGATCTCCCGGGATAGGCGGGCGACAATTCCGGCATCATGGGTATCGACAATCGTCCACCGGTGCTCCCTGACGGTAGAATTCACACTTTCTCCCGGAACTGAAACCCGCGCTCCGGAAGGCAAGAGCGGCCGGCCGGAAAACGCGGTGCAGGTCTGTAAGCCGAATTCTGTCTGTTCCCCCCCCGCAAGGGGGGAAGAGGCAGCCATTTCTCTGGGCCGTGGATTGCTCCTTGGCTCTAGCGACCTACCCGAGAGTGTCGTCACGCCTATGGCGTGACGGTGAGACGAGCAGCCTCTCCTCTCTTATTTGGTCTTGCTCCGGATGGGGTTTTTCGTGCCCCCGTCATTGCTGGCGGGGCGGTGAGCTCTTACCTCGCCTTTGCACCCTTACCCCGCGACACGGCGCCGAGAAGCGGCGCCCGCGGGGCGGTATGTTTTCTGTGACACTCTCCGTTCCCCTCCCGCTTGGGCGGGGAGGGACCCCCGCTGTTCACGGGGCACCCTGCTCTGTGGAGTTCGGACTTTCCTCATGGCGCGTGAGCGCCACGCGGCTGCCCGACCTGCATCGTTGATGTTTGTTGTTAGTTAATGCTACACTTGTACGGGGATCTTTTCATCGATCCCGAGATTGGCCAGCCGGTCGGCCTCCCGGTTCTTTTCCCGGGGGATGTGCGTGACCGAGCAGGGGAACGGCAGGGACTTCATCAGCTGGAGCGCCCTGGCGTGATGAGGCTTCAATCCGCTGTCCTTCACGCGATACCTGCCGTTGAGCTGGCGTACCATGAGTTCACTGTCCGAGTGGATGATCATGCGCGCGCACTCGAGCGACCGGGCGCGTTCGAGAAGCGTCTCCATCGCAGTGTACTCGGCGACGTTGTTCGTGCAGACGCCGATGTACCCGTAGAGCGTGATGATCGTGTCCGACTTTTCATCCGTCACGACGACTCCGATCCCCGCCTCGCCCGGGTTCCCCCGCGATGCCCCGTCGGTGAAAGCGTGCAGCGTCATACTGCGGAGGTCTTCCCGACTGCGATCTCGTCCGAGACGATGATGCGCCCGCAGTGTTCGCACAGATATATCTTGCTGTTCTGGCGCAGCTCCAGAAGTTTCTGGGGCGGAACGCGTGCGAAGCAGCCTCCGCAGGCCGCCCGCCGGACCGGGACGACGGCTTTTCCCTTCTTCGCCTTCCGGATCCGCTCGTACTGCGCCAGATCGCCTTTGGCCACTCGGTGGACGATCTTCTCCCGTTCGTGCCGGAGCTTCCCCTCCTCCTCCTCCGTCGTCTTGGAGACCTCCGCCAGGGCCGCTCGTTTTTCCCCGAGCACGCCGTCCAGCTCCCCGAGAGTGATCTTGACAATTTCGATGTCGCTCCGGGCCAGCGTGGCCTTCCCTTCGAGCATCTCCATCTCTTTTTCCAGGCGGACGATCGTGTCCTGGGCCGCGTCCATCTCCCGCGTCAACGCGTCATACTCCCGGTTGTTGCGGACCTGGAATTGCTGTGTCTTGTATTTCTCCGCCTTCTCCCTGAGCGCGACGATCTCGCCGTCGGCGTTGTCGCGTTGTGTGAAGGCCGTCCTCATTGTCGTCTCGAGCGACGAGAGCTGGTCTTTCAGAGCCGTCTCCTGCGCCTCGAGCTCCCTGATGCGGCCGGGGAGGTCACCCTTCAACTCTTCGAGCTCATCGAGACTGGAATCGATCTGTTGCAGTGCGAACAGTTGCCGTAGCTTTGTTTCCAATGAACGCTCCTCGTTGATTATTACATGCTCCACCTGACCGGATTCGTCGATCCTGACGCGGCGTGCACGGGGATCCGCTCGCCGCGGCGGCGTGTCTCCCGTCGCAGGCGGTCGACGATAGCCGCGACGACCGGAATCTCTGTCTCATAATGTCCTGCATCCACAAGTGCGATGCGTCCCTCGGCTTCATGGTACGAATGGTATCGCACGTCGGCGGTGACGAACGCCTCTGCCCCGGAGGCGATGGCATCGCCGAGGAGCTCGCTTCCGCTCCCGCCGCAAAGCGCGACACGGTGCACCGGAATTCGCGGATCGCCGCTCCACCGGAGCGCCGGCGTATTCAGATTCCTGCGCACCATTGCCAGGAACGTCCGGAGGGGGACCGTACGACGGAGTGTGCCGATCGTTCCCATGCCGTACTCCCCGGCGGCGTTCTCGAGAGCATACACGTCGTAGGCAACCTCTTCATAGGGATGCGCTTCGGTCATCGCGCGGACGACACTCCTCACCGCCCGGCGCGGCGCCACCATCTCCAGGCGTATTTCCTTTTCGTGCTCCAGAGTCCCCCTCCGGCCGGAGGCGGGGTGCGAACCTGCTCCGCCGCGGAACGTGCCTCTTCCTTCCCCGCGGAAAGAACACTGCGTGTATTCTCCGATCACGCCCGCCCCCGCAGCGGCCATGGCGGATGCGACCGACTCGGCGTGGGAAGGGGGGACGTATGTCACGATCTTTGTCTGCAGCCTGAACGGAGTCCGCAGGAATCCCTCCGTGGCCACCCCGAGCGCCTCTGCGAGGGCGAAGCTCGTTCCCCCGCGCGTAAAATCGAGATTGGTGTGGGCCGAATACAGGGCCACGCGTTTCCTCACCAGTGCCCCGAGGCATCGCCCCTGCGAAGTATCCGTGGTGACGGACCGCAGGGGATGGAAGAGGAGGGGATGGTGGCTCACGATCAAATTCGCGCCACGCCTGAAAGCCTCCGTCACGATCCCCTCCGTGACGTCCAGCGCGACAAGTATTCCCCGGACGCGTCCATCGGGGTCGCCTGTCTGGAGCCCCACGTTATCCCGCTCCCATGCGATATCGAGGGGAGCCCAGGCTTCCATGATTTCCTGTATGCCCCTCACCGTCACCGCGTCTTCACCCCTGAAAAATAAGTAGTCCCGCGATTGGGCGGGACTACGTTTGAACAGACTTCACAACTGCAGAAATATGGTTCTTATCGGTATATGGTCTGCGTTTGACCATGGGGTCCTTGCAGTCGTCGAATCAGGCGCTATTCTTCATTATACGGAGAGCGGGGCAAAGATGCAAGGCTAGCGTTGGGATGGAAACTCGTCTCACCCCGCGGTCCCCGGTTCCCCGGAGGAGCGCGGCGATGGCTCCGCCGGCGCCGGGGAATCGAAATCGAGATCTCGCAGGCGGACGATTTCCTTTTCCACCAGGCTGACATTCCGGTCCATTGCCTCGACGAGCGTCCGCTCAACGGGGGAGAGGGATTGCCGCAGGAGTATGTCGGTGCTGATCTTAATCGCCGCGAGCGGGTTGTTGAATTCGTGGCACACCGTGACGATCAGCTCTTTGATCGCGTTCGTCCTGTTCTTCGCAATCAGGTCCGCCTTCACCCGCTCGGCAATCCGTTTCTTGAGGCGGACACGCTCGAGTATGTTGACGATCGTGCGCGGGAGAACTGAATCGACCGCCTCGTCCTTGACGAGGTAGTCCTCGACGCCAAATTTCATCGCCTCGATCGCGAGCCGGAAATCCCTGTTTGATGTGAGGAATATGATCGGGATGTCAATGTTCTTTTCCCGTATCTGGCGGGTCACTTCGAGCCCGTTGTGCCCGGGGAGGTGGTAGTCCATCAGAATGAGGTCGATTTCGGGGTTCTTTTCGAGGACCTCAAGAGCCCCGCGGCCGTCCTGCTTCCAGAGGATATCGAACCTGGTACCCTGGTATTTTGAGAGGAGATGCTGGGCGACGGCCATGTAGCTCGTGTCGTCGTCGACAAACAAGACCCGTATCGGGGGGTTGACGGACATAGTTTCAGTATACCATTTCATCGAAATAGATGCAACACCCCCCTGTGCGGGGGATGGGTTGATTTTGTCCCATTCTTTGTCTATAATCGGTCGTTGTGAAAGCACCTGGCCGCAGCACGCGGCAGAACAACGGTTCACCCCCATCGGAGACCTGATGACCAATCCGGCTACCAAGAAAAGCACCATTCTGGTCGTTGACGACGAGGATGCCCTACGGACAGTGTTAAGCGGAGAGCTTGCCAACGAAGGGTACGATGTGAAGGCCGCCGCGGACGGCGATGAAGCCATCGGTGAAGTGGAAAAAACCCCTTTCGACCTCGTGCTGCTCGATATCAAGATGCCGAGGATGAATGGATTCGAAGTCTTGAAGTTCATCAAGGAAAAGCACGCCAAGACGAAAGTGGTCATGCTGACAGGATTCGCCGACCTCAAGAATGCGATAGAGTCGAAAAAGCTGGGAGCTGACGATTTCGTCAGCAAACCGTACGACCTGGTCGACCTGCTGACAACCATCGAGCGCGTCCTGAGCGAATGACGCGCCCCGCATGGGAAAGAAATACAACCTCCTCATCGTAGACGACGAAGAACCCCTCAGGGTACTGCTCGAAAGCGAACTCTCTGAATCGGAAGAATTCTCCGTTGATGTGGCTGCGGACGGAGGCGAGGCGATAAATAAAATCCAGGCGAAGGTGTACGATGTCGTGCTCCTCGACATCCGCATGCCCCGCGTGAACGGCATCGAAGTCCTCAAGTTCGTCCAGGAATACTCCCCCACCACGCAAGTCATCATTCTCACCAACTACGCTGACATCAAGACCGCCATCGAGACGATCAAGATGGGGGCGTACGATTTTCTTGCGAAACCGTACGATATTGATGAGCTCTTCAACACGATTCACCGCGCCATAGAGAGGAAGCAGCTTTTCATCGACAACAAGCTGATGAGGAGCGAGCTGACACGGAAGGCCGGGAATTCCGAGCTGATCGGCCAGGCCCCCGTTTTCCTCAAGCTGATCCAGAGCGCCACCAGGTTCGCTGACAGCGACTCCTTTGTCCTCGTCCAGGGAGCGAGCGGGACGGGGAAGGAGCTGATTGCGAGTCTGATCCACCGCAGGAGCCCGAGGAACAACCGTCCGTTTGTCACCATCAACTGCGCGTCGATTCCCGACACGCTCCTGGAGAGCGAATTGTTCGGACACGAGAAAGGCGCGTTTACAAATGCGGTAGCGACGAAGCAGGGGCTTGTCGAAGTGGCGAACGGGGGGACGCTCTTCCTTGACGAGGTGGGGGACATCAGCCCGGCAATTCAGCCCAAGCTTCTCCGTTTCCTCGAGACCGGCGAATTCCGCCGGGTGGGCGGGACAAACCTCCTCACCGTGGACGTCCGCGTTGTAAGCGCCACAAACAAGGATCTCCGCGAGGAGGTGAGAGCGGGGCGATTCCGGGAGGATCTCCTCTACCGTCTGAACGTCATCACGCTCCAGGTTCCGCTTCTCTGCGAACGGAAGGAGGACATCCCGGTCCTTGCGGACTATTTCCTCCAGCGGAAGGCCAAGACGAAAAACGTGAAGAAGCTCTCCCCGTCCGCCCTGCGCGTGCTGATGGAGTACGAGTGGCCGGGAAACGTCCGTGAGCTCGAGCATGCGCTCGAGGGGGCGGTTCTCCTCTCCACGGGGGAGACGATAGAGGTGAACGACCTGGCGTTGTACTTCCACCGTCCCGACCGGCTTCCCCGTGCGGGGGAATCTGATACCGCGGGAACTGTGGAGGATTCCGGCTCGCTCGAGGAGCTGGAACGCGAACATATCGAGCGGATGCTCCGTCAGTATAAGTACAGCCGGACAAAGACCGCCGATGCCCTCGGCATCAGCAAAAAGACCCTCTACCTGAAGATCAAGCGTTACGGACTGAAGGTGGAGGACTGAGCGGTCCCCATCCCGTTGACTTTTACTCCATTCTTTCGTTTCTTTGTTGAAATTGTGAGCCCTCAGGCCCTGTGTTGCTTTTCGTGGACAGGGCTTTTTTCAATCTATGAGGCGGAATGCCGAAATTCCAGGGAGTCGATTACCTCGACCTCGACGGTCTCCTGAGCGCGGACGAACGTCTGGTTCGCACGACAATCCGTGAATTCGTCGACGACAGAGTTCTCCCCGTGATAGAGAAACACAACCGCGCCGGCACGTTCCCGATGGATCTGGTCCCGGCGATGGCGGAGCTCGGGCTCTTCGGCTCGACGCTCCCGGTGCAGTACGGCGGTGCGGAGATGAACAGCGTCGCCTACGGGCTTGTGATGCAGGAGCTGGAGCGGGGGGACAGCGGCATACGGAGTTTCGCCTCCGTCCAGAGCGGACTTGTGATGTACCCGATATTTCGGTACGGTTCCCGGGAGCAGAAGGACCTCTGGCTCCCCGCGCTGGCGCGCGGGGAGAAGATCGGGTGTTTCGGATTGACCGAGCCGGATTTCGGGTCGAACCCGGGGGGGATGATCACGCGCGCGGAGAAGACTTCCGGCGGCTACCTGCTCAACGGCGCCAAGATGTGGATCACCAACGGGTCCATCGCGGACATTGCAGTGGTGTGGGCGAAGCTCGACGGATCGGTCCGCGGGTTCCTCGTCGAGAAAGGGACGGCGGGGTTCAGCGCGCCGGAGATGAAAGGAAAGCACTCCCTCCGGGCCTCCGTCACATCGGAGCTGATATTCGACGACGTCCATCTCCCGGAAGCGAACATATTGCCCGGTGGAGAAGGATTGAAACTCCCGCTCTCATGCCTCAGCCAGGCCCGTTACGGCATAGCATGGGGCGCCATAGGGGCTGCGATGGCCTGCTATGACGCGGCCCTCAACTATGCGAAGTCGCGCATACAGTTCGACAGGCCGATCGCCGCTTTCCAGCTCACGCAGGCCAAGCTCGTCCACATGGTGACGGAGATAACGAAAGCACAGCTCCTCTGCCTGCAGCTCGGGCGCCTGAAGGATTCGGGGAAAGCGCGCTTCCAGCAGATTTCGCTCGCCAAGCGGAACAATGTCTTCCATGCGCTCGAGATTGCTCGGGAAGCCCGGGGGATACTCGGCGCGAACGGAATTCTCGACGAGTACCCCGTGATGCGGCACGCGGCCAACCTCGAATCGGTGATCACCTACGAGGGGACGCACGAGATGCACACGTTGATTGTCGGGGAGGACATCACGGGCATTCCCGCGTTCACCTGAACCCAACCTTCACACAACCCGGGAGCAGCCGTGGCCAAAAGCAAGATTATCGGTGAAGCGCTCACATACGATGACGTGTTGCTTGTCCCCGCCCGGTCGTCCGTCCTTCCCCGCGACGTCGACGTCCGGTCCCGGCTGACGGCACGGATCACCCTGAACGTCCCCCTCCTGAGTGCCGCGATGGACACCGTGACGGAGTCCGCGATGGCGATCGCGATGGCGCGGGAGGGGGGGATAGGGATACTGCACAAGAACATGTCCATCCCGGCTCAGGTGGAAGAGGTTGACCGCGTCAAAAGGTCGGAGAGCGGGATGATACTCGATCCGGTGACGGTCCGGGCCGACCGGCGGGTCCGCGACGTCCTCGCGCTGATGAACAAGTACCGCATCTCCGGCATCCCCGTTGTCGACGACCAGCAGAGACTTATCGGGATCATCACAAACAGGGATCTCCGCTTCGAGCCGGACGAGGACCAGCACGTTGCCGATATCATGACAAAGGAAAACCTGGTGACCGCGCCCATGGGGACGACACTCGAACAGGCGCAGAGGATCCTGCAAAAGCACAAGATCGAAAAACTCCCCGTCGTGGACAAGCACGGCGTCCTCAACGGCCTGATCACGTTCAAGGACATCCTCAAAAAGATCAAGCACCCGAATGCCTGCAAAGACGAACATGGCCGGCTCCGGGTCGGCGCGGCCGTAGGGGTGACCGTCGACACGGTGGACAGGGTCGCCGCGCTGCTGAAGGCGGGGGTCGATCTCATCGTCGTGGATACCGCGCACGGGCATTCGCGCGGGGTGATTGAAATGGTCAGGACGATCCGGCGCCGGTTCCCCCGCCTGGATCTTATCGCCGGGAATGTCGGAACTGCGGAGGCGACACGCGACCTGATACGGGCCGGCGCGGATGCAGTCAAAGTGGGGATCGGCCCGGGGTCGATCTGCACAACCCGTGTCGTCGCGGGAGTCGGTGTCCCCCAGGTGACGGCCATATTCGAATGCTCGAAAGCGGCCGCACGCTCTAACACGCCGGTCATTGCCGATGGCGGGATCAAGCAGACGGGTGATATCGCCAAGGCCATCGCCGCCGGGGCCGACGCGGTCATGATCGGAGGTCTCTTCGCCGGTGTGGACGAAAGTCCCGGGGAAATGGTTCTCTACGAAGGGAGGAGCTACAAGTACTACCGCGGGATGGGGTCGCTCGAAGCGATGAAACACGGGAGCAGGGACAGGTATTTCCAGGATGCGGAGGACGACATCGCGAAGCTCGTCCCGGAGGGGATCGAAGGGCGCGTCCCGCACAAGGGACCCCTCGGAGACACGATGTACCAGATGGTGGGGGGACTCCGCGCCGCGATGGGGTACTGCGGGACGAAGAGCATCGCGGAACTGAAGTCGCGGGGGCAGTTCGTGCGCATGACTGACGCCGGGTTGCGGGAGAGTCATCCGCACGACATCGCCATCACGAAGGAAGCCCCGAACTACCACGGGTGAACGTCCGTGAGCCACGCCGGAGGCCGTCCCAGTCAATGACCGATGCACGCATCGCCGGACTGCGGGCGCGCATGCGTGAGCATGCACTTGACGCGCTCCTTGTCACCTCCCTTGCCGACATACGTTACCTGACAGGCTTCAGCGGTTCGAACGCCCTCGTGGTCCTCACAACGGGAGACGCATTTTTCGTCAGCGACTCCCGCTATGCCTTGCAGAGCGCCCGTGAGGTAAAGAAGTTTCGCAGGCTGATCGGAAGCCGGGGTCTCCTCGAAGACGCGGCGGCGGCAAAAATGCTCCGCGGATGCCGTGTCGCGGGGTTTGAATCCGATGCGCTTACATATGCGCAGTACCGTTCGCTCCGGAGGCTCTTCCCCCGGGTCCGGTTCCGGCCGACGTCCGGGATGGTAGCGGGCCTTGCGATAGTCAAGGACCGACAGGAGGTCGCCTGCATCGAGGAGGCCGCCGCGATCTCGGACCATGTCTTTCACGAGATACTGAAATCGATCCGCCCCGGGGTGACCGAGCTGGAGATCGCGGCAGAGATCTCGTGGCTCAACAGGCGCCGGGGGGCGGAATCCGACGCTTTTGATGTCATCGTGGCAAGCGGGCCGCGCGGCGCACTGCCGCACGCACGCCCCACTGTGCGGAAAATGAGGAAAGGGGAGTTCATACTGCTCGATTTTGGGTCCACGATGCGCGGATACAGCTCGGACCTGACGAGGACCGTCGCACTGGGCGCTGTGCCCCGGAGGATGCGCGAGGCCTATCGTGCAGTGCTGGAGGCAAATGAGACGGCCACGGCTTCGGCCCGGGGAGGCATAAACGCGTCCGTGCTCGATGCGGTCGCACGGGAGTGCATCCGCCGGCGCGGGTTCGGCAGGTATTTCACACACTCGCTCGGCCACGGTCTCGGGCTCCGCGTCCACGAACGTCCGCGCGTTTCGGCGCTGAGCCGGGATGTGCTTCAGTCGGGGAGCGTCATCACGATAGAGCCCGGCGTCTACATCCCCGGTTCCGGCGGCGTGCGCATCGAGGACGACGTCCTTCTCGGCGACGGGGGGTGCCGCGTCCTCACCCGATCCCCCCGCGAGCTCATTGTCCTCTGACCACCACCATGCCGACGCCATCCATTCTGCCTCGCAGGGTCCTCGTCATTGCCTATTACTTTCCACCGATGGGACTGAGCGGAGTTCAGCGCACGCTCAAATTCGTGAAATACCTTTCCGAATTTGGCTGGCATCCCACGGTTCTCACTGTCGACCCGCAGGGCTATTTCGCGAAAGACGACACACTCATGGCCGAGCTCGATGGGCGGAACGTGACGGTCGTCAGGACGGCCCCCTCGGGACCGGCGCGTTTTTTCAAGAAAAGAGATGTCGTCGACATTCCTGCCGAGTGGAAGCGGAAGCTGTTGAGCAGGCTGAGCGACACGATATTCATCCCCGACAACAAAATCGGATGGCGGCGCCGTGCGGTGGCGCAGGCCCTGGCCCTTCATGCGGAAACGCCGTTTGACATGGTGTTTGCCACCGCACCCCCGTTTACGTCATTTCTCATCGGCCGGACGCTGAAACTGAAGATCAACAGGCCGCTCGTCTTTGATTACCGCGATCCCTGGGTGGACTACCCGTTCAAGTTCTACCCGACGCCGCTTCACAAGCTGGCGAATATCCTCCTTGAGCGGAAGGCCCTCCGCGCGAGCAGCCACATCATCACAACCAACCGTCGCGTCAAGGAGTTGATACTCCGGCGGCACCGCTTTCTCACCTACCACGACATCGACATCATCTCCCAGGGGTTTGACCCGGCGGACTTTCCCCCGTCACTTCTCGCGGCGGAAGGAAAGGCCGGCCCGGGCCGGCAGGGGGAGCGGAGGATGCGCATCACATATGCCGGGGTCTTCTGGGAAGACCGGATCCCCGACTACTTTCTCCAGGCGCTGCACGACCTATTTGCCGAGACGCCGCGTTTGCGGGGACGTGTCGAAGCCCTCTTCCTGGGAAATTTCAGGGAAGAGAACTTGAAGCTCGTGGCGAAGCTCGGACTCCAGGACACCGTTCGCGTGCTCGGCTATCTCCCGCACCATGAATGCGTCCGCGAGCTCTGCGCTTCGGACGTCCTCTGGATGACGGTGGGGGACGACCTTGGCTCGCCGGGGAAAGTCTACGAATACATCGGGGCACGCAAGCCGATACTCGCCCTGGTGCCGGACGGATATCTGAAATCCACGGTACTCGAGGCG
>Ga0182011_10003759_pt1 | contig 12364 bp, 12 predicted proteins | sample 711E1DmetaG_FD_120481 | JGI IMG/M metagenome (GOLD analysis project Ga0182011, IMG submission 120481) | Permafrost microbial communities from Stordalen Mire, Sweden - 711E1D metaG | ecosystem: Environmental > Terrestrial > Soil > Wetlands > Permafrost | place: Sweden: Stordalen | collected... | reverse complement strand
GGGAAATCGCTGAAGGCACGTACGGTATAAAGCCCAAAGCGGACATTAGTCTTGGCGAGTTCTACCAGGGTTGGATCGAGTCCAAGGCGAGGTCAACAAAGGCCTCCACGCTGGCAGACTACAGAAGGACATTCAAGCATCATATCCTGCCAGTCCTAGGCGACAAGGACCTGCGACATATTTCAGCAGATGATATTCAGGGTTGGGTTAATGGCCTCGCCGCAACACACTTAAGTCCCGCGTCAGTCGGCAAGACATACCGCTACCTTAGGACCTGCATCAACAACGCATTGGACAAGGACAGGATTGACCGCTCTCCATGCCGAGGTGTGATTCTGCCAAGGGTTGAGCGCGTCGAGTACCAGTTATTGACGACGAGTGAAGTCACATCTTTGCTGGAAGTCGCCGAGGAACCCGAGAGGACACTGTTTGCGCTCCTGGCCTACTCGGGCTTGCGGCTTGGCGAAGGGCTTGGCCTCAAGTGGAAGGACATTGACTTTGAAAAGCGTTGTATCCGGGTGGAAAGAACCTGGGGAGAGTTCGGTTGGACCACGCCGAAGACAACAAGCAGTCGTCGGGCCGTGCCTCTTTCCCCTACCCTGGCAGTGATGCTCAAGGATTATCAGACTGCAAGGGGCGCAACCTCGCCCGATAATGTTGTCTTCTCACACGACGGGACACGACCATTAGACCCTGGCAACGTCCGGCGCGAGTTCTACAAGGCCTTGGAAGCCGCTGACCTCAAGCATGTGTCTCTTCACAGCCTGCGTCACTTCTTCGCCTCGGTAATGCTTGCGTCCGGTTGCTCGATCAAGTTCCTGCAGCATTCCCTTGGCCATGCCAGTGCAACCATGACGCTCAATGTCTACTCACACCTTATCCCTGAAAGTGCCGGTGAAGCTGTCCTGCGCTTTGATGAATTGATAAGCAATGAGGTTGTCCAGCTGAAGGCAATCGCAGGAGTGGGGAATCGAGACTAACCAGGGGGTGATACGCATAGCTTGCAGCCACCCATGTTGGAAGGGTGAAGCGCAGAAGAAAGAGCTAGGTATCGACAGGCGCATAAAGCGCCGGAAGGGATGGTTGGAGATGGCACAGGTCATACAGAAAGAAATGCCGGAGGGTGTCGAGGAGGGTCTCAAGGGGTTTGCTATCTGCTTAGACAACACCGGCATTTGGTACGCATTCGCTGATGAAGACAACATGACAGACCTGCTTCAGAAAGTCGAAACCGGCAATGAGAGCTACTACGTCCTGAAGTAGACTCTCCAAGAATCATAGATTGAAAGACCCTCCGCTTCGGGAGGGTCTTTCGCTTTCCCCCCCGGTAGTCTCTACTTCGTTCCCATGCACCAGCTCACTACGCTGCCGATACATCTTTTCGTGCACTAGAATGGCCTCCGCTGTTCAATTCGACTTCCACCATTTATCAAACTCTGCGAGATTGAAGACGGTTCCGTATGTCCGCCTCTCATCATCCCAAAGCTTCTGAGTATCGAAGCCGGGTTTCTTGTGCGATGCTCCATATTCCTTTATCAGCTTCGCCAGCCTATCGAAGGAAGCATAGAACTGCAGGCGCAGTTCGTATAAATGCTTAACACCTTCAAATGTCGGATGCGAGTTAGGGGGGTCAGGGGTCGCGTATTCCTTTAGATAGCCCGCCCCCTTCCAGAACTCATTGACGATTTTATCTTCAAGGCTCTTGGTCTTCGCGGACACTGTCCTGCGTAATTCTCCACTGTCACGTTTGGCCTGAATAAGCTGAATCAATCGACTCAAGCCTTCCTCGCGGCCCGGAGGTGTTGAGTTTCCGTCACGCTCAAATGCGAATGACTCAAAATCACTGGCAATAACCAGTTTTGTAATCTCTTTTGCATTATTGGCTTTGTTGGACTTGATTATTGAGGTAGCCAGATACCAAACAGACAGACCAATAAGGGAGAGGACCACGATTGAGGCAATAATCACAAGCAACTTCTTGTGCTTCATAGTGGACCTCCCCAACCAAGTAAACACGCCGCCGTCAACAATTATGGCATACGGAGACGACTTACGGGGACTTCCAACTGACAAACGCAATAGAATCATCACGCGGAGACTTAGCAAGCAACACCTATGAGATTTGGCAGGAGCGGATGGCAGACGAGCGCATGTTAACCGGACTCACAGACCACAAGAAATATCGGTTACCAGATTCGGATTGGTGACATTTCTTCTTTTCTTAATCATGGTTTCAGTTGTAGTATTCGGCGTTGTCTTCCGCATATGACAGAAGATGACGGACCAGGATCGACGAACAGGGTCAAGGGCATGGTCCATAGGGGTAGAGGATTCCAACGCGTTCTGGGAGTTCTACGTTGGCAGGGAACATGGGAATGTACCGTTGAAGAAGTCAGTCCCACAGATTACAATAATCAAATCCTTAATTCCTTATGGGAGGTTGCAAGATGCCCAGGCCCATAGCAAGAATCAAAGAGTATTTTTCTCCCAATGCCCGTTGGCATCGCAAACAAAATAACAAAGTTCGTTGGTTGATCGACCGTCAAGATATTCTTATGCACATCAAACCTGCCAGTGGCATACCCATGCCTGCCGATGAAGTTGCACTGCTTACGGCCTATCGCGCCGCTTCTCCCGCAAAGAAGGAAGCCGCTAAAGTGAATCTTGAGAATGGGAAAATGGATATGGAGTAGTGGTATATATATAGATAGTATGAGTGTGTGTGTGTGTAGTTTGGAAGAATGGTGTCCATAACTAGACTCTTTTGGTATCCCCTCCCCCGCCTCCTAGTAAGAGTATACAGAGTACCCTATATGTAGTATGTATATAATCAAATCTATTTGTGCTTGCATCGCCTTGCCGCTCTGTTGCCGCTGTCTTTCGCCTAACCTAGCAATAACTAGAAATCACCAGGGAGACTAGGATATTTAGAAATCCCTAGAAACAGGCATATTCTCAAACATACCCGCAAGATTGCTAAAGCGAGACTTGAACTATCGGAGACTTTTAATCCGGGTGTCATAGGTTCGATCCCTATACGGCCCACCACCAAATTCATCCCTCTTCCCAATCCATAGCCATATTTGGTGGTGGGCCGTGAAGGAATCGAAGCTTCGACAGAGGGCGGAGTCCCCTCCAATGGGGGAGCGAAACTCCTGATCAGCAAACCAGCGACAAGCCTGGATGAATGCAGGGGTGCAGCGACGTCGAAGGTTCATCCCCTTCCGGCCCAAGTAACTTCCCTCAAATTGGTCCCGGAGGAAGGTTCTGGTCGAGCGCCCAGTAGTAGATCAGGTTGTCGTCGGTTGAAGCGCCGAGCGTCAGCATCGCCTCCGGCGAAAGGCCGGACACCCGGCCCGTCCACGGCGCGGGGCCGTACTCGATGATCGACGCAACCACCTTTTTACCGTTGGCCGGGTTGATGACCAGGACTCTCTTCAGGTAGTACCAGTCTTTTGAGGCCAGGATCGGTTGGCCGTGCAGGTCAGTGTAGTTCCAGCGCATGCACACGTAATAGCGCTCATCCTCGACGGGAGGCGCCTTGCCCCAGGCGCCGTAGCCCGAGCCCCCCGACTCCTGCCAGGCCATTCCATTCTGTGCACCCGCAGGGGTCCCCGAAACGCCGTAGTGGGTGGCAGGTGGCTCCTGGCTCATGGTCAGGCTCAGGTGTTGTTCGCGTCCAACCTTTCCCGAGTTCGCGGGGAGGGGAACACCATCGAGCGTATTTGAGCCACCGATCTGATAGTAAGGACCATAACCGATCGCGCAGGAGCCGCCCGTCCAGCCTCTGTAGTCGAAATACATCGGGCGCTCCGCTATGACCGGCTGGTCCGACGTCACCATCGTCGCGAAGTCATGGGCGACGTCATCGCCTGAGCCCAGCTTGTTGATGGGTGACACTGTTGTTCTGGCGCCGGGTGCGACTGTCGCAGAGTCTTGAGCGGACGTACCGTCGCCCTTCATATACTTCAGCGTGACGTTCGCTGGGGCGCTCCCGGAGTTCTGTATGGTGATGTACGGCACGAATCCCGGTCTGCAGGTACCCTCGGCGAAGTAGAACGAGGATGACGGATAAGTCGCCCCCATCACATCGCTGCCCCCGGTCCACGCGCCCTGATAGTTGAAATACATGGGGCGCTCGGCGACTATCGGCTGGTCGGACGTCACCTCTGTGGAGAAGTCGTGCACCGAATCGTTCGCGGTCCCCAGCCTGTTTCGTGGGACCACGGTCGAACGCGAGTAGGGAGCGACAATCACCTGGTCCGATTCGCTCGTCCCGTCACCCTTCATGTACCTGAGTGTAACGGTGGCCGGCGTGCCCCCTGGGTTCTGTATACAGAAGTACGGGTCGAATCCCGGCCTGGTAGTTCCCTCGGCGAAGTAGAAGACCGAGGATTGCGAGGTCGCGCCGACGACGTCGTGGCCGCCCGTCCAGGCGCCGTCATAGTTGAAATACATGGGGCGCTCGGCGACTATCGGCCCGTCGGAGGTAACTACGGTCGAGAAGTCGTGAGCGGCGTCACTGCCCGTTCCGAGTTTGCTTCGGGGCATGACTGTCGATCGCGAATATGGAGCTACGGTCAACTGGTCGACGGCGTTCGAACCGTCCCCTTTCATGTAAGTCAGTTTGACCTTAGCCGGTTTGCTGTACGGATTCAGCAGGCAGAAGTAGGTGTCGAAAAGCGGCCTGCAGGTCCCTTCCGCGAAGTACCAGGTCCTGGAGGGGGTGGTCGCTCCAGACACGTCCGAGCCGCCACTCCAGTTGTAGGCACCCGCCCCTCGGTAATTGAAATACATGGGGCGCTCGGCAACCACCTGCTGCCCGTTGCCGCAGGTTACGACCGTGGAGAAATCGTGCGCGGCGTCGTCCTTCGTTCCCAGGATCTCCGACGGATGGACTGTCGCCCTCGCGGTCGCAGGCACCTTCAGTTTCTGGCTTCGCGTGGAGCCGACCGCTGTCAGGTATGTGAGCGTGACGTCGGCGGTCGCGCCGCCCGGGTTTTGAATCGTGAAGTAAGTGTCGAAGCCGGGTCGCGCGCTTCCCTCCGCGAAGAACCAGTTGGTTGACGCGCCTGTTGTCATCGTAAAGGCGTTCTTCAGGAAAGCGCTCTGCCCGTCGGGGTTCTTCACGTACAGGTCCCAGGCGCCGGTCGCGGCGCCGAGTGGCAGCGCGAAGCTGCAGTCCAGCTTCCCGGAGGACACGAGAATCACGTTGGTGGCGCTTATGTCGCCCTGCCCGATTGAGTGCAGCCAGACCGCAGGTGTTCCCTGGAAATTCGTCCCCTCGAGGTCCGTGACATCAGCGGTCGTCCCCCCAGCACCCGAACTGGGGCTCATTGAAACCACTGTGGGCGCCGCGCTTACGGTCTCCGCGTAGGCCGGAGATCCCGCAAGCGGAACCAGAATGACAGCCGCGATCAGCGCAAGAAGTGATAGCTCTACTGCAACTCTCCTCACTCGCCACAGGCGATCCCCTGTCCGGCTATTTCCTTTTTCAGCTCTCATGCTCCACAAGAAAGTGCTTCTCCAGTGATTACTGCTTATCGCGTTTTCATTTTCTCTCATGCGCCTTTAACAGGTCAGAGAATCATACTCCTTTGATGCCATTGTTCCTTGTGCGGTTCCTCGCTGGTCGGCCATCTCAGCAGAAAGCGCGGGAGGCAGGGCAAGCGGGTACGGCCTCGGAGCGCCGGTCTTGCCGGTTGCCCAGGATGTTTTTCTTTATCGCTTTCTGCATGGCGGAGTCTATGCCGATCCCGGAGAGATACTTGTTGATGCCGCCGGCGGCGCCGACCTCGTTCAGGGCGGCCTCGAGCCAGTCCGAGCTCACCGAGCCGCTGTTCGACGAGAGCAGGTACTCTTGAACTATCTGCTGGCTCGGAACTTCCAGCAGCTCCAGCAGCAGCGCGCTTACGACGCCGGTCCGGTCCTTCCCCGCCGTGCAGTGCATGATCAACGGGTAAGACGAGCTTTTGGCGAGCGTGCGGAACGCCGTAGCAACCGACGACTTCTGGTTATCGATGATGTCCTTATAACCGGCCGCGGAGGCGACTCCGACCATCGGCGCGCTGGTCGTGCCGGACAGGCCCTGCGCGCCCCCCGGATCTTTGCCGCTTATCAACGCCTCTGACGCGCTCCTCAGATCGATGCTGGTACGGATGCCCAGGCTGCGCATCTTCGCCAGGTCGGTCGCGGTGGCGCCGGAGAGTCTCCCCGAGCGGAAGACCCGGCCGTAAGGTATCTTCGTCCCGTCGGCGAGCGTCCAGCCACCGAGGTCTCTCGCGTTCTTGACGCCCTCCAGCTTGACCCAGTGGACGCTGGGCGGCGACTGCCGGACCGTTGTGCTGCCACACCCAACGAGCGGCACCAGCACCGCCAGCACGACCAGGCCGAATATCCAGCTTCGAGAAAGTCTCTTCATCCCAGGCAATCCCGTCCTTCCATCCATCGCTTCACGCACAGCCTATCGCCGCCTGCCCCTGAACCGCATTGACTTAAAACGCGCCCCGCCATCGCGCGGCCAATTGAGGTACCGGACCCTCTGCCCGCGGGTATCCCCTATGCCGTCGTTCTCCGGACCCAACAACAGCCGCTTCTTCAACTCGCGCTTCCAGAAACTCCAGCTTCGCACAATCGCCTCCCGCCGCCAGCCTCTCCAAGCATGATAATATCCCAACGTTGTGTGGTGGCATGTGGAAACTCAACAGGTGGTTGCCATTAACATTTCTGATCCCGGGGCTCTGAGCCCCCTCAGCTTCGTAATCTTGTTATTTGGCCTGTTCCTTTTCTTCTGGGCCCTGATCCTCGTTCTCATGAGCTTGATGTCCAGAAAACTCAAGGGCAGGACCGTAAGGAAGTTTCTCTCGATAGAAAACATCTGGCCCAAGGTTGACGCCTGGGCGGCACGGGCAGGCTACAGACTGATCGAGCAGGACCAGGTCTCCCGCCTTTATCAACGTGGCGCCAGCCTCGGGGTCGCGCCTCAGAAGGTCAAGCTGACGGCGATGCCGGGCATCTACACGCTCGAGGCCTGGGTGGGTCTCACGCCGATCAACAAGAGAATGGCCTTCGGCCTGGTCCCTGACGAGATGGTCATAGACAAAGGCGGGTCCTTCGGGTACCTCCCCAGGCGCAAGGCACGGAATGACGTGAACGAGCTCCTGCGAAGCTTTGGCGCCCCGACCGTCGAATAGACACGACGCAGTGATCCTCCGCGTGATACGCGCGCCATCGATACGGCGGCGATCGCCTGTTTCAATTATATATCAGGGAGTGGTCGTAGCTGACGGGACGAGCGCTAGTTGACCGGTGTTGCCCCGGTGTTGGCGTCGGTGGGTGTTGTGGCCGGAGTTGGGGTAGGGGAAGCAGAGCCGGGCGGTGTGCCTCCGGCCTGGCCGGGTGGTGTGCTGATGGTATTAGCATCGGGAAGCGTCCGTTGCTCTGCTTCCTTCCCCTTGTTTTTATTGGCGCTGGCGGCAGGGCCATGCTCCCGCGCGTTGATCCAGAGAAAAACGCAGAAGACGACGAGTAAAGCGACGCAGACGGCGATCTGTATCCCTCTCCGGTGCTTCCTCAGCCAGCCTGCCGCGACGCGCATCTATATACCCCTCCTTACTTCTCAGGAGTCGGCCCTGTCGGATGGAGCCGGGAGTCCCCAGCGAGACCTCCCCATTGCTCTTTTCCGGGGCCTGCCTTCTCTTGTCTATGATAATGATTGACAATGGGAATCCCCGCATTGAGCAAGCTCAATAAGTCGCGAAAACATCTTCATCGCCGTATTCATCAGTGGCGACCGATGCAAGGACCCGCGTGCCCGTTTTTGTCTGACGCGGCCCGCGCGTCTAGAATCTGAACATGAGCAGTAAAGGTGACGTGGCCAGCGTGAATGACGGTGCCCGCGAGGCAACTCCGGATAAGACAGGGAACGGCAACAGCCCTCCGCCGCCGCGCAGGAGAATCGCCGTGCGCCTGACCGTCTCGATAGCGATCGCAGGAGTCGCGATCGCCGTGGCGGTCGTGCTGGTAGTGGTCTTCCTGATGATGCCTTCGCCGATGACCGGCACGTACGTCACCGCCGACGGCAGGAAGCTCGAGCTGCAAGAGAACGGTGCGGCGAGGTACGGCGTCAGCTACAAGAACGTCTGGATGACGACCACCTACAAGTGGTCCCGGAGCGGCGACTCGGTGAAGCTCATCCTGCCCGGAGTTCCCCGGCTCCAGCCGGGATACAAGATTCGCGGCACGAAGCTGGTCGGGAACGGCGGGGTCTGGGTCAAGAGGTAGGCCGCCTCAGCGCATGGCCCTTTCCGCGACCTTGACTATGGCGCGGCGCGGCAGCAGCTTCGTCGACCAGACCAGGATCTGGTTCTGGATACCGGCCACCACGTACCTGCGGCGCCTCACCAGCGCGCGGTAGCCGATCTCGGCGACGGCCTCGGCGCTCATGCTTCCGATCTGCAGCACCCTGAGGTTCTCGGTGCTCGAGCGCTCGAAGAAGCGAGTCCGGGTCGCGCCCGGGCAGAGGGCCGTGACCGTGACACCGCTACCGGCGACCTCCTCCGCTATCCCCTCGGAGAAGAACAGGACGTAGGCCTTGGCCGCGCAGTACAGGGCCTCGTAAGGGCAGGGGATGAAAGAACCGGTCGAAGCGGTGTTGAGCACCTGGCCGGCCCCGCGCACTATCATGCCCGGCAGGAACAGCTTGGTCAGCTTGGTGGGAGCCCAGATGAGGACCTCGAGCATCTTCGATTCATCTTCGATGTCGTTCTCGGCGAACGGTCCGTAGACGGTGTAGCCAGCGTTGTTGACCAGGGTGTGGATCTCGACGCCGCTATCGGAGAGCTCGGCGAAGATCTCGTCGGGCGCGCTTCGCACGGACAGGTCCTTGGGTATGACCCTGACGTTCACACCGCAGCGGGTGGAGAGCTCCTCTCCCAGCGCCAGCAGCTTCTCCTTGTTGCGCGCGACGAGCACCAGGTGGTAGCCCTCGCGGGCGAAGATCCTGGACAGCTCGAGGCCGATGCCCTCGGACGCCCCGGTTATCAGCGCAGTCTTCTTTGAATCGCTCATCTATCCCCTGCCTCCTCGAGTGTTTGCCTGGAGAGGATATTATATCGCCCGGCAGGGTTGGGCGCCGAAAGACGCAAGTTAAGGGGGTCTGACCCCAAAACTTGCGTTTGGAGTAATATCGAGAGCATGAAGTTCAGAAAGTTCGGAAAGACCGGGTGGGAAGTGTCGGCCCTGGGGTTCGGCTGCATGCGGCTGCCGACCAGCGACGGCGGGTTCAGCAGCCCCAACGTCGATGAGCCGCAGGCGATCGATATAATACGCCTTGGCATCGACCTCGGCATCAACTACGTGGACACCGCCTATCCCTATCACATGGGCAAAAGCGAGAAGGTGCTGGGCAAGGCTCTCGCGGGCGGCTACCGCGACCGGGTCAAGCTGGTCACCAAGTCGCCGCTCTTCCTGCTTAAGGACGCGACCGACTTCGACAGGTTCCTGGCCGAGCAGATGGAGAGGTTGCGCATCGAGCATATCGATCTCTATCTGCTGCACGGGCTGGGCGCCTCACGATGGGAGAAGATCAAGGAACTGGACGTGCTCGCCAGCGCCGAGGCCGCCATCCGCGACGGCCGCATCGGCAGGCTCGGGTTCTCCTTCCACGACGACACCGCCGCGTTCAAGACGATCGTGGACGGCTACGACGGCTGGGCGGGCTGCCTCATCCAGCACAACTACATGGACATCGAGAACCAGGCGGGCACGGAGGGTCTCAGGTACGCCACGGCAGCGGGGCTGCCCGTCGCGATCATGGAGCCGCTGCTGGGGGGCACCCTCGCGCATCCGCCTGCCGAGGCGCAGGCGGTGTTCGACGAGGCACAGAGGGACTGGACGCCGGCCGAATGGGCGCTCCAGTGGCTCTGGGACCAGCCCGAGGTCTCTCTCGTCCTCAGCGGCATGGGTTCGGCGGAGCAGGTGGAAGCCAACGTGCGAGCCGCAGGCGAGTCGGGCGTGGGCTCGCTCACGGCGGACGACCACGCGGTCATCGACAGGGCGCGCGAGGCGTTCCGCGCCAGGATGCCGGTGCCCTGTACCAGGTGCGGCTACTGCTTGCCCTGCCCCAACGGCGTCAACATCCCCTCAAACATCGAGATGTACAACGACAGCGTGATGTACTGCAATTCCGACCGCCAGCGCCTCCTGTACTCGATGCGGCTGTCGGCGGACGAGCGCGCCAGCGAGTGCGCGGCCTGCGGCGAGTGCGAGGAGAAGTGCCCCCAAGACATCGCGATCTGCGAATGGATGCCGAAGATCCACGAGGCACTGGGCGGCGATTGACCCTCAACGGGTGAGTGTCTCATCGCCAGACGGCTGCTGTCTCTCGTCATGGTTGGACTGTAAATCCACCCCTTCAACGGATACGCGGCGGGCGGCCCCCTGCCGAAGTATCTTGTGAAGGAATCCCTTCGGCTGGACTTTCATATTAAGCCCAGGGGACCCACGTCTCAGTCAGTCCCTGGCGAGGAGAAGGCTCTGAAACGGGCCTTCTCCTCTTTTTGGATCTGGGGGCCCTGTTGCTCGGGACGGACACGGCCGGGCGCGTGGGCGGAATCACTTGTAGACCTGATCCCCCACCTGAAGCTTGGTGACATAGAACGCCTCGCAGGCCCCTCCCCCGGTGTCGTTGCGGCTCATGCTGCTGGTCAGCACCGGCTCGCCGTCGGGGGCGTCAGACTGGGCGAGGAATCCTTCCAGGTAGATGTTGTCGCCGTCCTTCAGCGACAGAAGGGCGTTGTAGATGTTGTCGCTCGCGGGGCAGACGTGGTTGTTGGAGACGTGGGTCTCGAAGTAGCCGGTCTCCCAGGGCACGTCCTCCGACTTGAACTTGAACATCAGCCACTGGTTCGCGGCCTCGTCGTTGCTGAAGTTGAAAGTCACGAACTTGTGGTAATCGGAGCTGGCCACCTCACCCCAGGCTATCCCCAGGTCGATGGGGAACCCCGACGACCCTTTGCCGAAACCCGCGTAGGCGCGCACGCAGAGGGCCTTGCCCCATATCCGGTAGCTGGCCAGGCTGTTGATGGTCACGCCGTCAGCCCGCTTGTAGAGCACCGTGCTGTCGCCGTTGACCTGCTCGGGTTCCCTGGAGATATCGATGACCGAGGCTTTGTCGCCGGAGGCCACGGCCTCGGGTCGCCTGGTAACGAACTTCCAGCCGAGAACCGCTGAAACCGCGATCACGATCACCATTGCGAAGACCAGCAGCGGCCAGTAGCCCGGCCGCTTCGGCTCGGGCGCGGCGGAGGATGAAGGGGAATTATAAGCCTGGAACATGGTGTCGTAGAGGACGGTGCCGCACTTCTGGCAGTAGACGGCGCCGTCGGCCCCGGTCACGTACTTGTGAATGCATTCGCCCGGCGCGCCCTGCCCGAAGGCGTTCTGTTCGGCGTATGGCGGCTGCTGGCCGTGGGGTTCTTCTGTCACAAGCCCTGCCTGTCTGGTCTACCGGCCCTACCAGTGTACCTCCAATATTGTCGGCCGCTGAAGTATTATCATCAAGGAATGCAACAACCGGGAGAGGTCGGATGATAGCCGTTTACATCGTCGTGGGAATAGTCGCGCTTCTGTTGATCGCGTTCATCCTCGTGTACAACCGGCTGGTGCGCCTGAGGAACAAGGTCGACAAGGCCTGGCACCAGATCGACGTCGAGCTCAACCGGCGCCACGACCTGGTCCCCGAGCTGACAGAGGTCGTGAAGGGGTACGCCGGGCACGAGTCGAGCACTTTCGAGTCGATCGCCACAGCCCGCAGCAAGGCGGTGAGCGCCGCGGCGCTGGGAGAGAAAGCGCCAGCGGAGAACGAGCTCACTGGAGCGTTGGGGGGCGTGATCGCGGTCGCCGAATCCTACCCCGACCTCAAGGCGAACCAGGACTTCCTCAAGCTGCAGAAGCAGCTGTCCGAGACCGAGACCAGGATCGCCGGCTCGCGTAAGTACTACAACGGCGCGGTGATGTATTACGACAACGCCAGGCAGGGGTTCCCGGGGCGCTTCGTCGCGGGGATGTTCTCAAAGCAGTTCGGCACCCGCGAGTACTTCGAGATCACCGACCCGGTGGACCGCCTGGTCCCCTCGAGCGCAATGGACAACGCAAAATAGGGGTCAAGTATTCAAGAAAAAGGTTAGACCACTTTCTTGAAGCCAATTTACGTTAGCCGGCGCTGGACCCTCCACCGCCGAACCCACCGCCCGAGAACCCGCCACCGAATCCGCCGCCGCCACCCCCACCGCTGGACGAGGGCGATGACGTCATGGTGGTGGCCATGCTGGTCTGCATCGTAGAGAGCGATTCGGACAGGTAG
>Ga0182011_10003758_pt1 | contig 12367 bp, 11 predicted proteins | sample 711E1DmetaG_FD_120481 | JGI IMG/M metagenome (GOLD analysis project Ga0182011, IMG submission 120481) | Permafrost microbial communities from Stordalen Mire, Sweden - 711E1D metaG | ecosystem: Environmental > Terrestrial > Soil > Wetlands > Permafrost | place: Sweden: Stordalen | collected... | reverse complement strand
TATATCTTAGTTTGTACTTTAATGGACATTGTTCAAAGGTAGATAATTTTGAATGAGAATACATTGCCATGAATTCTTAGAGAGAAAAAGGGATTATAAATATTTGTGGTATAAGTTTTAAGAATTATTGTGTTACAGTTGAATTTTCTTCAGTTACTACGTCTTTAGCTAAAAATCCCCACCACTTCGTTTTTGTCTTTGTTACTTCACCAGTTTCTGAGTTAATATCAAATTGCACTTTTTCCTTTACAGGAATAAGCCAGAACAATCTTGCCTGCTTTTTTGCATCAACATGATAAGTTCCAGTTTCATTTAATGTTATATTCTCATTAGTCAGATTTGCTGTTCTTCCTCTTTTGTCTTTCATCATTTCTTGAATTCTGTTTCTTACTTCATCTGGAAGTATAATCTGATGAGTTTCATTATCCCTGAATACACCGTAAACTTTTCCGTCTTCTTTGTATAAAGTTATATTTGTTGAAGCGTTTACATCTTTAACCTGAACAATAATATTTCCTGATTTCCCTGCAAGTATTGTCATTACTCTTGTACCATTTTCAAATTCGCATTTCATTGCTGAACCAACACAGGTACAATTGTCTGGACATTCTGATTCATTTGTATAATTGTCTTTTATTCTATTTTTTTCCTGCATTATTTCCCATTTTTTGTCTGTAAAGTCCTGTCTTTCTTTTTGTATTTGATCTATGCAGTAAGAATCATTTACAATTTCTCTATTTCCTCCAACAAAGTTTTCTGGAATTGAACATTCTTTTTTTGCAATTATTTGATAATTAATGTTTGTAGAGCTCATGTTTACTCCATATCCATATATTGCGCAGCAAACTTTTTCTTTAGAAACATTAATTGGTTTTGGGCATTGGGCAAATTCACAATGAGGGCCTACTCTTGATACATAGGTTCCATCTTGGCACATTTTTGCATCCATTGGGCAAATAACACTTTCATTGTTTCCGTTGTTTGTATCATTTGTACATTGATGTTTTTCAGTATTCCATAAAATGTATCCCTTGCTCTGACAACAATCGTTTCTATAAGCAGGTGTAACTGTTCCACAGGAAGCTACTGGTTCATTTTTAACATAAAGACATAGAGGTATCTCACAACCATTTTTATCTCTTCCAGAAACTATTTCCCCATTTGTACAATTGTTTGGAGCAATATCTACATAGTGTGGGCATGTTTGATTTGAATTGTTTACATCTGGATAAGCCCCCATTATTCCTCCAACAACTCTTCCTTCCTTAGGTTTTTCTACTTTCTCTCCTATGCAAGTAAAGTTTTCAGCATCCCATCCTGTATATCCTCTGCTTATGCAACATTGATTTTGATAACCTGGTGTAACTGTTCCACATGAAGCTCCTACTATTACTCCTTGATGTACATTCTCACTTATATTATTTCCCTTACATTCAATGGAAGGAGCCAAACATCGCGGTTGACTGTAATAGCATTCAGGATTACAAGCATTTCCATCTGCTCTGTATCCAGAAGGACAAACACAAGTTGAACCATTTCCTTGATTTGTATTCTCTCCTTGTCCTGTAGAATATAATGTTGGAACAGGAGTTTCACTTTCAGCAATTGCAAACCCTATAAAACTTCCAAGAATAATTGTAAACATTACTAACATTAATACTCTTTTCATATTCAATTATAGAAGTTGTTATTTATAAAAGCTTTTATAAGTTCGAAGATAATAGAAGCTTTGTAAAGAAATTATATCTAGTTGGGAATGAAATTATCACAAAAATCTCCTATAAAATATTGTTCAGCTAATTATGTTAATATAAAATCACTATTACAGATAATTATTTATTATATAGAGATAATTTTAAATTAAATTATCTCACCAAAACCAATTAATCTCCAGTGATTTCCTATATTTCTTGCAATTCCTGCATTATCTCCTTTTAGTGCAATTATAGGAATATTGAGTGATACTTCTATTGTATCTTTTGTTATTTTTTCAACAATTCCCAGCGTAATTGTTGTATTTACAGAAAGCATTAGAACTTCTTTTGTTTTTATTGGTTCGACTTTCTGCTGGATTTCCATCCCAAACACTTCCTCGAATAATTTTGTTTTTATAGTTAATTTATGAGTTATATTTGGAAGATTTCCTTTAAGCGAAACAACACATCCATTAAGAGAATCTGCTTTTGTTAAGAAAGGATCTAGTGAAGTTTCTATTGAAATGCTTGCTCCTGGAGAAATTTCTTTTAGAGATTCTGTTCCCTTGTAAAGAGATATTACCTTTGCTGTCAGTGTCTGGTAAGTTGTTTGATTATTCTTTTTTATGTTTAATCCTGGTTTTATCTCAATTTCATCTCCTACTTTTAATTTTCCTTTTTTTAATATTCCTCCAAGAACTCCTCCCTTTAAATCAGGCATATTTGTTCCTGGTCTGTTTATATCGAAGCTTCTTGCAACCAGAAAAATTGGTTTTGAAGTTTCATCTCTTTTGGGTATTTCAAGTCTGCAAAGTTCCTCAAATATTTTATTTATATTTATTTCCTGCTGTGCTGAAACCGGGATTATTGGAGCATTTTCCGCAATAGTACCTTTAACAAATTCTTTTATTTTCTTGTAATTTTCAAGAGCTTTCTCTTTTGAGACTAAATCAATCTTATTTTGAATTATTATGATATTCTTTATTCCTTTTGCCTGAAGAGCCATGAAATGTTCTCTTGTTTGTGGTTTTATTCCTTCATTTGCAGCAACAACAAGTAAAGCAGCATCTATAATTGCTGCTCCGGATAGCATATTTGCCATAAGCATTTCGTGTCCAGGAGCATCTATGAAAGAAATATAACGTTGTGGAGTTCCTTTTTTAGTATTATAATTTTCTCCATCTTTGTATATTATTATTTCAGCATAACCTAATTTTATTGTAATTCCTCTTTTAAGTTCTTCAGAATGGGTATCTGTAAATTTTCCAGTTAAACGGCTAAGCAGAGTTGTTTTTCCATGATCAATATGTCCTACAACTCCGACATTAATTTCTGGAAGGTTTTGGGGTTTGTTCATGAAATTTTTAGAATAAGTTAATTAAAAAAGGTTTGGGTAGGTTAAAATTATCTGTTACAGCTAATTATTAGGATTATAAATTAATAATGTGATATATGATAAACTATAAAATTTTATTGTGCAACTTTTCCATTTTTATCTAAATCTGGGTATAGATGGGCATTTTCTAATGAACCCCTATTTCTTTTTTTGACCTGCTCAAAATAAAAGTCTCTTACCATACGATTATGAGGAATCTTCTCAAAATTATATGCTGCATTTGGAGTTGCAGAACTTTCATACCATTTTGCATTATTGAAATTCTGTTCAGTAAGAGGAGAATAATAATTAGACATTCTGTTGGTGCACCATCCAATTCCTGCTAAGAGAGCCAAGCTTAATCCAATGTTTTTTACTCTTCTGTATGTTTTATTTGATTTGTAATTTTTGTCCATATTTGAAATTCTTATCTAATTTAATATCTAGAGAATATGAGTTTATTTCTTTTCAACTGGAGTTTCTGTTTTTGGAGATTCAGTTTTGTTCTGTTCAGGATACAATTCAGAAAGTTTTTTTGAACCTTCTTTTATAAGCTTTAGATTAATCTGAATTATTGCAGGAGAAATTATTTTTCCTCTTACTGTTTTTCTTAGTCTAAGTCCTCCTGGTGTAGGATTGGATCTTTTCCTTTTTCCTTCTCTCTTTGAACGTTTGTGCATACCTTTTCCATAATTTAAAAGAACTTTTTTTAGTCCTATTCCTTCAACATCCTTCATTGAAGTGAATCCAGATTTATCACTAGTTCCTTTTATTTCGAATTCATATCCTTCAAAATTAGGTGAAATCTCTTTTCCTAGGACTTTATCTCCCAGAGCCTTTCCAACTAATTCTTCAGATTCTGTTTCAAACTTGTAAGTTTTACCTTCTTTAGTACCTATATTTATTTTGAATGGCATAATATTTAGATTGAAAAATGGTTTTTAAATCATTCGTTTTATAGCAGAACCTTTTTAAATGGAATATTATTACTCTGTTTATTATAGATAGAGAGTAGATAAAGTGGATAAAAACAATAAAAAAAATTATAAGCAGAATTTTTCAAAAAATTTTAATTCAAAACCGAAGTTTATGAAATCTCTAGTTGTGAATGAAAGGGCAACTGAGAAGAAAATTGAGGATATAAGCGGAGAAAAAGAGAGCGTTACTGTTGTTGCCCAGATAAGCAAGGTTGTTCAGACAGGAGGACCTACTGTTTTTGTTGTTTCAGATGGAACAGGAAACCTTTCTCTCAAGGGATTTATAAAACCCGGAGTAAGAGCTTACCCTGAAATAGTCGAAGGAATGATTGTAAGAGCTGTTGTTGAAATAGGAGAGTTTCAGGGAGAGATTGAAGGAGAGATTAAATCAATAAAAGTATTAGATGAAGTCAATAAAAAGCATTTTCTTGAAGGAATGAAAGAAATAGAAAAGGAGAGAGCAAAAGTTGTTGTTCCTAATTTTTTAGTCGAGAGCAATATTCTTTCTAAGCTAAAGAACAGTTTTATTGAAGCTGCAACTCAGATAAGACTTGCTGTAATTCAGGATAGACCAATAATTGTAAGACACCATAATGATACAGATGGCTATAGTTCTGGTTTTGCTCTTGAAAGAGCAATATTACCTCTGATAGAAAAGCAGCATAATTCAGAGAAGGCTGAGTGGGAATTTTTTACAAGAGCTCCATGTGCTGCACCTTTTTATGAAATTGATGATTCAATAAGAGATATGGCTTTATCCCTGAGAAATGTTGCAAAGCATTCGAATAAAATGCCTCTTATTATAATTGCAGACAATGGTTCTTCACAGGAAGATTTAATGGGAATAAAACAGGGAAAAGTTCACGGAGCTGATTTTATAGTTGTGGATCATCATCCTTTTGATAAGGACGTTATATCTAGCGAAGTTCTCGTTCATATAAATCCTTTTTTAGTTGGAGAAGAGGGAAGTAAGTTTTCTGCAGGAATGTTGTGTGCTGAACTTGCAAGATTCATAAATCCAGAAGTAAAAAATATAGAACAAATTCCTGCTTTGGCAGGTTTTGCTGACAGAATAGATATAGCAAATCCAGAATTAATGAATAAATATCTAAAGATTGCACAGACCGAAGGATATACAAAAGAATTGCTTGCAGATATTTCTTTAGTTATAGATTATATTTCCTCTAAAGTAAGATTTATGGAAGTAAGAGAATACATAGAAGTTTTATTTGGTGAGCCAAGAAATAAGCAGAAACATTTGGTAGAATTAATGGCACCTTACATAAAAGAATTGGATAAGAAAGGATTCAAGATTGGAAAGTCAAATGCTAAAGTTGAGAAGATAGGAAATGTCAATTTGCAGGTTTTATACTTTGAAGAATTTTTTCCTGGATTTGGTTTCTTCCCTAAACCCGGAAGAATTGTTGGACTTGTTCATGATTCATTGCAGGAAGAGAAAGGAGTTACAAATTTGGTTACAGTTGGAGTTATGGCAACAGCATTAACAATGAGAGCAACTGACGAGGCTAATTTCTCAGTTCATGATTTAATTCATTTTTTAGATAAAAGAATTCCTGAAGCTTTTGTTGAGGGTGGAGGGCACAAGAATGCAGGTTCTATTAATTTCTTGCCTAACAAACAAAAGCAGGTTTTTGAATTGCTGAAGGAATTTATAAGGGGAAGATGATTTTTTGTATTTATTAGTCGATGGCAAACTTTATTAATTGATTTTCTTTTTTCATTTGATGGAAAAGGGGAAAGATTCAGACAATATAATAATTCATTTGAAGAATGTTGCAAAGTATTATCATATGGGGGAAAGTATTGTAAAAGCAGTTGATGATGTAAGCATTGATATAAAGAAAGGAGATTTTGTTGCGGTTATGGGGCCATCTGGATCTGGAAAGTCAACTGCAATGAATTTAATTGGAAGTTTGGACATGCCAACCAAAGGACATATATTTCTTGATAATGAAGATATTTCAACTCTTGACGAATCAGAGCTTGCCCAGGTTAGAGGAAAGCATATTGGATTTATATTTCAGCAGTTTAATTTAATTCCAACTTTAACAGTTAAGGAAAATGTTGTATTGCCAATGACTCTTCAGGGATTGTCTGAAGATGAGAGAAGCGATAAAGCTGACAGGATTCTTCACAGGCTGGATTTGTATGAAAGAAAAGACCATTATCCAAATCAGATTTCTGGGGGGCAACAGCAGAGAGTCGCAATTGCAAGAGCTTTGGCAAATGATCCTGAAGTTATACTTGCAGATGAACCCACAGGAAATTTGGATACAAAAACAGGATTGAAGGTTATGGATTTCTTGACAGAATTGAACAAGGAAGGAAGAACAATTGTGTTTGTGACTCACTCCCCTGAATTGGCTAAGAAATATGCTCATACTGTTTATTGGCTTAAGGATGGAAAAATTGAGAAGATAACTAGGGAAAGGAAGAAGAGGTAAAAATGAACTATTTTACACTTGCTTATAGAAATCTAAAGAAAAAAGGAATTAGGAGTTATCTTACATTGCTTGGAATATGTATAGGAATTCTTGCAGTTGTTTCACTTATTACTCTTGGAGCTGGTCTGAAGGCTGCTGTTGGTTCTCAATTTGGAGTTGCCTCAACAGAACTTATAACTGTGCAGGCAGGTGGAAATAATTTTGGTGCTCCTGGGTCAGGTGCTGTCACGCCTCTCACGACAAAGGATTTGGAGGAGATAAAAAAATTAGGCAGTGTGAAGGAGGCAGTAGGAAGAAACATCGTTGCAGGGAAACTTGAATTTAATAAAAAGGTTGTATTTGGATATGCTTCTAATATCCCAGATGGGGCAGACAGGAAATTTGTTTATAGTCAGATTGAAGCGAAGCCAGTTGCTGGCAGATTGTTAAAAGATGGAGATACAGGGAAAGTAGTTTTAGGTTATAATTTTTATGTGGATAAAGTTGGACTTGGGAAGATAGTTATTCCTGGGAATAGGGTTACTATTCAGGGGAAAGATTTCGAAGTTGTCGGAATTCTTGAAAAGCAAGGGAGTTTTATAATGGATAATCTTGTTTTTATGAATTCAAATGATTTGCAAAATTTATTTAATTATGGAGATACTCTTTCTTTAATTGCAGTTCTTCCTGCTGATAAGAATAATATTCAAAAGACTCAAACAGATATTGAAAACTTGATGAGAAGGCTGAGAAATGTCAAAGTTGGGGAGGAAGATTTTACTGTTTCAACCCCCGAGGCTTCTCTGGCACAGGTGAATAGTATACTAAATGCAATTCAGATTTTTGTTATTATAATTGCGTCAATATCAATACTTGTTGGTGCAATAGGAATAATAAATACAATGGGGACGTCTGTTCTCGAGAGAAAAAAAGAAATAGGAATAATGAAAGCCATTGGTGCAAAGAATTCCCAGATATTTATGCAGTTCTTTGTTGAAAGCGGATTTTTAGGTTTGATAGGAGGAGGAATAGGGGCTATACTTGGAACTGCCTTAGGTTATTTTGGAGTTATAGGAATAAATAGTTTTGTTGGAACAGACATGGCACCGCATATTGATTTCTTGCTTATATTCTTTGTATTGCTTGGAAGTTTTGCAATTGGAGCAGCTGCAGGAATTTTCCCTGCAATGAGAGCAGCTAAACAGCATCCAGTGGAGGCATTGCGAGGATGAAATGATAGGAAAAGAAAACATAAAATATTCTCTTAGGAATTTAAGTCACAGAAAGACAAGAAGTGCATTCACAATAATTTCCATTCTTGTTGGAATAACAACAATATTTATTTTTGTCAGTTTTGGACTTGGACTTTACAAGTATATAGGAGATATGTCAAGTGCTTCCTCTGCCGATAAAGTTCTTATTGAGCCAAAAGGCTTTGGTGGAGGGGTGAATTCTGCCTTTTCATTTTCAGATAAAGAACTAAAACTTATTGAGCAAACTTCAGGAGTTTATGAAGCAACCGGGATTATACTTAAGAGTGCTGAGATTGATCAGGGAACTGTAAAAAAATATGCTTATATTGCTGGACTTGATCCAAAAAAACCATTGCTTAAGAGTGTTCTCAATCTGAATATATACAGCGGAAGAGATTTGCAATCTGGGGATAGGGGAGTAGTTTTAGGTTATAATTATCTTCTGACAAATAAGATATTTGCCAAGCCCTATGAACTTAATGGGAATATAGAAATTGATGGTAAAAAATTAAAGATAATTGGATTTTATGAATCTGTTGGAAATCCACAGGATGATGCAAATATTTATGTTACAAATGATTTTATAAAAGAATTATATCCTAATGAAACACTTAATTATAATGAGATTGTTGCAAAGGTGGATGTTTCTAATTTAAATGGGGTTATTAGTAATATTGAAAGGAACTTAAGAAAGAGCAGAAATCAGAAAGTTGGAGAAGAAGATTTTCAGGTTCAATCTTTTGATGATTTGATTAAGTCTTATTCTTCTGCTTTAAATATTGTTATTGGTTTTATCATATTAATCGCTCTTATTTCTGTTCTTGTTTCAGCTGTAAATACCGCAAATACAATGATTACTTCTGTACTGGAAAGAGTTAAAGAAATTGGAGTTATAAAATCAATTGGAGGAAAAAATTCTGAGATATTCAAGATATTCTTATTTGAAAGTTCATTTTTAGGATTTGTTGCAGGAGTTTTGGGAGTGCTTTTTGGATTTATTCTAAGCTTTTTAGGAGGTGTGATTCTTAAGAGTGCAGGATATGGATTTTTGCAGCCTTATTTCTCACCTTGGTTGTTTGTTGGTTGTATAGCCTTTGCAACATTGACAGGAGCTATTTCAGGAGTTATACCTGCAATAAAAGCATCAAAGATAAATCCTGTGGATGCTCTACGTTACGAATGAAATGTAATGTTATTATTCATTCCAACCCGCCCACCCTTAGAGAATATAATTAATGATAAAACCTGATTGTCATACTTAATAAAACAATTTTGAGATTATGATTACAATGCAAGTTTTACTAAAATAATTAAACTATATTTTAATCAACAATAATTCTTTTAAACTATTTTTATTCAAGAGGAGTATGACAAAAGTAAATGTTAAGCTGACATCTTTTTACAGCAAGGGGAAGGATAAGTTTGAATTTTATATTAGAGATCTCAGAATAGATGGTACACCTTCTCCTTCAACCGTAGATTATGTAGACTTAAACAAACTTGCTTTTGATGTTTTGTTTGAAGTTGCTTATAAGAATTTAGATAATCCAGAATATGAAGTTAATGTGTTTAAAGGAGAAGATTACTTGGGAAATTTTAAATTAAGATATTGTAAAAAACCAACTGAGGATGAAAAGAAAGAATTAATTAAGAAATTTAAGAGCAAGGAATTGCATAAAAGAGCGAAAAGTCTTGCTGAGTTTTGTCTGAAGAATAAAAAGACTTTTGAGGAAGAATAAGTAGTTATCTACCACAGCTATTTTATTATATTGAAGATAATTAATTTATTTTATTAGAACTAACTTATGCCATTCCACGCTTTTTCATTCTTTCTTTTTCTCGGTTCTTCTTCTTAATTCTTCTCCAGACAAAGAATGATACAACAACCACAATTAAAATTATCCAAACCCATGGAACTTTACTCTTTGTGCTTACATCAGTGAAATATGAAGAATCAAATGTAACTTCCTTTTGTATCTGTCTTCTTACATTTATAGAGTCTGTGTAAATAACGCTAAGGTTTATTGGTGTTTGACCCTGAGGAAGTATTGCTTCAAAGTCAGCAGTTGTATACTCATTTGAATCTAAGTCTCCCACAAGGATTCTGTTTGCCCCTTTAACTTCTATTCCGTTTTGTTTTGGTATCTCAAGTGTAAGAGCTTTAACATTGTTCTTTGCTGTGTTAAGTATATCAAAAGTTAATATTCTCGTTGTATAATCATAATTTTTTATATCTACTTCAAAGTCTGCTCTTGTATCCTGAACAGTTATATTAAAATCTTGGGTCACTTCTGGTGAGTTTATCCCCGTTGAATAATAAACTTCAATTGGGTTTTCTCCATTAAGTGTGTTTTCATCCAATCTTATTTTGTATGGTGCAAGATAGAAAGAGCTAAAATCTTTTCTGTATGTTCCAGAATCTATTGTTATTGGATTTTCAGTGTTTGGGTCAAGATGAATTGGGTAATTTTCTTTTAAGCCGAAAGTTATTTCACCACAGCTTGGATTTTCAAGACCGTCTATTTGAAAGACAACTTTTACGTAATCTCCTGGAATTGCAGGATATGGATCCTGATTTATTATTGAAATCTGAGGATTACAAGGGTTTGCTGCTGTTACAATTCCAAATGCAGAGAATATAGCCATTAATATAACAAAACTTGCAATTACACTCTTTTTCATAATATATACTGGAAAATTTTGTTTTTAAAGTTTTGCAATCACATTCCCCAGTCTGCTTTTTCTTTTCTCTTAATTTCTGCAATTTCCTGTAATATTTTCATCTCGCTGCCAGATAAGAGGTCTTTGTTCTTTTTGAAATTTCTAAACTGAGATTCTCCTAAATCAGAATAAATAAAATTCCTGTCTTTCATTACCCTTTCAAAATTTATTCCAGACATAGATACTGCAACTTCCATGCCTTCGTTTGCTTCCTGAATTGATTTCTTTTCAGACTGAATATTTTTTATCTTTCCTACTTTTTCTCCTTTTTCATCTATAAAACTTATTTGCTGCTTTAGTTTTCCGCCTTCAACTTTGACACCGAAAATTGCCGGATTGGTATTTCTGAATACATACTGATGAAGAATTTTTAATTTGCATATTGTTGTAAGTTCCATAAGTCTCTTCTTTTCCATGGCCCTTTGCTTTTCGAGTCTCCAGTCCACAAGATTTTCAATTAATTTGTAAACAACTTCCTCTGTTATTACTTTTATTTTGGTTCCCTGGTCACGTATTAATTCCTGTGCGTCCTCTTCTATTAAAACATTGAAGCCAACAATTATTGCATCAAGTTCGTTTATCTCAATATTTGCTTTTGCATTTATGACATCCGATTTACTTATGTTTCCTATTCCTACTTTAACAACAGGTATCTTCTGATTTTCAAGAAGGAAAAGCAAAGCTTCAAGACTTCCAAGGGAATCAGCTTTTGCAATTATTCCATTTTGTTTTGTCTGTATTTTCTCAGAAATTTCTTTTGTGAATTTTTCTTTTAATTCTTTCATATTGTTTTTATAAATTTCAAATGGCATTCCAGGAAGAACTTCTTCTTTTTCAACAAGCTGCATTCTTATTCCAGTTGAGGCATGGACAGAATCTTTTGGTCTGAATTTTGGGCAGAGAGGTTCTATTTCCTCAAGGATTCTTATTTTTGTTATAATAGGATCTTTTTCTATATTAAAATTTGCAATTGCTATCTCATCAGATTTTTTTAGTTCCCCATCATAGAGTATTGCTTCTATATAATTAGTTGATTTTTCTTTTTTTATTTCAAGAAGAACTCCTCTGGGTTCTTTTCCTAATTTTAATTTATCAGATAAGTATTTTTGGCTTATTCCGCAGAGCATCATAACTAATTCAGGTATTCCTTCCTGAGTTCTTGCAGAGCATGGAACTAGGGCAATTTTTTTTGTAAAATCTGTAATGTTGTAATATATATCAGAATCAAATCCATAGCTGTTAAGAGCGCCAATTAAAGTCATGTATCTTTCATCAAAGGTTTGTTTAACGTTCATTGCTTGACTTTCTATACTCTCTTTTAATGGCTTGTCTGTGTTTTTTCTCCATCCTGAAATATTATCTATTTTGTTTAGGGCAATAAGAAAAGGGGTTTTGTTTAATTTTAGTATTTGGATTACTTCTGCTGTCTGTGGTTTTATTCCTTCATTTATATCTATAACAAGAATAGCTAAATCTGCAAGAGAACCTCCTCTCTTTCTTAGATTAGTAAATGCTGCATGTCCTGGAGTATCTATAAGAAGAAATCCAGGAATGTTTAATTTTATTCCAGACTTATCAATAAGAGGGCAGGCCATTTTTAATTGATTCATTGGATAAAGAGTAAAGGAAATTTTCTGGGTTATACCCCCTTTTTCCCCTTCCTGAACGCACGTCCCTCTGAAGCAATCAAGGATTGAAGTTTTTCCATGATCTACATGACCACATACTGTAACAATCGGCTGTCTAATTTTCATGTCTTCTGCATGAAGATTTGAAACTTTAGTTTCTCTAATTTTCATATCGTTTGTCATATATTTACAAGCATATATTTATTTTTAAAGATTGATATTCGTTTTAAAATATGGAAGAAGAGAGCAATTCGAATAAGAGTGTTGAGAAAAGT
>Ga0182011_10003756_pt1 | contig 12369 bp, 8 predicted proteins | sample 711E1DmetaG_FD_120481 | JGI IMG/M metagenome (GOLD analysis project Ga0182011, IMG submission 120481) | Permafrost microbial communities from Stordalen Mire, Sweden - 711E1D metaG | ecosystem: Environmental > Terrestrial > Soil > Wetlands > Permafrost | place: Sweden: Stordalen | collected... | reverse complement strand
GAAAGTGTCCCTGACCCACCGCAGGCTCAACCCCGCCCCCTGGGTTACGCCCATCACATGCCACAGGCCGGGAACCGCGTGGCAGAAGGTGTGGAGGCGGCCTTTGGGGTCTTTGGTGGGGCTGGCCGTGGCGGCAAAGACCACGCCGGATGTGCCGATGGTGGCGGAGACCGACCCCGGCTGCAGGATGCCCATGCCCACCGCGCCGGCTCCCTGGTCGCCCGCGCCTGCCACCACTGGCGTACCCGCGGCCAGGCCGGTCAGGCCTGATGCAGTTTCCGAGATGCGCGCGCAGACCTCGGGCGATTCATACACCTTGGGCAGCCAGCTCTCGGGAATCCCAGCCGCCTCGGCCACTTCCTTGGACCAGCGGCGATGGGTTACGTCGAGAAGCAGCGTACCGGAAGCCTCCTGCACATCGATGGCGAACTCGCCGGTGAGACGGTAGCGGACGTAGTCCTTGGGGCACAGGATGTGGCGGGTTTGGGCGAAGATCTCCGGCTCATGCCGCTTGACCCACAAGAGCTTGGTCAGCGTGAAGTTGGGAAGCGCCGGATTGCAGGTCAACTCGATCAGCCGCTCGTAGCCGATCTTTTCGGTGAGCCAGTCGCACTCAGGCTGGGTGCGGGTGTCGCACCAGATCAGCGAGGGGCGCAGCACCCGGCCGTTATCGTCCAGTAGCACCGCGCCGTGCATCTGGCCGGTCAGGCCAATGGCTGCAATGGGCTGATGAGGCTCCGGCGCGGCGGCCAGCGCAAAACGGATGGCCTCCTGCGCGGCGCGCCACCAGTCCTCGGGGTCCTGCTCCGCCCAGCCTGGGCGGGGTGTGCGAAAGGCCGCATGTTCGCTCGATGCACCGGCAATCACTTTGCCCGCACCGTCCACCACCACGGCCCGCGTACCGCCCGTGCCCACATCCATTCCCAGGAACCACATGCCGGTTTTCTCCCTTGCATAAATCGGTTTTCTCAGCGCAGGCCAGAATAGCAGGCAAGGGTATCGTGAGAACAGTGAAAGAACGCTGCGCGCTGCCTCGAATTTGCATTCGAGCAACCGGAATTCATGAACAAAAGGCTGGATTCACAGGTTTTGAATCGAGACTTGGGGCGCCCGCAGCAATAAGCGGGCAATTGGTCCGCGGGCATCGACTTTGCCTCGAGCGCCCTCTCCCAGCTAGTGACCGAACTCGTATTTATTAACTCCTGTCACTTCTTGCAATCTCTTGTTGGCAAACTGGCGTGTCAAGATGCCTTCCTTTTCATTATGAACAATCTGATCCAGCGTCACTGGATCAGTGAGGTACGCAACCGCCGTGAAACGGACCCTGTCATTTTTATGTTGAGTGGCGATCTTTGCCAGTATCGCCTGGCCGGTCAGCCGCGCCACGGCTGTTTCACTGACCTGCTCATCCGGATCCTCGAAGGCTACTTTCTCCAATTTCGACTGATCCGTCAGCTTCTCAACCGCGGCCAAACGAACCTTTGGATCCTTGTTATGTAGCGCGGATGAGCATCCTAAAATTGCGCATAGCAGAAAAGTGATTGTAGATAGAGCAACCACCGAGCCAGGAACCAACCCTGGCCTCCTCTGTGCAACACTCATGCATTCCTCCATGGTTCACTGCGCGTGAATTCCATCGTGCTTGAGATACACGACAGATCAGGCAGTATTGCCGAATATGGTCAAGGATAATGACTGCCCCGCCCCTTTCAAGTCAAGGAGCATCCGCGGGAGCATTCTTTGCGATTGAGTCGAGGGCAAGACACAGTCTAGTCAGTAATGTCCTATCGGCAGTTCCGATGACCAACAGGTTGATCATGTATCGTTATGCGGTACGTCAAGCCGGAGTGTGACCTTTGGCACAGGCGCTTTTGCTCCTCTGGCCGACAATAAAAGCGTGAGGCTTGCCAGCGATCCGCTGCGCCGGCCGGGAGAAAATGCGCATGAGCGATCTGGCACCGCTGGCTGAAGCCGTAGCCCTTGACCCGCTGGTCGGCCATCCCGCCGACTACCACGTCTTTCACAAGTTTCTGGAACGCTGCCAAGCGCTCCCGGCCATCACTACGGCGGTGGTTTGGCCGCTGTCGGAGGTGGCGCTGAAGGGCTCGGTCGAAGCCGCGCTGGAGGGCCTTATCGAGCCCACCCTGATCGGCGATGAAGCCGGGATGAAGGCGCTGGCCAAGAAGATGGGCCTGGACATCGGCGCCTATCCCATCCTTCATGCCGAGACCGAGACCAGGGCCGCCGAGCTGGGCGTGGCAATGTGCCGCTCCGGCAACGCCCAGGCCATGATGAAGGGCAGCCTGCACACCGACGAGTTGATGAAGGTGGCCATGGCCCGCGACACCGGGCTGCGCACCTCCCGCCGCATCTCTCACGTCTTCATCATGGACACCCCTGCCTATGCGCGCACCTTGCTGATCACCGACGCCGCCATCAATATCACGCCCGAGCTCGAGGATAAGATCCACATCGTGCAGAACGCGATCGACTTGGCCCACGCCCTGGGCATTCCCGAGCCCAAAGTGGCGTTGCTGTCGGCCGTCGAGACAGTAAACCCCAAGATCAAATCCACGCTGGATGCCGCGGCCCTGTGCAAGATGGCCGACCGGGGACAGATCACCGGAGGAATTCTCGACGGCCCGCTGGCCTTCGACACCGCGGTCAGCAAGAAGGCGGCCGCCATCAAGCATCTGGTCTCGCCGGTCACCGGCCTGGCCGACATCCTGGTGGTTCCCGATCTGGAGAGCGGCAACATGCTGGCCAAGCAGCTTGAATACCTGGGCGGAGCGCAACTGGCGGGCATCGTTCTCGGCGCGCGCGTTCCCACCATTCTGACCAGCCGGGCGGATTCGGCTGAAACGCGGCTTACCAGTTGCGCCGTGGCCGTGCTGCTGCACTACGCCACCCATCCCGCCATCAAGGTATAGCCTTCAATCCGAAGCCGGGGTAAAAAGAGCGCCACTCCCGAGAGGGGATGCGCTCTTTTTCTTTTCTTCCTCTTACACTCATGATCATTTTGCCGATACCAGATAGAGTGCCTGCCGCAGACGCAAAAAAAACGGCACGAACGGTATAGCTGTTCGTGCCGGGAGGCCAGTGACGCAAACTACTTCCAGCTTTGGCGCGGTACGCTCTACCGCCTCCATCACCGGAATAAATACACGATAGCATAGATTGGGTTGAAGTCAAATACAAAAAACGAAATTCTTTTCCGGTCGCGAGCGAGAACCTCCGTGGCGCTGTCCCACATCAAAAATTTGATTTTGTTTAGCGCCGGAATTCGAGAAGCAGCCTGTTTCGTTGATTTTTCCAGGCATGACAAATTCTTTGGAATCAACTACTTCTCTAACTTCGCAAGCAGTGGCCTCACGACCGTTCTGCCGGCTGAATCTGGGGTTGTTGCCGTAGTTTCGGCGCTTGCCGGGGCCTGGCTGCTGCATGGGTGGTACAGCAAAGACCGTCACCAAGCTCCGTCGGGGCTCCGACAGGGCGAAGAAAGTGCGGCAAGTCCACAATGTGGGAATCCAGTAGACGATCCAGTGGACGAAATCTGATCGCCGGAGCCGGAGATGCCGGGAAAAGGTCCCGCATCGCGGTGGAAAATCTGCAGATGGCAGGCCGTCAAGGCAGTTTGTCAATGCAAGCGGCCAGATCGAAGTCCTTCGCAGTCAGGCCGCCGGCATCGTGTGTCGCCAGACCCAGGCGGACCCGATTGTAACGGAGGTCGATATCCGGATGGTGGCCGGCCTCTTCCGCCACTTCCGCTATCCGGTTGACGAAGCGCACCGCGGCGCGGAAATCCTCAAATTGGAAGGTTCGCGCCAGTTCACCGGCCTCGACCTTCCAGGCCGGCAGGGCACTCAGATGGAGGGCGACTTCGGCAGCGGAAAATGCCTGCATGATGGTTACTCCTGGGATGGGATTGAGGGGAAAGAAAGCTATTGAGCAGGCGGCTTGGAAGGCTGCGCAATGTCGAAGCTCGAGAATCGCTTATCCTCGGCGGTGATTTCCGAGCGCAACTCGTGCCAAAGCTCGTTGGGAATCTTGAGAAATATCTCCACAACGCCGGGATCGAACTGCGCACCGGAGCAGCGCAGAATCTCTTCGCGCGCCGCATCGAAGCTGCGCGCCCTGCGGTAAGGCCGGTCGCTAGTGATGGCGTCCAGGGCGTCGGCAACGGCGAATATGCGGGAGCCGATGGGAATATCGCTGCCACGCCTTGCGTTTGGATAGCCGCTGCCGTCATAGTGCTCCTGGTGGGCGTGGACAATCTCCGCGGCTTCGGCGAGGAAGGGAATCTTGCGCAGCATGGCGTATCCGATGGAGCAGTGTTCCCGCATGATCGCCTGTTCTTCAGGTGTCAGTTTGTCGGCTTTCTGCAGGATTCCATCCGGGATCGCCATCTTGCCGATGTCGTGCAGAAAGGCTCCGCGAGCGATTACCTTGATCTCCGCCGGAGCGATGCCCATGGCGCGGGCCAGCGCAATCGTGTACGCGGTCACCCGTTTGGAATGTCCCTCGGTCTCCGAGTCCCTCATATCCAGCGCATCGCCCAGAGCCTCGAGCATAATATCGTAAGAGTGCTCCAGATCTTCCATGGCTTGGCGCAGCATTTCGGTCCTGGCGTACACCACTTGCTCCAGATTCTGCTGGTAGTTCTGGTGTTCCTGCAAGGCCTGCCTGTAGTCGAGGGCGCGCTGAACCGTACCCACCAGATGCTCCCGCTCGAAGGGCTTGAGCAGATAGTCGCAGGCGCCGCGTCGCATGGAGTCGACGGCTACGCCGATGTCGTCGATCGCCGTCACCATCACTACGGGAAGATTCGGTTGCCGCGCGTGGATGCGCTCCAGCATGGCAATGCCGTTCCCCTCCCGCATCACGATGTCGGTCAGCACAAGATCGAAGGCGTTCTCTTCCAGCATCTCCAGCGCTTCCCGGCCGCCGGCGGCCAATTGCACATCATATTCCTGGCGCTCCAGCGCGGCTCCGATCATCGAACGGACATGCGCCTCGTCATCCACGACCAGAATGCGAGATTTCTTGCGCTGCCTTGCCGAGGGGCGCTGGTCCGCCTCAACGCGCAGATTCACCGCGGGGTTCGGAACTCCCAGTTCCGCCAGGTTCAATGCCAAGCCCGTCACCTCCCCACGACTTCGCCGCTGAAATCAGTTGCCGCGAAGGCACTTCATTCCGAAGCAATCACCGCCCAACAGTCAGCTTGCCAGAGCGCGCCGATTAAAACAATGCCACTGTCAGTCCAGCCTCATCGATCATCGTCTTGCCTGATTCCATTACGGATACGCACCGAAACGGTCCGCAGTTCACACAGAGGTTGCCTTGGCGATCTACCGGTCTCCAGGAATGCCCTGCTACAGCTTTATCCTTGCCCCAATTCTTCAAGGACGGACTCAGACGATTGACCCATAAGGCGCTGAATCATAAAAAATGACATTGCAACCCCGCAAGAGAGTCAAATGGAGAAGGCCCGGTCGAATTCCCACCAATTTTCGCATCAATTCGCAAGCAGCGCATCCAATTCGGATGGCCGAAAGGCAGCCCCGATCGCAAATTCCGGTTACAAGCCTACTCTTTACTCTCATTTCGGGCGCGCCGCGCGGCGGCCCAGCCTTCCTTGGTGACCTGGCGAGCACGGCCCACGGCCAGCGCGCCCGCGGGCACGTCTTTGGTGATGCAGGAGCCTGCGCCGACGAAGGCGCCATCCTCGACCGTGACCGGCGCCACCAGCGTGGAGTCGCTGCCTACGAAGACGCCCTTGCCGATGCGCGTGGTGTGCTTGCCGACGCCGTCGTAGTTGCAGGTGATGACGCCCGCGCCGACGTTGGCGCCCTCGCCGACCTCCGCATTGCCCAGGTAGGCGAGATGGTTGGCCTTGGCACCCTTGCCAAGGCGGGTCATCTTGGTCTCAACGAAGTTGCCTACGTGCGCTTCCTGGCCGATCTCGCTGCCTGGCCGCAGATGAGCGAAGGGACCAATCCTGGCTCCATCCGCGACCGTGCTATCGGCCACTACGCAGCTCTGCCGGACCAGCACGGAGTTGCCCAGTGTGCTGTTTTCAATAACCGTATACGAGCGGATCAGGCAATCGGCGCCAATGCGCGTCCTGCCCAGCAACTGCACAAAGGGCTCGATGATCGTGTCGGACGCAACCTCAACCTGGGCGTCGATGACACAAGTCTCGGGGCGAAAGATGGTGACCCCGGCGGCCATCAGGCGGTTAGCGGCAGCGGCTCGCAGCGTGGCGTCCAGGGCCACCAGCTCGGCGATGGTGTTGGCGCCCAGCACTTCAACAGCCTCGGCTGCCTGAATGGCAACCACGCGCTCTCCGGCGGCGCGCAACAGGCCGGCCATGTCGGTCAGATATAGCTCCTGGTGGGCGTTGTTGGTGGTGAGCTTATTAAGATGAGCGAGAAGAGGCGCGGTTTTGAAAGCGTAGATGCCGGAGTTGATCTCGGGAAGGGTCTGCTGCCCGGCGGTAAGCGCCTTCTGTTCGATGATCGCTTCCACATTCGGAGATTCAGGCGACTGGCGCAGAATGCGGCCGTATCCGGTGGGGTCCTGGGGAGCGGCGGTGAGGATGGTCATGGCCGCCTGCTGAGCCTGGTGAAATTGCCAGAGCTGCAGGAGGGTCTCAGGACGGATGAGCGGCACGTCGCCGGAGAGCACCAGAAGGTGCTCATAGCCGGCGATGGCCTCGCGCGCGCATTGGAGAGCGTGGCCGGTGCCTCGCTGGTCGGCCTGCTCGACGAAACGGACGCCGGCGGCGGCCACCGCCGCTTTGACCCGCTCGGCCTGGTGCCCGACGACGGCATACATATTGCCGGGAGCCACGACCTGGCCGGCGGCTGCGATGACGTGAGCCAGCAGGGGCTTTCCGCCGATCTCGTGCAGCACCTTGGGGCGGCGGGAGTTGAGGCGAGTGCCTTTGCCTGCCGCCAGGATGACCACGGCCAGCTTTGAATTCGGTTCCGCTTCGCTTTCGCTTGCGTCACTCACTGTTTCTTCTCCGCCGCGCCGGCTTTGCCTGGCTGCGGGATGGTAATGTCCACCGTCTGCACCGGCCCCAGCTTGAGTTCTTCCAGTCCGGGTTTGATCTCAGGCCCGTTGCCCACCACCAGCAGTGCCAACTTCTCCGGATGGATGTACTTCTTGGCCACGGCGCTCAAATCGGCAAGAGTCACCTTTTCCAGGGCGGCCTTGTATGTCTCAAGATAGTCTGCCGGATAGCCGTAGAACTCCAGTCGCACCCGTTCGGCGAGCACCTTGTCCTTGGTGTCGTAACGGAAGAGAAAGGAGTTGAGAATGTTGTCCTTGGCCCGGTTCAACTCTTCCTGCGTGAAGGGCTTGTCATTCACTCCGGCAATCTCCGCCATGGCAGCCTTGGTCGCGTCCACGGTGGAAGCGCTCTTGGTGAGCACCATGACGCGGAACGGAGCTGGATGGTCATAGGCAAAGTTCAAGCCGCCGCCCACCGCGTAAGCCAGGCCCAGTTCGGTGCGGACCTTCTGAAAGAGACGGCTGGCGAAGCTGCCGCCCAGAATCTCGTTCATCACCGCCAGCGCGGGAACGTCGGGATTGCGGCGGTCCGTGCCCAGACCGACGATCTCCACGTTGGACTGGTTCACATCTTCCTTGTCGATAAAGGAGATGCCCGGTTTGGGGCCGGGAAAGACGTCGTGGCGGGCCGGCGCGGAGTTCACCGGCGGCAGAGCTTCGAAGGCCGTACGCAGCCGGGCCTCCATGGCCACGGGGTCGAAGTCGCCGCTGACGCCTACAATCAGCTTGCCGCCGATGGTGCGGTCGTGCCAGGCCTGCAAGTCGGCGACGGTGACCGCGCCGATGGTGGCCAGTTCGGGCTGGCGAGTGTAGGGGCTGTTGGCGCCGTAAACCAGCTTGGCCGACTCGCGGCTGGCAATCTGCCCCTCGTCGTCGTTGCGCCGGACGATGCCCGTTGCCTCCTGTTGCTGGGCCAGTTCCAACTTTTCCGCGCTGAATTTGGGATGCAAGAGCAAGTCCAGCGCCAGCGAAAAGACCTGGTTCGCATCGCCCTTGAGCGAATCCCATGAGAGGGAAGTGGAGTCATTGCCGCCTTCGGTCTCGATGTGCGCGGCCTTGGCCTCCAGCAGATCGTCCAGCGCGTCGCCGTCCAGCTTGGCTGTCCCGCTGGTCCGCCAGGCCTGCCCGTAGAGGCCGACCAGGCCTGTTTTAGCCGGGTCTTCGTCTCGCGTCCCGCCCGGAATCAGCACCGACCCGGAGACGAAGGGCAGCTCATGATCTTCCTGGAGGAAGAGGACGATGCCATTCTTCAGCTCGATGCGCTTGGGCTGCTGGGGTTTGAAGTCGTGCAGCTTGTGGATGGGAATCCTCTCCCAGGGCTTGCTCTGCTGGGCAGAGAGAACGATGGGAGCAAGAACGGCGGCAAAGACGGCGCCGGCCAGGAAAAATCGGGAAATAAACTTCATCGACAGACGGTTCATTGCGCGCCTCCATCTTTTTTGGAGGCCGCCGCCGGAGCTTCGGTCTCGATCCAGGCCCCGGTGCGGTTCGAGGCCACGAATACCTGGCTGGCCACGCGGCGAATATCGGCCTTGGTCACCTTGTCCACCCGGTCCAGTTGCTTGAAGAGCTCTCGCCAATCGCCGTAGCGGGTCTGGTATTCGGCCAGCGAGTTGGCCAGCCCCTGGTTGTCGGCCAGACCACGCAGCAGGCCGGCGCGAGTGCGGGTCTTGAACATGGCCAGCTCCTCGTCGCTCACGTCCGCCGATTTCAGCTTATCGATCTCCTTGTGAATGGCCTCGCGCATCTCCGCCGGCGCGTGTCCCGGCAGCGGAACGGCATAGAGCGCGAAGAGTCCCGGGTACTTGTCGCCGGGAAAGGGACTGAAGCCCTGTGCCTCCGCCGCAATCTGAGCATCGCGCACCAGGCTGCGATAGAGCCGCGAGACGCGGCCGTTCGACAGGATGTCGCTGATGGCGTCGTAGACCGCGGCGTCGGGGCTGCGATAATCGGGCCGGTGATAGCCTTCGAGGTAAAACGGCTGCGTCTGCTCGCGGATGGCCACCGTCTTCTCGGCAAACTGTTTTGGCTCGATGGTGGTCATCTCCTCGGGCTTGGCCCCGGCGGGAACTTTGCTGAAGTACTTCGCCAGCACCGGCATCGCATCAGCGGCCTTCACGTCGCCCACCACGGCGACCACGATATTCGACCCCACGTAATACTTCTTGTGGAACTCCATCGCCTCGGTGGCCGTAATATGGCCCACCTCGCTGGGCCAGCCGATGCTGCTGCGCCCGTAGTTGTGCGCTACGTATGCGGTGGCCAGGAACTGCTCCACAAGCCGTCCGATGGGGTTGGAGTCGGTGCGCATGCGCCGCTCCTCGACCACCACGTCGCGTTCCTTGTAGAACTCGCGAGGCACCGTGTCTGCCAGGCGGCTGCTCTCCAGCCACGCCCACAGCTCCAGACGGTTCTCCGGCATCGACCAGAAATAAACCGTCTCGTCGAGAGCCGTGAAGGCATTCAGGCCTTCCGCTCCGTTGCGCTCAGCCACGTCGGTGAACTGGTTGGGGATGACGAATTGATGCGCCTCGGTTTCGGCGGCTTTGAGTTGTTTATTCAACTCGGCCAACTTCTTTTCGTCGCGGCCCACGGCCTTGAGATACTCGGCCTCATAGGCGTCGTTGGCAGCCTCCACCTTGGCCAGGGCCAGCTTCTCGGCCGCGTAGTCCGTGGCGCCGATCTCGCTGGTTCCCTTGAAGGCCAGATGCTCGAACATGTGCGCCAGTCCGCTCTGGCCCGAAGGGTCGTTCACGTCTCCGGCGTCGATGAACGTGGAATAGCTGAAGACCGGGGCCTCCGGCCGCTCGCAGACGATCAGGGTGAGGCCGTTAGGGAGCACTTTGGTGGTCGTCCGTTGCTCGAAGCTCTTGAGGTCTTGAGCTTTAGCGCCGGCAAAGGCCACGGCGACGGCCAGCAGCGCCGTAGCGACCTTCCAAAACCGGGGGAAAATTCTGCGTTGCATCCAGCCTCCTTGGTGAAGAATACGAACCGCCGACTCAACACTCTTACAAGCTAGTGCCCCCGACCGGAGAGGGTCAAACCCGTTGTACCGGCAGCGGGCTATTGATCCGGCCCGATCGAGTTGCAACGGAGAAGAGAACGCGCAAAAATGCGGCTCCTTCGACTCCGCTTATCGCAAAAAGCGAGCCAGCCTTCGCTCAAGATGACAGCTTTGTGAGGGTGTATTCGTGTGGGCCGGGTCAATATTGGGGGCGCCGGGCGATTCCTGATGACCTCCTGATGCCGTACTGAGTAGCATAGGAGACATCATGCGGCGGAATCGGGAAGATCGCAGGCGTCTCACCCCGCTCTGGCGGGCGGTCATCGAGATTGCGTTTATCGTCTTTTTGTTCTACTCCAATTTATTGATGGGAGAGTACACGGTTGCAAATGGACGCGGAAAGAGCCTGGCGGTTGCCTTCCACAACATCGTTACGGGCGCGAATTTCTCGATCGCCATGATCTCCGCGCTGATCGGGTATGTGGTATTCGAGTATCTTCGCAAGAAACTGTAGCGCCGGCTCGCCAGCCGGGATCCGGGCTCTCCTTGACCCCGTGCCCTGCGCTTCCGTATGCTGCGATGGTTTCAGCGCGATGGATGGCCGCCCACGCCAACCTGCCTGAGGGAGAGCCCGCATGAGCTCGACTTCCCCTGTTGCAACTCCCGCTCCCGGCTTTGTCGCTCAACCACTTCTGGTTCGGCGCGCCGCGGTGCTGGGGGCCGGAACCATGGGTTCCCGCATCGCCGCCCACCTGGCCAACGCCGGCATCCCCACGCTGCTGCTGGATTTGGTTCCGGCTGGGGCCGGCCCGCGCAACCGGCTGTCTAAAGGCGCCGTCGATGCGCTCACCAAGGCCAAACCGGCCGCCTTCTATGAGCCATCGCGTGCCGCGCTCATCACGCCCGGCAACTTCGACGACGACCTGGGCAGTTTGGCTGAATGCGACTGGGTGATCGAAGCCGTGGCCGAGAACCTGGCCATCAAGACGGCCCTGCTGGCGAGCGTCGTGCCTCATCTTGCTCCCCATGCCGTGCTCACTACCAACACCTCCGGCCTGCCCGTGAGCCGGATCGTCGCCGGACTGGCCTCGCATCGGGATCGCTTCTTCGGAACCCACTTTTTCAACCCGCCGCGTTATATGCGGCTCGTCGAGGTGATTCCTACCGCCGAGACCGATCCGGAGGTAGCCGCCGCCTTTGCCGCCTTCGCCGACCGCATCCTGGGCAAGCAGGTGGTTCAAGCCCGCGACACCCCCAACTTCATCGCCAACCGCATCGGAATCGCCGTGCTGTTCACCGCGGCCAACCTGATGCTGGAGCAAGGACTGACGATCGAAGAGGTGGATGCGCTGACCGGACAGGCGATCGGCTGGCCCCGCACCGGCACCTTCCGGCTGGCGGACCTGGTGGGCATCGACATTCTGGCCCATGTGGCCGCCAACTTCCCCCAGGGAGTGCGTTCGGGCGGGTTTTCAGGGGTTTTAAGCGAGATGGTGAAGCGCGGCTGGCTGGGCGACAAGACCGGGACCCCCGACGACGGGTCTTCGTCGTCGGGGTGGAAGGTCGGCCAGGGTTTCTACAAGAAAATCCGCGGCGCCGATGGCAAGGAAGAGCGCTTGGCGCTCGACCTGACGACTTTCGAGTACCGCCCCCTGGCCAAAGCCGCGCTTCCCGCGCTCGACATGGCCAAAAACGCCGCGACTGTGCCGGAGCGGCTGCGGCTTCTTCTGGCCAACGACCCGGCCAGGGATAAGGCTGCGGCCTTTCTATGGCCGTTTCTCGCATCGTTGTGGAAGTTTGCCGCGGAGCGCATTGGAGAAGTGGCAGGAGACGCGGCCTCCATCGACCAGGCCATGCGCGCCGGATTCAACTGGGAGCTGGGGCCGTTCGAGATGGGTGATGCGGCCGGGGTGGCCGCGACCGTAGCGCAAATGAAGATTCTGGGGCTGCCGGTGAGCCCACGCGCCGAGGCTCTGCTGGCTGCGGGGCATACGGGCTGGTACGCGAGCGATGGGCCCAGTGGCGTCCGGGTCTGCTTCCAGCCGGAGAAGGGAAGAATGGAGCCTGTTGCCACTCTTCCCGGTCACGCCCGAGTGGCGGATTTCCGGCGCTCGAACGGTGTTGTCCGCTCGAACCCGGGCGCTTCGCTGGTCGATCTGGGCGACGGCATCGGCTGCATCGAGCTGCACTCGCTCAAGAACGCCATCGGCGGAGATGTGGTAGCGCTGATTTCGGCGGTGCTCCATCCGGCCTCCGACGCGGTGCGCGACTTTGCCGGTTTTGTGATT
>Ga0182011_10003755_pt1 | contig 12370 bp, 12 predicted proteins | sample 711E1DmetaG_FD_120481 | JGI IMG/M metagenome (GOLD analysis project Ga0182011, IMG submission 120481) | Permafrost microbial communities from Stordalen Mire, Sweden - 711E1D metaG | ecosystem: Environmental > Terrestrial > Soil > Wetlands > Permafrost | place: Sweden: Stordalen | collected... | reverse complement strand
GAGCTTTACAGTGGCCACCGATGTGAAAGTCTACTTCTGTGATCCGCAGAGTCCCTGGCAACGCGGCTCGAACGAAAACACAAACGGGCTATTACGACAATACTTCCCGAAGAAAACAGACCTATCCGACTATTCCCAGTCGGATCTGGACAAAGTAGCGCTGCGCTTAAATCAACGCCCACGAAAGACTTTAGGTTTTCAGACTCCTGCGAGTAAACTTCAAGAAAGTGTTGTGTCGACCCATTGAGACCACCCGACTTATCGGGACTTAGCAGGAGTCTTCTGCCGATTTGAAGTAACATTGTGCGTACCGAATCACGGCTTGTGCGTTTAGGTCCAATCAATGCGTGAAATATCGTACAGCGTACAGTCTGCGTCAGTGCGGAACGCGTAAGAACCAAAACCAGCGGTCACATCAGTGTCGATGGGACCCAAACCAAGCTGTCGGAACCCCGCGATCTCGCAGAGCCTGCTCTGGTGGCAAATTCGTTGTGCCGAGGGCAGGAGAGGCGTACGATGCGCCAGAAATCGAGCCAAATCGGAAATCCCGATTAAGATCTGCTAGAGGTGCAACAATGCAATTTGCAAGAAAATTGGTCTCGCCGCTCCACATATCTTTACCGCATTTGATCTCCCGGGCTCTGTTCGTCCTCCTTTGCGCTGCGCTGCCAGGAACCGTCGCTAGCCAAAATTCTCCGGCCAACGATAAACAGGAGGGCGCGGTCCAAGCGCAGATGCGCAACGTCATGTTTCACCTTTCGGAAACAGTGGTGGTGGAAATAAGGTCGCTGGACGGTGAACTCGTGCCCCTCGGCAAAAATGAATTCCCCGTCTTCGACGACAAAGAATCGTTTAACCTGCGCATAAACACGGCGGAGATCGCCATTGATTCGTCAAATTTGGCGAACGTTCTCAATTCTTATGTTTTCGCGCGCCCGCATTCGCCCTTGACAGACCTATTTATCCGCATTGAGAAGGGGCGTCTGGAATTGAAGGGAAAACTCCATGACAAGGGGGACATTCCGTTCGAGACGGAGGGGGTTCTCGCTCCCACCGCTGACGGAAAACTTCGCCTGCACAGCACGAAGATCAAGGCCATGCATGTCCCGGTAAAAGGTTTGATGGATCTCTTCGGTGTCGATTTAGGCTCGTTGATCAAGGAGGGCAAAGTTCCGGGCGTGCAAGCTCAAGAGGACGATCTGATCCTCGATCTTGAACAGATCCTGCCGCCTCCCCATATTGAGGGCAAAGTGATCTCCGTACGAATTGAGGGCGATAGAATTATTCAGATGTTTGGCGGCTCGGGTGCCCAGCCGGTGAAAAATATCCGCACCGGAAATTACATGGCCTACAAGAACAATCGTCTCCGTTTCGGCAAACTGATCATGAACGATTCGGATTTGATCCTCATCGATATGGATCCGAGTGATCCGCTCGATTTCTTTCTGGATCATTACAAAGAACAGCTCTCGGCGGGCTATGCAAAAATCACCCCGGACTCCGGCTTACGCATGTTCATAAAAGACTTTAACAAGCTTCATCCCGCAAAGGCGCCTCCCAGCAACAACAAAACGAAGTGAAGTTGAAGTGCAGAACCTCAGACAGCGCCACAAAGTGCCGAAGGACTACTGGAATTGGCGCTTAAGAACGAAAAGACCGGTTAGAACTGACAACTGAAAACTGAAAACCTCTTCCCTCCTCAGGTCCTGGTTAACGCCGTAATCGTCCAAGTAGGTCCTGGTACCCATTTGTCCGGCACAACTTACCAGGCACTGGGTGTAGGAGGAAGCGTATTGGGCAGACTGCTTTTCGGACAAGGATCGTATTTCCCAGCGGTGCTTTTTGAACGGCGTCGAACTCTGGACCCAGACATGTCCGTCGTGCCACGCGGAAGTGTTAACGCTGATTCATGAGTTTCGCAACGGCAAGATTTTCACAACGTACTACAGTTTGAAATTGCTTTTTTCAGATAGCCGATCCCCCACCTTCGCCCGGCGAGGGTGGGAGCTCCGGCGATGCTGCAACAACTTCCAGCGTGGGCGGCGGCACTGGCGGCAATGGAACGGGTGCCGCGTGCAACTCAGCGTAGTTTTCGTACCAGAACACGGTTGCCGCGCGTTGCCATAGCCGGATGCCGACCATCACCAGAGTGACAACTTCCAAGAGCAGCCAGCTTCGGCCAAAAGATTTGTGTGGAATGTTCAGCCACAGTTCCCAGCCTGCTATGACCACAAGCGCGCAAACGAGAGTTGTCGCCAGGTAGATGGAGAGCAAGCGCGGCAAGTTGCGTAGAGCCAGCACGAACGACCGAAGACTCAGCTTGAACATTCCCCGGACGCGATCGACGACCGTGCGTGCCTGTGCCAGGTCGAACCACGCTCGCACAAAGAGCACCAGCACCAGGCATAGCAACGTGCCGACCACTTGCACCCAGAACCCTTGCATCTCGCGCGGAGCGTTGGAAGCCATCTTGCCCGAGACGCTCCCTACCCACAACAGCAAGGCAAATACAATCCCGATCGGAATGATGGAGCAGAGCAGCAGGCGCACCATTCGCCAGAAAAAATCGCCGCAGGATTCGAAGAACTGGCCGCGAGTGAGCTTGCGGTCTTCGCGATAAACCGCAAGGATTCCGCCAGACAAAAAGATCATATAGAAGAGGAAGATCACCCCAACCACCACGGAGCCAGCCACCCACGGGGCGGGGGAAACCTCAGGCTTGCTAAGCAGTTCAATGAACACCGTCGCATCAAAGCGCCGGCTCAACTCCCCGGCGTAAAGGCTTCTGCCCAACGAAGAGTGCAGCACGATGCCAGGCGCAATGGACGCAAAAAATCCCAGTAGCAGGTTGACGAAGAAAATCCACCATACCAGGCGCTGGTGCCGCCAAACGAGGAAAAATCCATCTCGAATCGGTCGCTTCATCTTCGCTCCTCAGGCCAGCCACGCCAGCAACTGGGCAAACCATTGCGTCAACACCATCCAATAACCGGCGATCTTTCTGGTTGCATGGCCGTCGGGATTGCTCAGCCAGCTATTATTGAACTGGTCGCGATCGATCAGGATCGCGTGTTCCGGATCGATTTCCGCGGAAATCAGCTTCGCTTTCTTCTGCCAGGTGTAGCGGTGCCAGCGATCCTGGCCGTCCCACTGTTCGCGAATCGTTTCGCCATTGTCGAATTTCACTTCCAGGGTGACCGGGAAGATGAAGTCTCCCCTGCGGTGCACCACCACGCTGGAAATATATTCCGTTTCGCCCTTCTTCTCTTTCGTCGGTGCGTTTTTGTCGGCCCAATCGGCCCGCTCGCTGCCGGCGCTCAGGATACGGTAGTCCAGCACCTGCGTCCCACGCGCCGCCTGGTTCCAATACCAGTCCAGATTCTGCCCTGCGACTTCGCTCACCGTGTTCATGAAATCGTCCGCCGTGGGATGTTTGAAACGATAGCGTTCAAAGTAGACGTGCTGCGCCTCGCGCACCTTTTGCTCTCCAATAATGTGCTCCAGCGTGAGCAGTACGAGGGTCGTTTTGCTGTAGGTGATTCCGCCATAAGAATTGAAGTTCAGAAACTGCCAGCCGCGCCGCGTCATCGGATCCAACTCCGCGACCCCGATGTAACTCGCGTGGGCCGTGCCGCGTTCGCTCGCGGTTGCGACTCGCGTATTCAAGAAGTCCACATCGCGGCCATACAGGGCATCCATGATCTTGCACTCCGTGTATGAGTTGATGCCCTCGTCGAGCCACGCATCTTCAAACTCGTTGGTGGCCACCATCGCATACCAATATTGGTGCCCGAACTCATGTTCGACAACCAACTCGGGAATTTTAAATCCATCGATCATCCACCAGGTGGTGTCCGCCGTGATAAATGTGGGATATTCCATCCCTCCGGCGGCACTCCCGCCATGCGGGGGATCCACGACCGTAATTTGCGAATACGGATAAGGCCCAATCCATTCGTCGAACTTCTTCATCGTGCCTTTCAGTGCATCCAGGTAACGCGGAGCGCTGGCCATGTGCCCCGGCTGCATCAGCAGGCGCAGTTTCACCATGCCGCTGCTGATCGTCACGCTGTCTTCGACAATTTTTGTGCTGGGATCGGCGGTCCAGGCAAAGTCGTGCACGTCTTCAGCTCTAAAAACCAGCGTCTTGGTGCCGTCCGCGTGTGCGGTTTCTCCTGTCTGTACGCCGGTGGCGCCAACGTTGAAATTGGATGGCAGGGTCACCTTCACATCGAAGGTGCCAAAGTCAGCGAAAAATTCCGTGGTGGCGTGATACTGATGGCAGTTCCAGGCATTCTTCCACCATACCCCGATCTTCGGGAACCACTGTCCGGCTAGCAGAAAATCCCGCTTGTAGCCGGAACGCGCAACCACTTCCGGAAATTGGTCGTGGAACGTGATCTTAAACGTTACCTTCTCCTTCGGGGCCACGGGGCGCGGCAGTTGCACTTCCACAACGGTTCGGTCCTCAGCATTGTCGTCATCCGGATGGACAAAGCGGAGTTTCCCCGTCAGGTCGCCCATGCCCACCACTTCAAACGATTTGATCACGTCTTCGCCGAACTTCTTGTCCTCCCACTTCGCGCCGATTTTGACGTCACGATCGCCGCCTTCGTAGCCTTCGCGGGTAAAAGTGGACTTCGGCTGGAACGCATTCAGATACAGATGGAACGGCAGGCGGTCCTGCGGCTGGCCCGTGTAGTTCGTCCACGTGAGCGTTTCCTGAGCGTCGAGACTGTGGTTTTTGGGGTGGTAGTTAGCGTCAATCTGGTAGGCAACCACGCGCTCAGAGAGCGGCGCCTTTTGGCTGGGCAGCAGGGGTGAGGTCTGCGCGAAGAGTGGGAAGACTCCAGCCAAACAAAACACCGCGGCGAAAAGCGGGAACTCGCAAACGAATTTCATACTTTGTACCTCATGGAAGGCATTTGCTCTGATAGTGAAATGCCGCGATATGAACATCATACCCTAGGGGGCCCAAAATAGTTTCACAGCCGCATGGGAGGCCCGTCGGCGACCAGTGGTTGCATGGACTGCCGGCCACGCCGCCTTTTGTCACCCACGGGATTCTTTCCGAAGTAACGCCCTCCCGTTGCGATTTTCACAGATGATGGTTTGCTGCAAGGTCAGCCTGGGTGTCCCGGGCGCGCGAATACCGGCGCAGGAACAGGGTGTCGCAATGAAATTTACTGATTACGACAGAACATTTCTAGCGCACTTGGCTAGGAATGGCAGCGCCGCAGTATCGCATTCTGGCAAAGAATCTGGCAGGGATTTCATGCGCCACCCGGATAGTGCCTGGTTAACGCTAACCGGACAACTGGGTAATGGTACCGCCAATGTCCCGTTACGCTGCGCCACCAGTAGCCAGGAGTCTTTCCATCTCGCTGTTAAGGCGTTCTGAATCCGATTTGCGCCACTCGTATGGGTGCTGTCGTGCTGCATGTGAGCGGTGTTTTTTTGTCGCACCCGGGATTCCTGTAAGCCTTCTCCGCACGGTCAGGTTTGGGCCTCTTCCGGCGACAAACGGTAAGCCTTGCAAAGCCATCGTGGAGAGAGAAATACCTGGTCATTTCGACGAATTGGGGATTGTTACGCGTATTTTGGATTATAAGCCGGGTTCGGACTCGTGGTGCCGCAACCGCAGGACGGATCGAGCATTACGCCGTCAGGGCAGACATCGGCTCTCATTACCCGTACGGGGTATCTGTGCCGAGAGCACAACTTTCGTCGTTACTGTCTGAGTGTCAGAACTGCTATTCTCTTGCCGGAGTACTTACTTCGAGACTTGACGATCACATTAAGGGTCGCTACAGTCTGTTGCGTTGGAGCTTTGTACGATCAGGAACCAGAGCTTCTAGCGGTGTGAATTGGAACTATCTCTGGTTTTAATCGATTGAGTCAGGAGGAGAATGATCCTTCATTCAGTAGATGTGAAGAATTTCCGATCCATTTTGAAAGAGACTATGCTTTTCGACAGTGCTACCGCTTTGGTTGGTGCAAACGGGACCGGAAAATCATCATTTCTGCACGCGCTGAACATCTTTTACCTCCCTAATCCGAAAGTCGAAAGTCATGACTTTTATAATGGGGACACATCGAACGAGCTGACCATCGCCGTGACATTCAGAGACTTAAGTGCAGAGGCGAAACAGCTATTTTCGGCATATTTGCAAGATGACAAACTGACTGTAGAGCGCGTGTTCATTCATAAAGATGGGAAGATCTCCCACAAATATCACGGAGCCTCATTGCAGATCGATGACTTTCAGTCAGCGAGGAGCGCCCTTACTGTCAAGGATAGAGGCAAAACGGCAAAAGAAGCGTATGAGGGGCTTCGCCGCAGAACTGAGTACTCCAGTCTGCCAGCATGGGCGAGCATTACCCAAGCGACTCAGGCACTGGCGGAATGGGAGACTGCGGACCCCGATAAATGTTCTCGTACGCGTGACGACGGTCAATTCTTCGGATTTGAGGAAGTTGCCCAAGGGTATTTGGGAAGATTCACAAAATTCCTATTTATTCCGGCCGTGCGCGAAGCAGCGGATGATGCGTCCGAAGGGCGGAACTCCGTTTTTACTTCGCTCATAGATTTGGTTGTCCGGAGCATATTGGCGCAGAAACAGGAGCTTCAACAGCTTAAGAAAACTACACAAGAGCAATACGAAAAGATTCTAGATCCAGCAAATCTGATAGAGCTCGAAGTGCTCGAAAAGAGAATTACAGGTACGTTGAAGACGTACGTTCCAACCGCGAGTGTGGAGATGGAATGGCTCCCACTAACAGAACTTGATCTGCCACTTCCCAGGGCCAACGTGAAGCTCGTAGAAGATGGCTATGCGTCTCCAGTATCACTTACTGGCCACGGCCTTCAGCGCGCGTTCATCCTTACGATGCTGCAACACCTTGCCCTTGCGCAGAACGCACCAATTGTTCCTCGAAATCCTGCAGAGACACCCCCACCAACCCCCACTGCGGAGATATCGCTACAACTTCCTACTACAGAAACACCCTCTCAAGCTTCTGCTGAGGAAAAACTCCCGAGTCTGGTTTTAGCAATTGAAGAGCCTGAGCTATTCCAACATCCCAATAGGCAGCGACACCTTGCGACAATATTTCAGACTCTCGCGAGTGGATCAACGCCCGGCGTCGCAAAAACGACGCAAATTGTGTTGGCGACGCACTCTCCATTGTTTATCGCCATAGATCGTGTCGCTCAGATCCGTTTACTGAGAAAGCATGCGAACGGGGAGAACAAACCCCGGATTACAAAAGTTGTCTGTACCGACCTTGAAAGGCTCGCGAACGTGGTTTGGGCGATAAACGGAAAGCCTGAGCCAGCCTTCACAGGCATGACACTTCTTCCCCGGCTCAAGGCGCTCATGACTCCGTGGATGAGTGAAGGTTTTTTTGCGGATGTGGCCGTGCTAGTTGAAGGAGAGGACGATAGAGCTGCAGTCCTTGGCGTGGGTGCTGCGCTCGGACATGATCTCGAAAGTATGGGATGTTCCGTAATCCCATGCGGGGGGAAGAGGAATCTCGATCGACCTGCTTCAATTTTCAGAGAACTTGGGATTCCTGTTTTCGTAGTTTGGGACGGGGACAAAGGTGGGACTGGTGCACAGCCAGAGGATAATCACTGCCTATTACGCTTTGCCGAGCAGGAACCAGTAGATTGGCCTGCCTCACAAGTCGGCGAGAATTTTGCCTGTTTTGAAAAAACGCTCGAAGATGAAATTCGAGACGAAATTGGCCCCGAATTATTCGACGAACAGCTAAAGGCATGCCAAGAGACTTTGGGCTTCCGAAAGAAAAAGCATGCTGTAAAGAACCCGCTGGTGATCTCGACGATCATCACTGAGTCCAAGAAACGAGGAAGAACCAGTCAGATATTAGAAAACATCGTCGAGAGAATCCTGGCATTGAAAAGAGCGGATACCTCCCGGGATGATCCTAATCATAAACTTTAGAGATTGTTGGCTATGTGCTAGCGATCACCGATGAGGACGATGCTGCCGGTGAGTGCCCAAAAACTTCTTGAAACGATGGGGTCAAACAGGCCAAACGCCGCCAAACCTTATTGGGTCGACAAAGCCATCGATGAAACCGCGTTCTTCCTAGAGAGGATCGACAAGCAGTGGCCTTGGGGCGTATCAGCGAGCAGGAGATTTGAGCGCCTCATCCGTTCGTCATTCTTCGGTGCGGTCATCACGTTGAGAGGGGCTGAGGATATCGGGCACACTTTAGTCACAGTGGCTAGACGTGAGAAGATACCGGACTAGGAGGATTCATGAACATCTTAGCGGCCTTGAAACAAGAAGAAGCGAAATTCGAGAAGCAAGTGGCTGACGCGCAGCAACAGGTGGACACCGTGCGGTCGGCTATTAAGCTGTTAGGCGGTATGAGTGGCGGTGGCAAAACGGCTGGCAAGAAGAAGAGAAAGAAAAACGTCATGTCCGCCGCAACGAGAGCAAAGATCGCTAAGGCAGCCAAAGAAAGGTGGGCGAAGATTAGGGCGGAGAAGAAAAAGGGGAATACATAGATATCAAATATCCGGTCCGCTCTTTCGCTCAAACAACGGTTTTGTGTGCGGGGAAGTTGACCGAGTCGATAGAGTCCGACAAGCCGAATTTGGCGAAGTAGTATTTTGTGGATAAGGCGATTCAAGAGGCGGAGTTCATTCTGGAACGCATTGACAGGAAATGGCCGCAAACCTAGGCATGACAAGGCCAGCTGACCGTGGATCAACTAACCAGAGGTTCGTGTTTTCGTAAACCTGTAGTCGCGGCAGCGACAGCCGGGGAAGTTGCAAGGGCTGTGGAAGCTAGTCTTGTTCTTGATCTTGGTGCGACGGGCGTGGTGGATGGCTTTGCCGTGGCCACACCTGCATGACTGTTTCCCGTGGACTCTAAGCATCAACGGATACTACCACGGGAGAAGGAGCCAGGTAGAGCCATCGATATGGCTACTTTTCATTCTGGAGCGGATCGACAAGCGGTGGCCGTGGAATGTAACCGGGGAAATGGAGTGCTGGTACGAACTTGTCCGACAAGGCGACGGATAGCGCTTTTATTTCACATCCGGGCCGAAGCGGTTCCACTTGCCCTTTTTACGCATAACATTCCGTATGAGCGTAACGTACTGCATCTCTTCTGCCGATATCCGCGCGGATGGATCGCTGGATTGGGCCTCGTGTTCAATGCGATCCAGTTCTGCGATCAAATCCTTGTGCTTGGATTGGTCGGGTTCCTTCTTCTGCGCTTTCAACGCTCGCCATGCGGGGAGATGGGTGTCCCAAAGCCGCGTGACAAGGAACGCGGTGTCTTCTGGTGGACAATCGGCAAATTTATGAAGTCCGCTGGCTTTTACTTCCTCTGGGAGCGCGGAATAATGCTCGTCCAGTTTGCGGAGGTCGGTCTTTAACTCCTGGCCTTTAACGAACGTTTGGTTTTGCCGGAGGAATAACGGCACGACCCGCTCATGAAGTTTGTTGCTCGAAGTGAAGACCTGGCAGAACGGGAGGTAGTAAACGTAGGCGAGGTCTATCTTATTGCTCGAGCGATCGCGCGAGATGAGGTCGGCGGCAATCGCAAGATTGAAAAACAAGTCCACCAAGTAAACGTACCGGAAATATGGAGCGAACTGGCGAAGCGGGGGCTTTCCGACGCTTTGCCATCTATCTACGACCTGTTGTTGGGCGGCATTGGGAACACCGACAAGATTCAGGCCGAATACCAACGAGGCGGCTTGAGGTGATCCATCGATGAGCGCTTCGGCAAGCACCTTCGCTTCAACAAGGGTTTTCGGCTTCCCGATGAGGAACCATTTCTGGAAGAATCGGTAGGTCTCCTCATAGTCAACGTTCGATAGTTCTCGCCGCCAGACTTTTGCGATTTGCCTTTCAAGATCCAGAAATTCGTGTTCTTGCCAGCGATACAACGCTTCCTCCTCTTTCGTTTTTTCGAAGAACACACCGCTCTTGCCGTCGAGTGTTACGACCCTGCCGCCAGCCCGGAGTATTCTCCCGTCCATGACGACGGTTTCTAGGCCATAGAGGTCCGTACCAAGGAGCTTTGAGTGATGTATGGCCGGGCTTGATTGCATATCAGGGGTCTTGACAGCGAGATTGCCGACAATCTCCTCCGGCGTACGACCGGCATGCACCGCTTTCTCAAGATCGGCAAGGGTCTCGATATAAAAGATCGGGGTGATGTTCGTGAGGAAGAAATTATCGAGCCAGTTTGCCTCGTCGGGATTCATGGCTTGGAGGGCGGACTTGTCGAAGATAAGAATAGGCCCTTGCGACATAAGGGGATGATACCAGCACTAGATAACTGAGATTCTCCTTACTCAATGCCACTCAGATTAGCCGATGCTCGAACCAACTGAGTCCCCTGAATTGGAGTGCTAGTATGAAGTTGTGTAGAGTCGAGGTGTGGCGCGGTGGTTTAGGCTGGGCCTATCGGTGGCCGACCCTTTCGTCTGTCGGTGCCTCACTAGCCGCACCATGCTTCCGTTTCCACACCCCGCTCATCGAACCGGACGTGCGGATTTGCCGCATCCGGCTCTCGGAGAAGACTCACGCAATCGCCATAGCCATTGCATGTGACGCCGTCTGCAACTTCTGAAAACAACTCGGGAGCTGCTAGGCTTATCGCCAATCTCCCTTTCCTTCGTCGCTTCTTGCGCCCGCCTTCAACTGAAGCCCCTTCCCTCCACCGGAGTTACCCGGCTTCATCGGTACTACGAGCCTCTCCGCCATCCCAGTCAGCCCGGCCTTTCTCTCACGAGCTGCCAGTTGATCCATCCTGCGATCACCGCTGGGACTTCCCGTGTTGCGTCTGGTCCCCTTTGCCTGCATGCCGTCGCCACTACCCCGGCAGGTCCGATGGAAATTTGTTCGCTCGTACATTCCCATCGTCTTCGGCCTTCCCCGAACCGAAGGCGGGTCGGCCCCTGCATTGTCGTTTTCGAGGCCTGCTCAGCGTTTACTCATGTTACGGCCTACATGCTCGCCGAGTCGCCTATGCGACCTTCTACACCGAAGGCTTCAGCAGCTTCGTTGCCTCCGCCACTGCTTCGATTGCTACCGGGTGGAACGAACCAGCTCCCGGGCGGGATTTCTCTCCCGCTGAGGACCAGCGCCTTTTTACGGCGCACTCCGGTTTGCCGACTACACATCCAAGTGAAAATAGTTATGCTCACCGCTACCTTTCACATGCGGAATTAAGGCCTTCGACGAGGCTGTGTTTATCCTGAAGGGCAATCACCTATTGTAGACTGTGTCTCTATGAAGACTCTCTACAGCGTAACGTCCTTTGCCCTCTTGATTGGTTTGGCCATTCTCTGTTGTTTTGCTCCCTGGACAACTACCCCGGTCGGGAGCCCTGCGGCTCATGACTCCTTGGGTTATGCAGCCATTTGGTCGCAGCGGTTTGCAGCGGTCGCCGGAGCCCGGGTGGACCCAGGAGCCTTCATGATCCTAGCTGGAGTGGTGGCCTTTTTCGCTATTGTAATTGGCGCGGCCGCGTACTTTTTCCGCGCCAAGCGCGGCTCGGAAAGAGAAGATGTTTGAGGCCGCGCATTCGCTTCGGTACGCAAGTCGCCGGTAACGCAACCGGGACTTGGAGACCGGATCGGTTGAAGATTCGAATCCCAATTAGCTACCCGAACTTCTTTCCCGCGATCGACGTTTTTTGATCACTGTGCGAATTCGAACAGCGCCAACCGGTGAACTATGGGTACCATCTTCGCTGTGTGCAATCATCTGCGGTGGCGGCGTTCGGGATCGAGCGGCACCACAAAGGAAAATCAAATGAAACTGAAGACGTCGCTAGTTGCGGGTGCGTTCTCGTTAGTGCTATTTATCGCCGGATGCACCGCGAGCCAAACGCCAGGACCACCTGGACCGCAAGGGCAGCCAGGCGCGACGGGCCAGACCGGAGATTCGAGCCGTGACGCAGATCAGCGCCGGGCGGAAGATCAAAGACGGGCCGACGAACAAAGGCGTGGCGACGAACAAAGAGGAGCCGATGAACAAAAACGGGCCGACGACAAGACTCGAGGAGGTCATGACGAACCATGTCCGTCAGGAGAGCATAGCCATACAGACCCCGGTACGGGAAAAACGAGTTGCGTCAGAGACTAATGACCTAAGCGGGAATTTCCGCGTTCAGGGCCAACACCGAAAACAATAGCGTCAGCAACTGAAGCGACATGTCCGATAAGGCTGGTGGTCTCAATGGGTCGCCGCAACACTTTCTTGAAGTTTACTCGCAGGAGTCTGAAAACCTAAAGTCTTTCGTGGGCGTTGATTTAAGCGCAGCGCTACTTTGTCCAGATCCGACTGGGAATAGTCGGACAGGTCTGTTTT
>Ga0182011_10003754_pt1 | contig 12371 bp, 8 predicted proteins | sample 711E1DmetaG_FD_120481 | JGI IMG/M metagenome (GOLD analysis project Ga0182011, IMG submission 120481) | Permafrost microbial communities from Stordalen Mire, Sweden - 711E1D metaG | ecosystem: Environmental > Terrestrial > Soil > Wetlands > Permafrost | place: Sweden: Stordalen | collected... | reverse complement strand
TATCAAGAGACTGATTGATGAAGGATCAGTGAAAATGAATTTCTTACACAAGAAAGTTGTCTATCATTCTCCTTGTGAGCTTGGAAGAGGATCAGGTATATATGATGAACCAAAAGATGTTCTACATCATGTTTCCCGACTTGAGAAATGCAATTTCGAAGATGAAAACTCACTATGCTGCGGAGGAAGTCTGGCTAATCTGAAAATAAGTTCTCAGAATAAAAAGAAAATAGCTTTTGATGCTGTCAATGAACTGACTAAAAATAATCCTGATATTCTTGCAACCGCTTGTCCTCTCTGTAAAAAAACTTTCTCTGCTGTTACGGAAACAAGAGTTGCAGATATTTCTGAGATTGTAGCTGAAGCTTTAATAATGAAACCCTTAAAAAAAAATAGCAGCAATATCACTTCAATAAAAGAGCTCGCAAATATTTGATCTCATCTTTGAGTACACGAAGAAAATTCAGTTTTATTCTGCCATTTCAAACAATTCATATACTGAAATTGTTTCTGACACGTTATATACACGAATATTACAAATTAAATTGCTGAAAAATGTGTCGGAAATTATTCGGGTTGCTGATATTGACTGGGATCGCATTATTTTATTCATGCAAGAATACTGGAGAACCAAAAGAGACGAAAAATAAAGTTGTTCAAAACAAGATTTTACAGCAGTCGGACGGGACTATTTCATTAAAGGTTGATAAAGCGGACTGTTATCAGGACATGGTAAATCCTTCAAGCAATACCGCTGAATGGAATGTGGTTGTTTCTAAATCAGGCCGATTTAATGTTTGGTTATCAAGTTCTACTAAAGATACAACCGATCTTAAGTATAATAATTCGATTATGCTGAGCATTCTTGATAACAGGATTGAAGCTCGTCCGGCTTGTGACAAAATAGTACATAACTCTAGTGATGTCACCTATCCATATTTCAGGGCTGATTCCTTTTTAGGGTCACTATATATACAAGATACTGGACTTTATAATATTCAGATAATCAGCGAGAAAATTGTTCCTAAGGACATTAGGAAAGGAGAATCTTCAGGTTCGGATAATTCAAAGCTTTTATCTGTCTTTCTTACCCCAATTACCCGTTAATTTTAATCCATTCCTTTGCGTTGACAAAAGCTTTTATCCATGGCGTAACATCGTCATTTTTTCTGTCATCAGGATAAAATCCACATTGCCAGGGAAAATATGCCCTCTCAAGGTGTGGCATCATTACGAGGTGACGACCATCTTCAGAGCATAGTCCTGCTGCATCATAATCTGAACCGTTTGGATTTGCCGGATAAGTATGTCCTGAGAATTTTAATGGTATCTGATATTTGTTCTCAGGATAAGGCAGGCTGAATTGCCCCTCTCCATGAGCTACCCATATTCCGAGCTCCATGTTTGTCATGTTTCCAAGCATAACAGAGTTATTTTTCAAAATCTTTACCCCAAGAAAACCTGATTCAAATTTGTGTGACTTATTAAGAAACAACTTTGGTTTTTCTTTATGCTGTGGATACAACAGACCCAGTTCGACCATGAGCTGACATCCATTACATACGCCAAGCGACAGAGTATCAGTTCTTTTATAAAAATTATCGAGGGCTATACGTGCTTTTTCATTATATCTGAATACTCCGGCCCAACCTTTGGCAGATCCTAAAACGTCGGAATTAGAAAAGCCTCCGACAAAAACTATCATACTGATTTCCTCCAGGGTTTCTCTCCCCGTTATAAGGTCAGTCATATGTACATCCTTGACATCGAAACCCGCCAGGTACAGGGCATAAGCCATCTCCCTGTCACCATTTACACCTTTTTCCCTGATTATAGCAGCCCTGGCACCTGATTTTTTCCTTCTAACGGGTGTTATTCCAAGTGATTTAAATGTTCCGGCAAAATCAGTTATTTTTATGTTTAATTCATGGTTTTTATAATTCCGGAACCGTTCAAGTGCAAGTTCCGGTCCGCATTGACGCCTGTCGAGAAGATACGAAGTACGGAACCATTTATCACGAAGTTTATCAATATCGAAAGTTATTAGATTATCATCGTTTGTTATAAAAAGCATTCTTTCATTAACAGGGTGTCCAATAGAGAAATATGAAATTCCGTTTTCAAGCAGTAATTCAGCAATTTCATCCTCATCTTTTACCTGAATAATGATTCCGGGGTTTTGACTGAACAGTATCTTAATAATATCACTTTCATTAATTGCTGTGAGGTTAACAGATATTCCCCCGTAGGTGTTAGAAAAGCACATTTCCAGAAGTGTTGTTAACATTCCGCCAGCTGATATATCATGGCCCGAAAGAATCTTCCCTTTAACTATAAGATCCTGAATTGTATCGAATACTTCTTTAAAGTATGCCGGGTCAGTAACGGTAGGAGCATCATCGCCAAGTCTGTTTAGAATCTGGGCAAAGCTGCTGCCTCCAGGTTTAAAGTCATCCCGGCTCATATCAATATACAAAAGACTTGTATAAGGATCATTTACAATTACCGGTTCTACAATTTTTCTGATATTGTCAACTTCACCTGCTGCTGAGATAATTACTGTACCCGGAGAAAACACAACCTGATCATTATATTTCTGGGTCATTGAAAGACTGTCCTTGCCTGTTGGAATGTTTATGCCGAGGGCGATTGCAAAATCGCTTGCTGCTTTTACGGCTTCAAACAGCCTTGCGTCTTCACCTGGATTCTTGCATGGCCACATCCAGTTAGCTGATAGAGAAACACTTCTTAATTTGTCGGTAAGTGGCGCCCAGATGATATTGGTAAGAGCCTCTGCAATAGATAGTACGGAACCGGCAGAAGGATCAATAAGTCCTGAGGCCGGAGCATGTCCGATTGATGTAGCCATTCCCTTTTTGCCCCTGTAGTCGAGAGTAATTGCTCCAAGATTGTTTAAAGGTAACTGAAGAGGACCGGCACATTGTTGTTTCGCAAGTCGGCCGGTTACCGACCTGTCTACTTTGTTAGTAAGCCAGTCTTTGCAAGCAACCTCTTCAAGTTGAAGAACATGTTCTGCATATTCTTCAATTTTTTGAACTGAGTATTCCGGTTTTTTATAAATGTTTTCAATAATTATATCATTCATTATTGTTTTCGGAGGATCACCGAAAAGTGATCCGAGTGCTAAATCAATAGGCTTTTCATTAGTGGCCGGATTCTCAAAAGTAAACATCATGTCGCCTGTTACTTCGCCGATGATATAAATTGGTGCTCTTTCCCTTTCGGCAATCTTCTTTAAAGTGTCAATATCAATCTCTTTCATGATCAGGCCCATGCGTTCCTGGGACTCATTCCCGATTATTTCACGGGCTGACAGAGTAGGATCCCCTATGGGTAATTTGCTGATATCAATTTTACCCCCGGTTGCTTCAACAAGTTCCGACAGACAGTTAAGATGACCACCTGCTCCATGATCATGAATAGATATTATTGGATTATTCGACGATTCACTCAGGGCCCTGATTGCATTATAGACTCTTTTCTGCATCTCGGGATTAGCCCTCTGAACGGCATTCAGTTCGATCGAGCTGTCGAATTTTCCTGTGTCTACTGACGAAACGGCTCCGCCACCCATTCCTATTCTATAATTATCCCCTCCCAGTAAAACAATCAGGTCGCCTTTTTCAGGAATATCTTTCTCACTGTCCTTCTTCTTACCAATCCCTATTCCACCGGCAAGCATAATAACCTTATCATAGCCAAACATTTTAAGATTCTCAAAATGTTCGAAGGTAAATACCGAACCACAAATCAGAGGTTGTCCAAACTTATTTCCAAAGTCACTGGCACCATTTGATGCTTTGATTAATATATCTTCAGGTGTCTGATAAAGCCATGGTCTTTCCTGTGTGGCTTTTTCCCAGGGACGGTCCCCGTCAGGACGTGGATAAGAAGTCATATACACAGCTGTACCGGCAATTGGGAAAGCCCCTTTTCCTCCTGCAATCCTGTCCCTGATTTCACCACCAGTTCCGGTTGAAGCACCGTTGAATGGTTCAACAGTGGTTGGAAAATTATGTGTTTCAGCTTTTATTGAAAGAACAGATTCATAGTCTGTTACGTTAAAAAAATCAGGTCCTTCCTGTGTTCCTGGAGCAAATTGCTCAACAACCGGACCCTGAACAAATGCACAATTATCTTTATAGGCTGAAATTACGCTGTTTGGATTGATTTTGGTTGTAGCCTTAATCATCTGAAAAAGAGTTTGCTCCTTTTCAATACCGGAAAGAACGAAAGTCCCGTTGAATATTTTATGACGACAGTGTTCAGAATTAACCTGAGAAAATCCAAATACCTCACTATCTGTTAGTTTTCGACCCATTGATTTGCTCAATTGATCAAGATATTCAACTTCTTCAATATTAAGAGCGAGTCCCTCTCTGAGATTATATTTTTTTATATCGTTGATATAAAATACAGGATCCGGAAGTTTGTCAATAGTGAAGAGGTTCTGATCTAAATCGTTATAGAGAGACTGAAGCATCGGATCATAATGAGGTTCTTTTGATGCAGCCACATGGAATTCCTCGATTCTCTTTATCCCAGTTATTCCCATATTCTGAGTAATCTCAACCGCATTGGTACTCCAGGGAGTTATCATCTCTTTACGTGGGCCAATAAAGGTTCCTTCAATGCTATCATTACTAATTAATGAAGCATTTCCAAACAGCCAGGATAATTTTTCGATATCTTTTTCAGGAAGTTTTTCTGAGGTGCCGACTGCAATTAAGTTATTAGAGATACCTTGAAAAAAGAGAATCATATTATTGCTATTAATATATTGATAAATAATGAATTATGCTTTTATAGCTTGGCTCTACAAGTCTTGTAAAGATAGCATTAATTCTGATCAGATGCTGGAAACATACATGGTTTTGTACTCCGTTTTGATTTACTTGTTCCGGAATTTATGAAAAAATTTCGACCGATTAAAAAGAGCTTAAATATTTAACAATTTTTAATACATCAATATGTCAAATCTCAGAATAATAATTCAAAATAAACAATATTTTTAAGCGGCTCAAATGTCCAATTTAGATCAAAACAGTTAGATAATATTTTAATCAAAATTATCCCTGTTAGTTGTAACATTTTTGCGATGATGTCGTACTACAAATAAAAAACAATTAAATGAAAAAGATTAATTTATACACTTTGATAGGTTTAATGGCAATATTGATTTGCATTTCTTCCTGTAGTAAAAAAGATAGCGGTAACTTAGATGAACCGGTAGTTACAACACCTGTACAAGTTGAAGCAGAAGTCTCACGCTCCGTACTTTACGATGGAACAACAAATATTGAATATTATTTTACTGTCAGGGATAATAATGTCCTTGTAAATAATGCGACGATTACGGTAAATGGTATTAATGTCCCCCGAGTTATTGGATTCATTGACGGATATTATGATCTGAGGGAATATGATAATCCGGCTGCAAGTTATGTGCCGGGACAAACCTATACTGCTTCAGTTCAATACAATGGGAAGACTTATACTGAAAGTATGAAGGCTCCTGGCGGATTTGCTTTAAATAGCGATTATACAAAAATTCAATGGGATCAAAATGGCAACTATGCCACACTCGATATATATTATTTATATGGTTCTACAACATATACTGTTCCTTCAGCCAGACCAAGTCCTCTGACCAGTCCTCAGACAATACCTTCTAAAGCATATCCCACTCCGGGATCAACATATACAATTCATGGATGGGTTCAGAATAGCAAGAAAAATTCGTTTGGTTCTCTGAGTGGGGATAACAGCTATATGACAGTAACGGATTTCAAAGAGTGGAGGGTAACAAAATAGCTCTTTTGATGAACCGTTGTGTTTTCAGTCTGATTATTTCAATCCACTTCGTTTAAGCAGGGCATCTATTGTAGGTTCCATGCCTCTGAACTTTACATAAAGATCATGAGGGTACTCAGTACCTCCTTTTTCAAGTATGTTTTTTCTGAAAGATGCTGCAGTTTCCTTATTGAATATTCCGGTTTCAGTGAAATAACTGAAAGCGTCTGCATCCAGTACTTCGGCCCATTTGTATCCATAATATCCTGCTGCATATCCACCTCCGAAAATATGTCCGAAAGAGGCACTCATATTTGAACCTTCAATTGGAGGAAACATTTCTGTTTTAGCCATAGCAATAGATTCAAATTCCGAGATATTTGTCTCTACCGGCTTTGTTATGGTATGCCATGCCATATCGAGAAAGCCGAAGCTTAACTGCCTGTAACATGAATAACCTTCATTAAATGTCGAAGCTTCTTTTATATTGCTTATTATTTCATAAGGGATTTTTTCTCCGGTAAGATAATGTACAGCCCATGTATCGAGCCACTCTTTTTCAAAAGCAAAATTTTCCATGAACTGGGAGGGTAACTCAACGAAATCGCGTGCGACATTTGTGCCGGACAGGCTCTCGAAGGTGCATTTAGTCAATATCCCATGCAAAGAGTGTCCAAACTCATGAAGGAAGGTGGTCAGCTCATTAAATGACAGAAGTGAAGGTCGTGTATCAGATGGTCTCGTAAAGTTTGCAACTATTGAGATCAAAGGCCGAACTTCATTTCCGTTTTCATTCTTCTGGTCCCTGTAACTGGTCATCCAGGCTCCACCATTCTTCCCGTGACGAGGGTGGTAATCGATATAAAGAATTGAAAGAAATGTGTTGTCGTGGTCATATACTTCGAAGGTCTTTACTTCTGAGTTGTAAACAGTAATTACGTTGTTTCTGATAAACCTTATGCCATATAGTGCTGAAGCAAGATCCAGCACGGCAGCTTCAACTTTTTCAAGACTGAAATATGGTTTAAGTATTTCATCATCAATATCATATAACTTTTTCTTCAGCTTCTCAGAATAATAGGCCCAGTCGTATCTTTCGATTGCACCTGTATGTCCCTGGCTTTCAGCAAATTTCCGGATATTTTCAAAGTCACGTAAAGCAGCTTGTTTTGAAGCCAGATAAAGCTCTTCCAGAAATTTTTCAACTTTTTCAGGAGTATCTGCCATACGGTCGCCTAATATCATTTCAGCAAAAGTACTGAAGCCCAGCATTCTGGCTATCTCAAGACGCAGGTTTGCAATTTTAATGGCGTTTTGACTGTTATCATAATCATTGGCTCTGAAGGCACGGGAAGAATAAGCTTTTAGCATTTTCTCGCGAAGATCTCGTCTTTCAGAGTACTGCATAAATGGAACATAGCTTGGAAAATGGAGAGTGAATATCCATCCCTGCTTTTTTCTGCTTTCAGCTTCCATCGAAGCCATTTCAATTAAACTTTCAGGGAGTCCCTCAAGATCATCGCTTTCGGTAATATGCAGTTCAAAAGAGTTTGTCTCTTCAAGGACATTCTCTTCAAATTTGAGTGATAGCGTTGTAAGTTCTTCAGAGATCGATCTGAACCGTTTTCTCTCTTCTTCTTTTAAGGCTGCGCCACCCAGAATGAAATTTCTGAATTTTCTCTCAGTCAGGATCTTCTGTTCGGTGTTTAGTCCGGAAGAATTTATTGATTCGTGTACTGTTTTTATCCTAACGAATAGTTTTTCGTTGAGCGTGATATCATTTGAAAATCGCGTAAGAAGCGGTGATACTTCCAGAGTAACTCTCTGAAGAGATTTATTGGTTTCAGCACTGTTGAGATTGAAAAGAAGCGATGTAATTCTGCCCAGAGTTTCACCTGCCCTGTCGAGTGAAGCGATGGTGTTTTCAAAATCCGGTGGTAAATTATTTTCTGAAATTATTTTTATTTCTTCTGCAGCAGATTTAATTGCTTCTTCCACTGCAGGTTTAAAATGAGTTGTCTCAACAAGATGAAATGGAGGAGTCCCAAAAGGTGTTGTCCATTTCTGAAGAAGGGGATTGTCCATAATATGATATATGTTTAGCCTTTGTGAACCTTGGTGTTGCCCTTAGTGTGCCTTTGTGATTAAATTTGCCTTTACCACAAAGGCACACAAAGAAATAGAGTACTTTATGAGTATGAAATGTTAAATTCGACTGTATCAATAATTTATATATTGTTTATTTGTCATCATCATCATTACTTTTAATACCGGCCAATTTCGCAGGGTATGGTGTATTCCCTTTTTCAGCAAACCAGAGGATCCTGTTCAGCAGATCATCATCCCCCGAATCTACTCCATCATATTCCGGCAACATACTTTTTTTTGCAAAGTACAGCGCTTTCCCTTCAATGGATGAAAGCGGCGGGCTCATTTCGTCTATAGGAATATTGTTTGGCAATGCTTTGTAAGGAGTAATATCAGGAATGGTTCCAAAACACTCCGTCATAGTATTTGCGATAGCATCCTGAATGTTCATTGGAGGAAGTCCAAGTATCTGCTCAATTGTCCTTACCATTGAAGGCTGGGTATAAAATGTATGATTTACGTTTTTTAATCTGGAATACGGACTGATAACCATGCTGACTGTTCGATAGGCGGAAACGTGATCCCATCCACTCTGAGAATCATCTTCAACCACAAAAATAACAGTGTTTTTCCAGAACCTGCTTTTTGAAAAAGCTTCTACTATCCGTCCGAGGGCCACATCATTATCTGCTACCATAGCTCTTGGGGTAGGGCTTCCGGGTCTGGTTCCGGCCGTATGATCATTCGGAAGGGCAATAACCATCAATTCGGGAAGGCTATCACCTGGTGCAGCCTCATAATCATTTAATTCTTTAATCAATGCATCAGCCCTCATTACATCTGAAAACTCATGATTCCCAAATGAGGGATAGGTCGGGCTGAGTATTTTCCTTACATTTTCAATAGTTGAATAATTAGTGAATTCAACCTTTTCCCCATTGATATATTTTTTATAAATATCAGCCCACTTAAGGTTTTTATCAAGAACAGGAACCGAGGCTTCTCCGTAGATCCTGACAGATTTGCCTTTACTGGTTGCGTTATCCCAGATAAACCCTGTCGGAGCATAAACCAGTGCATCGGTCTGGACATGAGGATAACTTCTGAACCAGGCTCTCATATTCTTTTCGATGTAATCAGTTACAATTGAAGCATCAGTCCACTGATGTCCCTCTGCTGAACATTTTCCTGAAACATGGAAATTATCCATTAGCATAAACTCTTCAGAGAGCTTATGAATATTTGGGGTGATCTCAGATCCATAGATGCACAAACCAGGATCCCCATCTCCCTGTTTCATGTCTCCAAGAACCTGATCGTATGTCCGGTTTTCCTTTATTATATATGCCACATGTTTGAATACGGAAGGTTCGCCAATTCTGTCAGGTACCGGTTTTGGGCGGACGGATTCCCTGGGCTTTTCCATTGAGTTGGTTGCTCTTGAAAGATTATTGACAGCAATGACAGTATCGGTATAGGCCATAAGAGTTTTTAATCCGGGAACCCTGATAATCGATATTGAGGCCAGCATACTATGGGAGTTATAAACCAGGTTCTTCGTATTTTTGTTTGGCAATCCTAATCTTACACCTGCTGCTTCAAGGTTGCATACATATAAATATCCGGTGTTTGAGGCACAAATGGCTGAAGGGTATGCTCCGGTTGGTATAAAGCCTTTTACAGAGCTTTTAGGTTCAGAAGTATTTATTGCTGCATTTTTGCCGAGTTTGATGACAGCAAGTGCATTATCCATTCCATTTGCCACGTAGAGGTACTTACCGTCGGGTGAAAGACACAGACCATCCGGCGAATCACCGAAAAAAGAGTTAATTGCTGGCTGCAATCTGATACTGATTGTTTCAGAAACAGTGTCAACCGACGTATTTATAACAGACACGTTATCGCTGTTAGAATTAGTCACGTAGACAAATTTCCCGGAATTGTCAGATATTATTTCATTTGGATGCAGGCCGACAATGAGCTCTTTGATGATCTTCCCGGTAGCAGGGTCAATTACAGTAACACTGCCTTCCCTGGTTGCGCCTCCTGCACTCTCGTTATTTACTCTTGCAAGTCCCCATGGAACACCTGCCACTTCTTTGTCATCTTTATCCGGATATCTGCCTGCCCAGTTTGTCACATACAATTTCCCGGAAGCTATAGTCAGCCCGTAAGGAGCTACTCCGGGATCAACTGTCCAAATGGTATCTCCGGTTACAAAATCCTGTTTAATTACCTTATTATTACCATTAAGAACAACATATATGAATTCTTTTGAAGATTCTTTGTTTATCAGAATTTCGTTAGGCAGAGCTAATCTGGCAGGAGGAATTGTTTTATATTCCAGTACTCTGCCGAATTCAGCTTTATTTCCATCCCAGGATGCGGATATAACGTACGAACGGTTGCTATTTCCAATTGCACTCCAGATTACTTCCCAACCTTTAATCCCTTTGTGCCATTTGATTCCTGAATAGGTGTTCATACCGCCCGGAAAATTTCCTTTGGTATCAAGATTAAGAATGAATCTTACCTCCTTATTGGCAGTATTGATAAAAACAATACTATATCTTTCTTCCACAGCCAGCCATTTACCATCAGGCGAAATAGCAGCATCTAGTGAATGGTTTTCCAGAGACTTGTTTCCGAAATAGATCTGGAGACCCGCAGGCTGGATCATTCTGTTATAGGGGAGTGGTATCTGATGTGGATATTCAGTAACCTCATTTAATGAAACCTGCGATTGACTTTCAAGGCTGGCTGCTGTCAGAAAAAGGGCAATTAAATATCTTGTTTTCATTTTGTTAAAATATACGCAGAAAAAAAGAGACCGAATTTTAATTTCAGTCTCTTTATCTTTTTCAAAATGGCAAATCGCTAAGTTCGTCATTTTCAGGTGGAATGTCCTCCAGTGTGATATGCGACGGACCATTCTGATCCTTAACTGCGGAAGAGGTCTTTTCTATCTTCCAGGCGTCAAGGTTTGTAAAGTAATTAATTTTACCGTCGCGTTCCCATTTATTTCCTTTCAGATTAAACCATATCTTAACATCTTCATTAAGAAATGATTCGTTGATAAGGTCGCATTTGTCCTGTACCAACTGGAATTTGACATAGTCAATAAAAACTGCTGCCCCACCGGTCTCTTTTTTCTCAATGACAAATTCTCTTTTCTTAAATTTGTCGCTAACCTGATTAACAGGAGAGATATCGATTATTTTTCCTGTGATTTCAAATGCCATTTCAGTTTATTCTTCGTGAATAATTATTTTTTCAATTTTGTCACCCTGACGTATTTTATCAATTACATCCAGCCCTTCATACACTTTCCCGAAGCAGGTATGTTGTCTGTCAAGGTGTTTTGTATTGGTACGGCTATGACATATAAAGAACTGTGATCCGCCTGTATTTCTACCTGCATGTGCCATAGAAAGAACTCCTCTGTCGTGATATTGATTTTCACCGGTTAATTCGCACTTAATTTTATATCCCGGTCCGCCTGTCCCGACTCTGGGATCACTCATATCCCGGGAAAGCGGGCAACCTCCCTGAATAACAAAGTCAGGAATAACCCTGTGAAAAGCAAGCCCGTCGTAGAACCCTTTTTTTGCAAGTGTTATGAAGTTCTCAACAGTGCCAAGTGCGTCAGCTTCAAAAAAGCTGACCTTCATTGTACCTTTAGGAGTTTGTATATCTGCCGTGGTCATGTTACTTTACAATTTCCAGGAGTTCAACTTCGAAAATAAGTGTTGAAAATGGTTTGATAACTTCACCTGCTCCGGTTGCTCCATAGGCGATTGCTGCAGGAAGATATAGTTTGAATTTTGAACCAACCGGCATAAGCTGCAAAGCCTCAGTCCATCCAGGGATAACATTAGATACCGGGAAAGTTGCAGGCTGGTTTCTTTTAACTGACGAATCAAATTCGGTGCCGTCGATAAGAGTTCCGACATAATGAACTTTTACTGTATTCTGAGCTGTCGGTTTAGGACCTGTGCCCATTTTAATTACCTCATACTGCAAACCGCTGGCAGTAGTAGTTACACCGGCTTTTCCTTTATTTTTAGCCAGAAATGCCTCATTCTGATCGATATAATCTTTATACTTCACTTTATCAACTTCTGCCTTTTTTGCTGCCATTGCAGTTTCACGGTTTTTCATAAACGCCATTATATATGAACGCGCGATGTCATCAGCCATCATTGGTTTCCCCTTTTTCCCATCCATCATTGCTTTCGCAACAATCATAGGATCGAGAATAAGACTGTCTGACTTGAGAGCGTTATAATTTACAATACCAAAAGCATAGGACAATGAATCTTCTTTACTTTTAAGGTTTGTACTTTTAAGAGAACTCTTTCCGCAAGAGCCAAGCATTAATGCTATTACACCGGTCAATACAATTAATCCCTTGATTTTCATATGATACATTTTTTAAATTTAAAATTTCCGCTAAGATAATACTTTAG
>Ga0182011_10003753_pt1 | contig 12373 bp, 12 predicted proteins | sample 711E1DmetaG_FD_120481 | JGI IMG/M metagenome (GOLD analysis project Ga0182011, IMG submission 120481) | Permafrost microbial communities from Stordalen Mire, Sweden - 711E1D metaG | ecosystem: Environmental > Terrestrial > Soil > Wetlands > Permafrost | place: Sweden: Stordalen | collected... | reverse complement strand
TTGGTCAGTTTCGGAGGTGCATACTATTCAGTAATACTAGTAAGTACAGCGATGGAGTATTTTACACCACACCGTCCAGTCGTTGTCAAAATGGCAAACACTGTCGTCGGGTTGCCGGGCGTAGTGCCGGACATTGACAGCCTGTGTCGTTAATCCGTATGATTGTCGTTAACTAAATAGTTATACCGATTGGTACTACTGATGGGGTTATATACCTGCCGGCGTATTTGTGCCGGCTTACCCTGGATGAACCTGACGGACACTTTATTAAGGACATCGGTGGATTCAAGTGTCTATCTGCAGATTACGATTATCAATGAGCCATTACACTGTATGGTTGGTGTGGTGCGCAAAATGAATTCAGAGAGGTTGAAGCCATGGAAAAGCATGACGTTCTAATTATTGGAGGCGGCCACAACGGGCTGGCAGTAGCGGCTTATCTGGCAAAATCAGGGCTTGATGTCTGCGTGATTGAACGCCAGGATATAGTCGGCGGAACTGTTGCTACAAGGGAATTGACCTTGCCTGGATTCAAGCATGAAGTCGGTGCGTACATGCATGGCTTAATTCAAGCCAACCCTTTAATACGGCTGGATGAATTGGGGCTTAAATCCAAGTATGGCTTGAAGTATATATACCCGGAGAAGATGTTTGAGGCCGTGTTTCCGGACAATCGCACAATGTGTTTTTACCGCGATCTCGAAAAGACATGCGAGTCGATCGCCCAATTCTCTCCAAAGGACGCCGAATCATACAGGTCTTTTTTCAAAGCCTCTAATAAAATGTTGAAAATTGCTTCTGTGGCCATGTTTACGCCTGTTCCCAAGTGGGGAGCTATGATGGCCTTCCTTGATGCCAGTGATGAGGGAAGGGAATTCACCAGGACGATTATGTCCAGTTCGGCTGAAATCACCGATGAATGGTTTGAGAATGAAGCAGTTAAAATTGCCATAACCCGGTTTGCTTCGGAAATGATGATAAGCCCTTATGAAGTGGGCACTGGAAACGCCATGTTCTTTGCATCAAGTTTGCATACGGGTGGATATGGACTGGTTGAGGGGGGCTCGGGTGGTCTTAGCATGGCACTGGCGGCTTGTATTAGAGATAACAGGGGCACGATAAAGACATCCAGTCCTGTGAAGTCGATTAATGTCACAGGCGGAGAAGCGAAGAGCGTCATTCTTGAAAATGGCGAAGAGATAGCTGCGGCGAAGGCCGTCGTATCTAATGTAAATGTCAGGCAATTGTTCCTGGATATGCTTGATTCGTCAACCTTGTCTCCTGAGTTTACAGGCAAAGTGAAAAAGATCAGGACGTCAGCCTTCTCGGCCATGAACATTGCGATTGCAACCAAGGTCTCGCCCACTTTCAAGAGCGGTAATAAATGCGATGCCATGTTTACGGAAATAAATCCATGGATTGATGAGTACAGGCGTATATTTGAGGAGTTTAACCGTGGAATTCCCAGTGCGGGTATGCCGCTTATAGCTGTGCCGACAGTTTATGATGCAACACGTGCTCCAAATGGACAGCATACTGTGTATCTGTACCATTATGAGCCGTATAACTTGCGTGACGGCGGCGCGGCTAAATGGGATGGTATCAAGGATGATATTGCGAAAAAAATTATCGAGGTATTAAGCCGTCATATCGACGGTCTGGACAGTGAAAATATACTGGGCATGAAAGTCTTTAGCCCTCTTGATATAGAACGATATAACCCCTCAATGCAATCGGGTGATATTATGCATATTTCTTCATCAATTGCGCAGTCGTACGGCAACAGGCCCATGGGAGGTTGGGGGCAGTACCGGACACCAATTAACAAGCTGTATATGTGCGGTGCCAGCACCCATCCCGGAGGTGGTGTCACCGGTGGAGGTAGGGCGGCAGCACTGCTGATTATGGAAGACCTTGGAATTGACTATAAAAAGGTGGTAGGTAAATGAGTCAACCAAAGCCGCTGAAAAGCCTGAGGATTTATACTCAGGATGGAAACGAGGTATTGAAGGTCTACTCCATTAAACGGGAAAAGGACAACCTTATCATGGATTGTAAGGTGCTTGACGCTATGAGGATGGATGTGATGATTACACCAGAGGAAGTATTTGATAATTTCGGCATGCTTGTTAAGGCTGTCGTACCCTATTTATTACTACTCCCTGTGTTGGCTTTGAAAAGACTATTTAAACCGCGGCCACTTAAGAAGACTGCCTGAAGAGAAGCGACAACAAAGAAACATAACATCGATATAAGGCAAATCATCGATATGCCAATAGATCTCTTCTTTCTATCTCAACAGGTGACACTGACAGATCTATTTAACGGCATTTAATACAGGCAGACGAAATACTCAAAATTAGATGAAAAGTTCTGTCTATTGTATACTTATATATTCTTAGGCATATTCCCCTTGGGGAATCCCAGAGTTTTTTAGTGACCTTTTTAGTAATGGCATGGCATATTTTGTGCTGCTTCATCTAATTCGATTCACCTGATGAAGCCTTGAATGAAAGATTGCTTTCTGCAATCGAAATTCTGCTAATAAAATTTTTCAAGTCGTTTACATAATCAGTGGGTGCCTCTGATACGTGATGAGGCATCGTGAAATACTATCCTGATTCTGGATGGAGGCAGCAAATGAGCTTAAAAGATAAATGTGCTATTGTCGGAGTCGGCTATACTCCCCAGGGAAAGTTGCCCGACTGGACCGTGAGGGGAATGATGTTGGAAGCGGCCAGAAATGCAATTGAAGATGCAGGACTGACCGCCAGGGACATCGACGGCATCATTTTGGAACCGTGCGGTGTTGAAAGAGCAATCAATAACACACTTCATTTTCATCTGCAGGAGGACCTGGGCATTGAAACCACCAGGTTTTGCGGCAACTACTATGTTATGGGAGCCACTGCTGGCTGCGCGATACAGTCTGCTGCGATGGCGATCGATGCCGGCCTGTGCAACACGGTCCTTTGCGCATACGTTGAAAAATCGGCCAGCGCACCCAGTGTTCCCTATCGGAGCTTTGTATCAGCGAAATCCTCATCAGCGGGGCCGACAGCCAATCCGACTTATGGCCTGATCGGCCCGATGCCCTACTACGCCATGATGACCAGGTTCCATATGCTTAAATACGGGACGACCAGCCGACAGTTGGGCGAAATAGCGGTGACCTTCCGCAAACATGCCAGCATCAACCCGATAGCCCAGATGCGCACCCCGATAACCATTGAAGACCACCAGAACTCGAGGATGATAGTGGACCCACTCCACCTGCTGGATTGTTGCCTCGTTTCCGACGCTGCCCGGGCGATAATAGTCACGTCAGCCAAAAGGGCCAGGTCCCTTAAAAAGCCGCCCATCTATATCATGGGCTTCGGCCAGGGTTTTGTAATAAATGACCTGAAGGTCAGGCCTGACCTGACTTCCACCGGGGCCATACCTTCCGGCCAGTGTGCCTTCAAGATGGCTGGGATAACGCCCAACGACATCGACGTACTCTGGCTCTATGACGCCACCACATTTACGGTAATCGCCCAACTGGAAGAGCTGGGGTTCTGCAAGCCGGGTGAAGGAGGACCCTTCGTTGAAAACGGCAGGCTTTCAATCGGCGGTGAGCTGCCTACCAACACGTCAGGTGGAATGCTTTCCGAAATCTACATACAGGGTTGGACAGGCATACCCGAGATCGTGCGCCAGCTAAGAGGCGAGTGCGGTGAACGCCAGGTCAAGGGCGCTGAGATCGGTCTGGTTACAGCCGAAGGCGGCATCATGAACGCCCATTCAACCACTATTTTAAGGAGATAAATATGTCCAAAATAGACAAACCGCTGCCGGAAATAACCGCTGATAAAAAACCTTTCTGGGAAGCTGCCAACAGGAACGAACTATTTCTCATGAAGTGTGTCGACTGCGGGCAATACCGTCACCCGTTGTACTCGGGAGACAGCTTTATGTGTCCGCACTGCAACACAACCAAACCTCCTGAGTGGGTCAAAGCCACGGGTCACGGAAAAATATTAACGTGGACAGTGATATACAGGGCCTTTCACCCGGCCTTTGCCGAAGAAGTACCTTATATAGCAGCGGTCGCTACACTGGACGAGGGTGTAAGAATGACCGCCAACCTGCGCGGCGTGAAACCGGAAGACGTCAAAGGTGATATGGAAGTAGAAGTCTTTTTTGAAAAACTCACTGAGGATATTAATTTGCCCCAGTTTCGTCCCAGAAGCGAAGTCTAATTAGCTAATATCTGTAGTCTTTTGCGCGTATACTGTTCGGAGTCCAGCAGTCTTACACATAATTTTAATGGTCAGGGTGTTCGTTAAATTTGCCTCCTCGCCCCGTCTAACCGTTATGGTAAAATAAATATTAAATATAAAATTTCCGTTGCCTAAACAAAAATGCCAATTTGTTCGTTATATTAATAATTGCATCATTTTTCAATAAATAATTTTAAGGGGGGGTATGAAAACGTATAATCGTACGGATGCGCATCAATTGATGGCTATTATTACTTGCGAACAAAGTGATGGATACCTAAAAAATTGGGCAAGGGAAAAAATCCGGGAGTCTGAAGCACATAAAACCGGTGATATTGTTAGCAAATTCAAAATAAAACCAAAACAGGATTTGAGCAGAGACCAAGTAATTAGTTATCTTACCCAGTGACTATCATTGACGGCTTTGAAGACAAGGCACTGTTTAATTAGATATAGGTTTTGGGTACCCCCCCAATAAGAATTAACAGAGGTCCCTTACATAATAAAGAAGCCCCGCGATATCGTGGGGCTTCTTTATTATCTTAATATCCACTGGGGATAATATTGGAATATCGATTTAAGTTAGTCCATTGTATTGGCGAGCAAGAAAAGATCAGTGTAGTACATGCCGCCGTAACCACTGGCTAAAGCGTTCTTTACTTTACGTGTGACCTGGTGTTCGCCGGCGCCTTCGCGCAGTTGCAAAGCTGCTTCAGCGACGCGTAGCATGCCTGAATCACCGATGGCGTTGGTGCAGAGTACCCCGCCCGAAGGTGATACGGGGAATGATCCCTCACGTGCAGTCACGCCTTTTTCAATCAGGCGCCATCCCTGGCCCTCTTCGCATATCCCGAATTCCTCCAGCCAGCAAGGCTGACAAAACGCGCACGGGTCGTACATTTCCATGACCTGTATTTCTTCCATGGGCTTGGTAATATGGTTCCGGGTGAAGATCTTCCTGGCCGTGACGGTCATAGAAGTATCCACCTTTGCAGTGGAGCCGGAAGCAATTTCTCCTGAGCCGCGTTGTACCTGGTGGGCAGTAGCGTGGTCTTTTATCCAAACAGGCCTTTTGCTGATCTTTTTAGCTGTTTTTTCACCGGCCAGCACCATGGCGCATGCGCCCAGGCTGGTGGGGCATAGCATCAATAAATTGAGAGGATATAATACCATCCTGGCAGCCATAACTTCCTCGGCAGTATACCTGTCCCTGAGATGGGCGTTGGGGTTCCTCGAGGCGTTATCCGATGCCTGTGCACGAACAATTGCGGCGGCTTCCAGGGGGCAGCCTGACCTATTCATATAATAATTGGAAATCATCGCCAGGCCTGAGATGGCGCCCACTTCGAAAGGACGGCCGGTTGCAGGTTCCCACAGAGTGATCATGGCTGAAGTAGCATTGCCTTCATCATGCTTCTCCCAGCCAATCACCAGCGTGGTATCGCACATTTCCGATGCGACGTTGAACCACCCTGCGATTACGCTGGTGGTGCCGATGGTGCCGCCGGTATTCATCCTCATACCGGATTTGCCAATAACGCCTGTGTAATCAGCGAGCAGGGCATCGTTTAAATGATGTCCCTCGAAAAGCTCCATGTTTCCTATGACAACGTTTTGAATATCTTTTATGGACAACCCAGCATCAGCCAGTGCAGATTGCACTGCTTCGTTAATCATCTCTCCATCATTATGATAGGGTCGGCGGGAACTATGACGGGTCTGTCCGATTCCAACTATACCAACGCGTTGTGACATGCTTACACCTGCCTTACAAAATCATTCGCAATATTTTATAGCACTTTTGCATATAATACAAGATGGACTTAAGAGCAAAAATATCGCTCTCGAACAATTCCAATACCTCATAATATTAACTTCCTGCAGGAGTCAGGGGCCGTCAAAAAGACGGTTTTATGATTGAATAAGCAACGTTGTAAGAGTGGGCGAATACCGATCAATTCAGCCCACAATTTCGAAATTGGAGTAACCGGACCCAGATAATTATGATTGCAATGGTGTGCTATAATCAATATGTTTATTTATATTTTAGCTTGCATATTGATTGGCCGGGCAGTCAATGCCCATGAGGTTGTGAGCGTTACATTTCAGTGATGTAATTTGCAGGATAACCAATAGTTATACCGGTCTTCCTGACTGAAATACATAAATAATAATTACTAGGAGGTCTGAGTTGGCAGAATACAGATGGTTAAAAAATTATGACCCCGGAGTCCCACATTCACTGGAACCGTACCCACAAAAAACACTGATTGATTATGTGGATGAAGCGGTAAAAGAACATCCTGACTATCCCATGCTTTTATTTAAGGGGCGGAAGCTGTCCTACGCTGAGGTGCAAAAGATCAGCGATGAATTCGCAGCTACCCTGGTGGCCAAGGGCGTGAAAAAAGGGGATAGGGTGGCGTTGATCATGCCAAATTGCCCGCAGGCCATTATCTGCCGCTGGGGCACGTGGAAAGCCGGCGGTATTCTCGTGCATCTAAATCCTATGTATACGGAATCCGAAATGCAGCACGCACTGGATGACTGTGGCGCAGAGACAGCAGTTGTCCTGACAACGTTTTACAACCAGTTTAAGAAGATCCAGCCGCGCACCAAGGTCAGGCTTGTTATAGCTACCAGTATCAAAGAATATCTGCCTCCTGTGCTAGGTGTGTTGTTTACCCTGCTCAAGGAGAAAAAAGAGGGGCATTACATTGAACTTCAGCCGGGCGATTACTGGCTGCAGAACCTGTTGAAAGAACAGAAGGGCGCCAAACGGCCGGATATAAAGGTGCTTCCAAGTGACAACGCTCTGATCCTTTTCAGCGGCGGTACGACAGGCACGCCCAAGGGCGTGATAGGGACCCATCATTCACAGGTCGTGACCGGGCTTCAATATCTTGCCTGGTTCGGAAGCCAGATAGAGCCTTATAAGGACGCAATAATGGCATTGCTGCCTTTGTTTCATTCGTATTCCACGTATGGTACCATGTCCACGGCCATTGTCGCTCACTGTCCCATGTCGCTGGTAGCCAATCCCAGGGACCGCGATGACCTGATTGCTACTATAAAGCGAGACAGGCCTGCTTTCTTCCCCGCTGTGCCAGCCCTATTTATTTCCTTGCTGGAACATCCTGCAGTTAAAGCCGGGAAAGTTGATTTCAAGTCGATGAAGTTCTGTATTTCAGGGGCATCGCCGCTGCTGGCTGAAACAAAAAAACGCTTTGAAGCTTTGACGGGCGGCAAGATAATGGAAGGTTATGCTCTTACAGAGAGTACCATGGCCTCCTGTGTTACCCCGTATAAAGGAAAATGGAAGCAGGGATCCACGGGCATGCCGCTTCCGGATGTCGTTGTGAGAATTGGTGATCTCGAAACAGGTGAGGGAGAGATGCCGGTGGGAAAAGAGGGCGAGATTGTGATTAAAGCCCCCCAGCTGATGGTCGGTTATTGGAACAAGCCTGAGGAGACCAGGGATATGCTAAGGGATGGCTGGTTGTATACCGGCGATATCGGGTATTTGGACGAAGACGGCTATCTGTTTATCACGTCACGAAAGAAGGACCTCATCAAGCCGAGCGGCTTCCAGGTTTGGCCGCGTGAAGTAGAGGAGGTAATCACAACCAACCCGGTTGTAGCGGAAGTGTGTGTCGGCGGTATTCCCGATCCCAAACAGGGTGAAGCAGTAAAGGCCTGGGTGGTGCTGGAAGCAGGAAAGACCGCTACGGCGGAAGAGATACAGGCTTGGTGCAAGGATAAACTGGTGGCATATAAGATCCCCAAGTTTGTTGAATTTCGTGAGACATTGCCGAAAACAATGGTCGGCAAAGTGCTGCGTAGGGTGCTGGTAGAAGAAGAAGCAGCAAAAAAGAAAAAATAGCGTTGCCCTGTACTGGGCATAAAGCCATGAAAGAAGAGAGCGCCGGCAGTGAAATATTTCACTGCCGGCGCTCTTATGATTACTTGTTAGTATCCGGGGTCAGTGCGGCTTAACACCCATTCTATAACAGGCTTAAAGGGCATAACGCCATAGACCAGCGTTTGCCTGATAAACCATCTGAATTTACTGGTGAGTTGCCTGGGTCCCAGACTCAACTTGCTGAACATGTATCATTATTTCCGAGTTTAGTTATTCTGGCAGAAGACCGGGAAAGTGGTCAAATCCGGTCATTATTCAAGCACGCGGTTGTAGTTACGAAAAGTAAGGGGAGGACCAGGGATTTTCTTGGATTTGATAAACTATGCTATGCTAATTGCTGTTATTTGAACAGATTTAATCTTTAACCTGAAATTGGAGGTTCATCAGTGAAAAATGTAAAAACCATAGTGATAATTGTATTGGCATTGGCGATGGCGGTAATTGTGCTATCAGCATGCAGTGCTCCACAGGTAAAGGACGGTGACACGGTACAGATAAACTATACCGGGAAACTATCGGACGGGACCGTATTCGATACATCAGTTGGAAGCACTCCCCTGGAATTCAAATTAGGTGCCGGAACAGTAATACCGGGATTTGAGAAAGCTGTGCTGGGAATGAAGGTTGGAGAAAAGAAGACCATTACTATTCCGATGAATGAAGCTTATGGTCCCCACCAGGCTGATCTGGTCATGGAGATACCAAGAGACCAGCTTTCTAAAGATCTTGTCCCGGCTGTTGGGCAACACTTGCAATCAACCAGCAAAGACGGTCAAACAATCGTCGTGACGGTTACAAAAGTAACGGACACTACCATCACAGTAGACGCAAACCATCCTCTTGCCGGCAAGGACCTGACGTTTGATTTGGAGCTGGTAAAGATATTATAAGCTGCCTTAGATGCCAGCCATTTGCTCAAACATAATCAAATATTGCATTTATTACTTGCCGGGGAGGTAGTCTTCACGGACCGGTGCGAAAACCTCTACTGCTACCGAGTCCTCTAAAATCTGGGCCCCGTGAATTATATTCATGGGAATGCACCAGGAGTCTCCGGGAAGTGTGTCAAACGTCTTGCCTGCTATTTTCATGATAATGTGTCCTGACGTCAGGTAACCTGTTTGTTCGTAAGGGTGAGCATGGTCCGGCAAGGTGGCATCCTTTGCAAGTAGAAACTCGGTCATTAACGTCTTCTCGCCGAATACGAGTGTCTTCAACTTGACCCCGGGTAATGGGTCTTTATAATCTTTTGCGCTGCGCTTATTGAACATGTATTTGTGTGTTTCCTCCTTCCAATTGAGCATCCCATAGTATCATTTTTGTTGATCAACATAGTAGCACTTGACAAACTATAAAGTTATATATTACGATATATCGTAATATATCAGCGAGGTGAATAATTATGTTTGGAAAGAGATTTTATGAGCATGGGCGTCACTCAAGGCTATTCGAGAAAGGTGACCTTAAGTACGTCATCCTGGATCTGATTAAAGATAAGCCCAATCATGGCTATGAAATAATAAGGGCGCTGGAAGAGCGGTTCTACGGTTTCTATACCCCAAGCGCGGGTAGCGTCTATCCGACGCTGCAGTTGCTGGAAGATATGGGTTACGTAAGCTCCCTGGAACAGGATGGGAAGAAGGTATACACAATCACAGACGAAGGCAGAAAATTTCTCAAAGATCGCGGGGAACATATTGACAAGATAAAAGAGCACATGAAGGATTGGTGGGACCCCGACACCCATGAGGAAATCCACGAGGTCATGCATGAAATTGGTCATCTTATGAAGCATGTTATGAAAAAGGTCCACCGCATGGATCATACGCAGTTGTCACGTGTCCGTGAGATCATAGAGCGAGCGGAAAAAGATATTGACGCTCTTGCATAAAGATGGCATATAAGGGTTGATAATGAAGAGTTGGGGGACCTTTGCTTGCGGCCCTTTATATTTTTGCTTACTTCTTCACCAAACAACAGAGGAACATAATTCAAATCGAAGCCAATTCAAAGGATGTCTAAAATGGGGTACTTTAGAATTCTAGCTGCAATACCTGGCTTTTTTCTAAGCTCATTGATACTCATGTTATTGTGGGGACCGATAGCTCAGCATTTTGGTATGCCCGGTATCGATTACCCTTATGCCATGCTGATTACAATCACACTCTGGCTGGCTGTTGCACCACTGGCCGCCGTCGGCAAAAAATGGTGGTGATATATAGCCAGTAATCATGTTTTCTGTCGACGGACGTATATCGGAATATTAACGGCCTATTTGTCCGGTTTCTTAAGTTGGGACACTACCGAGCTGTCCTGATGTACGATACAGACTAGCCGCCAAAGATCCTCTTCGGGTTTCCAACGAGCATCTGGCCGACCTGGGCATCGGTCACACCGGCCTGCTTGAGTTGGGGGATGATATCCTTGAATATGTGGATATATGACCAGTTAGCTACAAGCGACTGTATAAAATCAGGCATAATAAGCTGCCTTCCCAGAATACGTGCGTTGCAGTCCTGTGAGAGCACTACGCGATCTGCGAAGCCCAGCCCGAGCAGTCCAAGTAACGTGGCCCTGCGCAAGTTATCGGGGAAGAGGAAATCAATACCCCAGCGGTCGAATCCGACGTAGACGCCCTTATCGATCACGGACATCTGATACTCCAGGCTGGCGTTTCCGCACATGTGACCAATGATTATCTTTTCCGGTTTTACCCCTTCTCCGATAAGTAATGCTGCCTGCTCCGGTCCCATTGTGCCCTGTTGAGTATGAGTGGTAATAGGCACACCCGTTTCTTTCTGAGCTTTGGCTGCCGCCTTGAGTACCTTTTCTTCGTAGGGAGTAAGGCAACCATGGCTGGTTGCCACCTTGATTACACCGGCCTTTACGCCAGTTTTACCGATGCCCACCGTAAGTTCGCGCATGAAGGCTTCATACAGCTCAGCAGTGATATCCATTACCTGACCGCGGAACTTGAAGTAAGCCGGCATGCCTTCGGCTTCGTAGTACAGGCCCGTGGCGCATATGATATTCAAACCGGTTTTCTCTGCAACGATTTTGTCGAGTTCTATGTTCCTCCAAAGGTCCCAGGGCGAGGCGTCTACCACAGTTTTAACTCCGTACTTCTTGACTTCGCCAAGCGCTTCGGCGCAAATAACGGCAAGCTCACCGAGTTCAAGATGCTGGCATAGTGGGTCCAGGTCCCAGCCGGGATAGGCCAGCACCATATGCTCGTGCATAAGCGTAATCCCCATCTGGTCCGCCGATATGGGGCCAAGAACAGTATTAATTTTAGACATAGCTCTACCTCCCTTCATCAATAATACAGATCATTTATTATTAAGTGATCTGGCCGGATGCCAGCATTTTTATCAGCTCTCTTTTTAGTATTTTGCCTACGGGGGTGCGCGGCATCTGCTGGACGATATAAACCCTGCGAGGTACCTTGAAACGTGCCATGCGCTGGCCCAAGAAGTCCGTGATATCTTTTTCGGATATCGATGCTCCTGGCTTTGGTATAATTACGGCAACCGGTATCTCTCCAAGGCGTGCATCCTTTTGCGGAATGAGGACCGCATCGGCCACGGATGGGTGCTGGTACATAATCTCCTCTACCTCACGCGGGAAAACTTTTTCCCCTCCCACGTTGATCAGTTCCTTCTTCCGGTCGACCATGAAGAAATAACCGTCATTATCGTAATATCCCATGTCGCCGGTATGCAGCCAGCCACCGATTAATGCCTCTGCTGTCTCCTTCGGCTTTTTATAATAGCCTTTCATTACCAGCGGGCCTTGAATGACCAGTTCTCCGACCTCTTTGGGGCCTTTAAGATTACCTGATTCACCCATAATGCCCACTTTAACTCCATCGTAGGCCAGACCCACGCTGCCTTCCTTGTAAGGTTTATCCATGCGCTGAATAGTGGCTGAGGCAGAACATTCGGTTAAACCCCACGCCTCGAGTATCTTGATGTTGAATGCCTGTGAAGCCTCTTTCATAAGCTGCGCCGGCATAGCAGAAGCGCCCGATATACCTATGCGCAGGCATGACAGGTCGTACTTCGTGCGGTCCGGGTGGTTTGTCAGGACAAACCACATTGCAACTACCATGGGAAGGAACGATACTCTGTGCTTTTGTATCTGCTCGAACACTTCTGTGGGATTAAATGGGTCGAGCAGCACCATCGAC
>Ga0182011_10003752_pt1 | contig 12373 bp, 12 predicted proteins | sample 711E1DmetaG_FD_120481 | JGI IMG/M metagenome (GOLD analysis project Ga0182011, IMG submission 120481) | Permafrost microbial communities from Stordalen Mire, Sweden - 711E1D metaG | ecosystem: Environmental > Terrestrial > Soil > Wetlands > Permafrost | place: Sweden: Stordalen | collected... | reverse complement strand
TTGGACAGGCTCTGCGGTTTCCATAGGCGCATGGCTTGAGGCTCCACGGGTCGTGATTGACCTGGGCTCCATCAATACCCTGTCCCGTGGGGTGGCGCTGCACCCGTCCATGAACGGCTTACGGATAGCCGATCTCCAATTCCTTGAGGAGACGGTAGTGCCGTGCATATCCAAGGGATTCCAAATCTGCGGTTTGCAGCTGGTAATAGAAGAACCTCGGCAGCAGGAAGTCTCTCGGCTGCAGAATCTTCACGCCGTCGGCGCCAAGCACGAAGTCGAAGTCTACGTACTTGAGGACCTTGGTGTGGTCACCGAAAACGACGATTGGAGTCCGAACCTCGAAAAGGTCGGCCTTCTGGTTCCAGTAGCCGTTGATGAACTCCTCCTCTTGCGAAACGATTGGGTACTCGCCTTCGGGCAGAAAATCCTTCCTCTGAATCTTCTGGGTGTAAGTCACCTTTTCGACACAGTCTTCGAACGGCGCCCTTCCCCACGCGCCTTTCATGTCAGCCCCCGCCTTTTCGCCGCCCTACGCATCCGCCGCCTTTCCGGCCCATTCGACCAGCTTTTTTTGCAGCACTTCCTTGCTGGGCAGGTACAGTTGGTATTCGCGGGCGTGGATGTTGTGGCGCTTGGGAAACCCCAGATCGACGAAGAAGTGGTCGTCGTCGAAGCTGAAGCGCTTCTGCCGGGCCTCGAACAGGAAGCCCTTGCCCATTTCCAGCAGGAATCGTTCGATCTGGCTGATGATGGCCCCTTCCAGGTCGGATTCGGAATAGCGAGCCTGTTCATCCAGGCCCAGGAATTCCAGCACCAGCGGCTCTTTGAGAATGTCTTGCGGCTTCTCCACAAGCTGCCCTTTCTTGGCCAACTTGCGGATTCCCGCCTTGTCGCGGCTCAGGGCCAAGCGCTCGTAGAGGCTGGTGTCGAACTGGCGCTTGAGTTCGCGGAGGGGCCAGTCTTGGCTGGTGGCCTCGATTTCATAGAAGCTGCGCTCGTCGGGATTCTTGATGCCCAGGAGGAAAACGTAGTGCGACCAGCTCAGGGAAAATGGGCGCGCCTGCGATTTTGCAGACGCTGTCTGCAATTTCCCGGCGGCGAGCAATTGGCCAGACACTGTCTGGCTTTTTGACCTTCCAGATTGGCCAGACGGTGTCTGGCTAATCTTGGCTGCCCGGTCCTGGAACTGAAGGAAAAACTGACGCATGAGCTTCAGCGTGCTCAGCGAGAATCCCTGGCCGAACTCGCTGGTCAGTCGCTCGGCCAGACCCTTGATCACCTCTTTCCCGTAGCCAGCGCGTGATTCACCCTGTTGTTCGTACTCGACGATATAGCGCCCGATCTCGAAGCTGGTATGCACCTGGACCAGGTCGACACCGCGAGCGACCGTCTGGCGCGCGGCGATCACCAGGTCTCGAATGCGTCGATACAGTGCCGACTCATCACCCAGCGCGCTGACTTGCGGCCGGGGCTTCGTGGCTCGCTTGGCGATCATGTTGCCAGCCTTACTCATCACGTTCCTCCACTTCCCCATCCCAGAAATGCGGGCGTTCGGCGATGGCTGCGTTTTGGAATGGGGCGGTTCTTGGTGTATCTCGTTTCTGCAACCGCAGGTTGCAGTTTTGCCTCGTCGGTACGGGTCGGGGACCAGCCGATTTCTCTAACCCAAAAGCCAGACACCGTCTGGCTCTTTGGCCTGCCTGATCTTCCAGTCGGTGACTGGAAAATCGCCGACTGCCCCTGGCACCTCATACCAGCCCCCTGATCCTCGCCAGCACCTTCGCGCTCTCGGCGTCCAGCGCGGCAATCTCGTCCATGATGGCCTGCGGGCTGCGATGGGTGATTTCCTCTCCACCGTTGGGGTTCTTCACCGACAGGTCGAAGGTTTCCTGGTCGATGCCCTTGGCGTCCACGCTCCAGCTCTTGGGCGAGTCGGCTTTCGTTTTTTGCAGCTTCACGAACTCGGCGAGGTCGTCGTCGTTGAGCGGGTTGGTCTTGCCCAGGTTGCGGCCCGGGTCGAGCTGGTAGAACCAGGTCTTGCGCGTGGCTGAGCCTTTGTCGAAGAAGAGCACCACGGTTTTCACGCCCGCCCCCTGGAAGGTGCCGCCTGGGCAGTCGAGCACGGTGTGCAGGTTGCAGGTTTGCAGCAGCAGCTTGCGCAGGCTGACCGAGGCGTTGTCGGTGTTGGACAGGAAGGTGTTCTTGATGACCACGCCGCCGCGTCCGCCGGCCTTGAGCATCTTGATGAAGTGCTGCAGGAACAGGAACGCGGTCTCGCCGGTGCGGATGGAGAAATTCTGCTGGACCTCCTTGCGCTCCTTGCCGCCAAAGGGCGGATTGGCCAGCACCACGTCGACGCGGTCCTTGTCCTGAATGTCGGCCAGGTTCTCGGTCAGGGTGTTGGTGTGCAGGATGTTGGGCGCCTCGATGCCGTGCAGGATCATGTTCATGATCGCGATGACGTAGGCGAGCGACTTCTTCTCCTTGCCGTAGAAGGTGCGCTGCTGCAGGGTGCGGTCCTGCGCGGTGGTGCGCTTGGGATTGCTCCGTTGCAGGTATTCGTACGCCTCGCACAGGAAGCCGGCCGAGCCGACCGCGCCGTCGTATATGCGTTCGCCCAGCTTGGGCTGCACCACCTGCACGATGGCGCGGATGAGCGGGCGCGGGGTGTAGTACTCGCCGCCGTTGCGCCCGGCATTGCCCATGTTCTTGATCTTGGCTTCGTACAGGTGCGACAGCTCGTGCTTCTCGGCCTGCGAACGGAAGCGCAGGGCATCGATGTGGTCGATGATCTCGCGCATGTTGTAGCCGCTCTGGATCTTGTTTTTGATCTCGCCGAAGATCTCGCCGATCTTGTATTCGATGGTGTTGGGTCCGCTGGCTTTTTGCGTGAAGCCGTGCAGGTAGGGGAACAGCTTTTGATTGACGAAGTCGCGCAGGTCGTCGCCGGTCAGCGCTTTGTTGTGGTCGAGCTGGCCGGCGTTTGCACCTTGGCCCTTGGGCGCGGCCCAGCTTTCCCAGCGATAGGGCTTGTCGAGGATGAAGCTGTACTTCTTCCCTGCTAGCGCCGCCTCATCGGCCTGGTCCTGCTCCAGCCCGTCGAGGTATTTCAGGAACAGCAGCCAGGATGTTTGCTCTGTGTAGTCGAGCTCGGTGGTGCAGCCCGCCTCTTTCCAGAGGACGTCGTCGATGTTCTTGAAGGCTTGTTCAAACACAGGCACCTCGTCGGTGCCAATGTATCACCGAACGGGCGGCGGCCGAAACGCGGGTGGGCATGTCTCTAAGGTCGCAATTTGCGACCTTAGAGATTCGCACGGCGCTCTGACATCGAACGCTTACTTGTTCCCGCCCTTGCCCGCGAGGGCTCTGGTGAACTCGTGCGTGGACACAACCGTGGCCTGCCCCGGGAAGACCTTGTCGGTCAGCACGCGGTGGACTTCATCGTCCATGTCGGCGCAGGCATCGGAGACGACGATGAGCTGGTAGTCCATGTCAGCGGCCCAGCGCACGGTTGACAGAACCACGCCGCTGGTGGAAATGCCGAACATTGCCAGGGTGCTGATGTTGTTGGCGCGCAGGATCGATTCCAGATCGGTGGTGGAGAACGCGCCCACCCGCCGCTTGGTGACCACGATGTCGCCCGGCTGGGGAGCCACCCGCGCATGGATCTCGGCCCCTGGCGTGCCCTCGCGCAAGCGCCCCGACTCTTTCAGTCCGGCGAAGCGTCTATTCTGGCGATTGACCTCGGGGTAGCCGTCGCGAAAACGAACCACCACATAGATGATCGGCAAATGGGCCTGCCTCGCCTGCTTGAGGATGGCGCTGGCGTTGTCCAGCACCGCCGTCTGCGTCTTCTCGGGCAGCATGCCCAGGATCTGGTTCTCGTAGTCCATGATCAGGACGGCTGTGCGCCCCCGGTCAATGGAGAGCTCGCTCTTCGCGGAGTTCTTGTCCTGCTTGTCGGCGGCAATAGCTGGGGTTCCTTGAAGGCTCGACATCGTGGCCAGGGCCACGACAAGCAGTGCCGGTTTCATTCTGGTGCGCATTGGTTCGCTCCTCTGGTTCGGGTGGTGGCACGAATCGGCCTGGAAATCTGCTACGCCGCTGGATTGATCTCAACTCCGGACTTCTGAACCGCGCGCACGCTTTGCGCGTTTGGGATCGCGCGTAGCGAAGGGCCTTTCGACCGCGATGGGTTAGGATCGCCGTGGAGGTAGAGCGATGGCGTCCAGACCAGGCAAGCTGAGTGAACCCGAGATTGTGGCGGCGTTGGTGGAGCTGCCCGGTTGGAAGATCGAGGGCGGCAAGCTGCATCGCGAATACAAGTTCGCCGACTTCGTTACTGCCTTTGCTTTCATGACCGGCGCGGCGCTGGTTGCCGAGGGCATGGACCATCACCCCGAGTGGTTCAATGTCTGGAATACGGTCCGCATCGACCTTCAGACGCACGACGCCGGTGGGGTGACGACGCTCGACGTGCAGCTAGCCCAACGGATGGAAGAACTGGCGGGCGGACAGCTCGGAAAATGAAACCGCCTGTCGAGCGTGCGACGCCACGAATCCCACCTTTTCCTGCGCTATTCACCAAGGTAGTCGCCGCGAAACGCAACTCGGAGATCCGGCTGCGTGGTTGACCCCAGCTCTGGCGCGAGCCATCATGGATGTTGCGGCATGCTCGATCTCTACGAGGAATTCGCTGCCCTGATCGACGCACTGGAAACGGCAGGGGTAGTGAAGGTCGACATGTCGCCTGAAGCGGTCAGCACGCGCCTGAAGCGTGTGTCGCAGCTACGTCGCCTTTGCCTGGCACTGGGCAAGGCAACACCTGTCACCCCGATGTCTTCGACACCCACGGCCAAGCGTGAGGCAGCGGCAGCGCGGTCGGGAAAGTGATTGAGAGCTACACGATGGTGGCGAATGCCTCAAAGGGCATCCGGGCTGGACGCTCTTTTTCTCCCTTGATCTGCCAGTCCGCCAGCGCCGGCGAGATCTCGCGGGTGTAGCCGCCCACGATGATCAAGGTGATCACCTGGGCGCCCTCCGGCAGCGCCAGGACCCGCCGCGCCGACTGAGGATCGAATCCGGCAATTGGGTGGGCGGTCAGATTTCTCTCGGTCGCGGCCAGCATCAGCAAGGCCGAGGCCATGCCGGTATCGAACTGGTAGTAGTCGCGGCCATCCGGCGTCCAGCAGTCGAGATCGGCTTGCGACCAGACAGCTACGATCATGCAGGCTTGCTTGGCCCAGGCCGCATTCCCGGGTGCCAGGGTTGCGACCATGCGCTCCAACATGCCCGGACTGCGTACGAATACGAAGCGCCAGGGTTGCTTGTTCGAACAGGACGGGGCCAGCCCCGCCACGGCAGCGAGATCCTTGATGAGCGCCTCGCCTACCTCGACTGGCGCAAACGAGCGCAGCGACCTCCGTTGCTTCACGACCTCGCGAAATTCCATGGTGACCTCCGGGCGTCAGTCTAGCGCTTGTCGGATGCGCTCGCCCTGCCGGCGTGACTGCGGTACGCTGCCGGCCGGTGAGATTGAGCAGTCTCTTCGACGCAGATTCTTTTCGGCGGCATCGCCTGGCCTATGCCTGCGCCGCGGGGATGGTTGCGCTGGCTTTGCTTGAGACGGCCAACGCGCTGCTGGCGCCGCTACGCGCGCCGACAGATCGGGATTGGCGTGCGGCCGCCACTGCGGTTCGGGCTGGGTTTCGGCCAGGCGATGTTATCGTCGCGGCGCCTGCCTGGGCTGACCCGCTGCTGCGCATGCACCTGGGCGATCTGATCCCGGTTGCTGTGGCTGGGCGACTCGACGCTGCCCGCTTCGGCCGCGTCTGGGAAATCTCACAACGGGGCGCGCGCGCTCCGGAAACCGAAGGCAGCCGCCCCGCACAGTCGAGCCGCCACGGCGCGCTCACCTTGCGGCGCTATGAGCGTCCAGCTAGCCAGGTGTCGTTCGACTTTGTTGCTGAGTGGAACCGCGCCATCGTCTCGCGCGTCGCCCCTGGAGGCCAGGTGAGCTGGTGCTATCGCGCACCCGACCACTTCGAATGCGCGGATCCCCCAGCCCAGTCGGTGAAAGCCGAGTTGCTGGAGATCGACACCAGCCCGCATTTGGCCCTGGCCACGTCGCTCGCTAGCCACGCAACCACGGTCATCGAATTCGATCGCGTTCCTCTCGGGCGCGAACTGGCGGTGGGGGCTGGGCTACACAATGTGTGGCTGCGCAAGGCGGGCAAGGGAACGGTCAGCCTGCGCGTGCTGGTTCAGGGCCGCGAGCTGGGGCGCATCCAGGCCGGCAACCTGACCGGCTGGACCCTGCGCAAGTTCGACACTTCGGCGCTGGCCGGCCAGTCGGAGAGCGTGCGTTTCGAGATTACCGTAGATGACCCCAACTCCCGCTATTTCGGCTTTGCCGCGGAGGCGCGCAGTTGATGGCCGATGTTGGACAAGCGAAACGCCGAGGAAAGGGACCCCGGTGGATCGTGCCGCTCGCGCTGGCGCTGGCAAGCAGCGGCTGGCTGCTGGCAGTGGAGGGCCGACAAGGCTTGGCCCGGGATGAGGCGCAATACTTCCGCGCCGGCGAGCGCTACTGGGGCTGGTTCGAAGCGCTGGGAGAGGCGGTGGCCGCGCGCAAGCCGGGACGCGCCTTTTCGCGCGCCGTGGTCGATAGCTTCTGGGGCGACAATCACGAGCACCCGCCCCTAATGAAGACGCTCTACGGCCTGTCGTGGCGCCTCTTTCATCGCTGCGACTGCGTGGGGCCCAAACAGGGCCTGCATCCGATCGCGGTGCACGGCAAGCATCGGACCCTGCCCCTGTTTTCGCGCGAGTCGACCGCCTTTCGCTTTCCCGCCATCCTGCTGGCTGGCCTGGGTGTGGCGCTGGTCTACGGGTTTGCCCGCCGCTTTATCGGGCCGTGGGCGGCGGCGGGCGCGGCCGTGCTTTCGGTTGCGCAACCGCATTACTTTTTCCACGCCCAGATCTCGTGCTTCGACGTGCCCATTGCGGTAATGGCCCTGCTGGTGGCGTGGGCCTACTGGAAGTCTTTGCGCTCGCCCCGCTGGGGCATTCTGTGCGGCGTCTTCTATGGCTTCGCCCTGGCCACCAAACACAACGCCTGGCTGATCCCTTGTTTCCTGGTCGTCCACTACCTGTGGATGCGCCGAGGTGATTTCCTCCGCCTGCGCCCACCACGCGTCCCGCTGGCCTTCGTCTCCATGGCAAGCCTGGGCCCCATTCTCCTGTTCGCGCTCTGGCCCTGGCTGTGGCACGCGCCAGTGGCGCGCACGCGGGAGTGGCTGCAACGGCACACCCAACACGAGCACTACAACTTCGAGTACTTGGGCCAGAATTGGAACCTGCCCCCGCCGCCGACGCAAACCGGTCGCTGGCTGCTGCGTGCGACATTTCCCTTTGTGTCGACGGCATTTACCGTGCCGGTCACCACCCTGGCCCTGGCCGCGGCAGGTGCGGTGGTGCTGGCCCGCCGGCGCCGCAAGGACGCGCCCGCCGACGAGCCCGATCTGATCAATCCTGAGCCGCCCGAGCCCGGGGCGCGCGCGTCGTGGCTGCGGCCAGGCGCGGATGTGGACTTGGCGCCCGGCATGTTCCTTGCGGTGCAAATCCTGGGACCTCTAGCAACCCTGGCGTTTCCCTCGACGCCGATCTTCGGCGGGGTGAAGCACTTCCTGACGGCCATGCCCTTCTTGGCCATGGTGGCCGGCGTGGGTCTGGCCTGGGTCACACGCCAGGCGACGTCGCTGGTGCGGCCTTTGCGTCTTCGCCGAGCCCTGCCCGCGGCCTTGGCCACCCTGCTGTGCCTACCGGCGGTGGCCGAAACCCAGCGCTCGCATCCTGACGGCGTGGGCCACTACAATCTTCTGGCCGGCGGGTTTGCCGGAGGTGCCTCCCTGGGCATGAACCGCCAGTTCTGGGGCTATTCCGTGCTGCCGCTTCTACCCTGGATTAAGGCGCATCGTCCCCCATCCAACCGCGTCTACTGGCATGATGTTCTTCACGACGCTGTCATGATGTATGTTCGCGATGGCCGGCTGCCGGTGGGAATTGGCGATCTGGGCGTGGGCGAGCCGTTGGTGGCGCAGTCGGATCTCGGTATCGTCATCTTGGAAAAGCATTTCGCGGTTTACGAGTACCTGCACTGGGAGGCCTATCAGACCACCCGGCCAGCCCAGGTGTATGCCCACGAAGGCGTGCCGTTCGTTGTCGCCTACCAGCGCGGGGCGCCCCCGCCGCCCCAGGAGCCGTTGCCGCCATGACCCGGTTTGAACGTCTGTTCTCCAGCGTTTGGGGGCTGGCCATCATCTACGTCGTGTTCCTGGGTGCCTATCTGGGAGCCTCGGATGGCCGGCTTCGGCAGCACTCCGCCTACAACCACTTCGTGTACCTGGCTGATGGCTGGCTGCACGGCCGCCTGGACCTAGCTGCCAGCCCGCCCAACGAGAACGACTGGGCGCGGGTCGAGGTTCTGCACCTCAAGGACGGCCGCACGCTCAAGGGTCAGTTCCGCAGCAACGGCCCAACCGATCGCTTCTATCCTTTGCGTGGCCCGTCCCTGACCGTTGCCACCGACCAAATCGCTTCGCGTTCCTGGATCCGCTACGTGTCTTTTCCACCGTTCCCCGCGGTGCTGATGTTGCCCTTCGTGGCGATATGGCACCTCGCCTTCAACGACGTGCTTTTTACCGTAGTCTGGGCGGCCTTCAATCCGGTGTTGCTCTTCCTGCTGCTGCGTAAGCTGCAACGCCGCGGCTACAGCAAGCGCAGCCTGGCCGACGATCTCTGGTTGACCGTTCTGCTGGGAGCCGGCTCTGTCTGTTTCTACAGCTCGGTGGTGGGTCAAGTCTGGTACACCGCCCATGTCATCGCTGTGACCTGCGTGATCGCCTACGCCTGGGCTGCGCTCGAGGCGTCGCAGCCAGTCCTGGCCGGACTGTTCATCGGTCTGGGCTTTGCCACACGCACCCCGCTCGGATTCATGTTCCCGCTGTTTTTCTTTGAAGCCGTGCGCGTGACCGGCGGCTGGGAGCGCCTGCGTAGATTGCCCAAGCAGGGATTGCCCCCGGGCCTGCTGGGAAAATGCCTGCGCTTTTCCCTGTCCGCCGGGGCCATCCTGGCCGTGCTGCTGACCCACAACTACTTGCGCTTCGGTAAGTTCTATGTCTTCGGCCATGAGTACCTGAACATTGCGTGGCAGGACCGAATTCAGAAATGGGGCCTTTTCAACCTGCACTTCCTGTCGCGCAACCTGGCCTGCGCGCTGGTTCTGTTGCCGCGACTTCTGGCGCAATACCCCTACGTCAAGGTTGGCGCGCACGGCATGTCCTTGCTTGTGACTTCGCCCAACCTGGCCTACACCGTGGCACCGGCCGAGCGCAGCCCGCTGGCGCGCGGTCTGTGGATCACCATCCTCTTCACCGCGCTGCCCTCACTGCTCTACCAGAATTCAGGCTACATCCAGTTCGGCTACCGCTTCAGCCTGGACTACATGGTTTTCTTCATCATGTTGCTTTCGGTGGGGAATCGCCGGCTCACCTTGCTGTGGAAGGCGCTGCTGGTATGGGCGGTGGCGGTCAACCTTTTCGGCGCCATTACCTTCGATCACTGGACCCAGTTCAGCTACGACGATTCCTTCTTCCCGCACGGAAACAACTGACCGGCTGGTGAGCGACTGGCGTGATGAGCCCGAAGGCCCTAACCGTGGGATAATGGTGCCCATGCCTAGAACGCGCTGGTGGTGCCTGCTTTTGGGACCGCTGAGCATCTCCTGTGCGACGGCGCCGCCACCCAAGCCGCCGGAGAAGGCCGAGGTGCCGCCCCCGGTTGTTCCGCGCCTGGAGAAGATGCACGAGCCGCTTGAGGTCCTGCCCCTGGAGCTGTTCTTCTCGGGCGTGCGCGGGAAGGCCAAGTCGAGCGATTCGGTGACCATCCGGAACACCGGTGATGTATCGATCGCGGTGAACGACCTCATCATCGTGGGGGCCCAGGCCAACACCTTCAAGCTGGCCGACCTGCCACCCTTGCCGCTCCTGCTGCGGCCCAGCCAGTCCGTGACCTTCAGCGTGGGTTTTGCGCCGCCCGCCGATGCCGAGGCGGGCGTGCATCGTGCGCGCCTCCGCATCGTACGCTCAGGCGAGGATGATGGCCCACCGTGTGACATGTCGGCCCTGGTCACCAAGGGAACCAACCTGGCCGGCGAGCCTCCGCTGCAGGCGATCCTCGAGACCCTGGGCTATGCGCCGGACTTGGGCCCGGCCGCTTCCGAGGCCAAAACCGGCGGTGAGGCAATGTCGGGGCTCTTCCAGCATGCCAAGACCGGCAACGTGGGCCTGTACGTCGTCGCACGCTACTCCCCGGACGAGATTTCATCCTACGGCACCTATGCCATCGAGGGCGGAAAGTTGATCACCAAGCCGATGGGCAGCATTGGCAAGGGACACAATCAGACCCTCAACCCCGAATTGGAAGGCGAAGGACAGACCAGTTTTGATCCGGGCGAGTCGCCGTTTGGAATCTTCGTCAAGTTACCCAAGCGGACGCTGTACTCGGAAAGCCAGCGCAATAGCGAGGCTGCCAAGCACGCGATGCGCGTCTACCCCCTGCGCAGCCGAGGCGGTGCGCCGGTCCCTGAGGCCCTGCTGGTCGTGGTGGACGAGGACGGCGACCGCGATTTCCAAGACTATGTGTTTACCCTAGTGAACGTAAAGCCTGCGCAGTAGCTACGGCTTGTCGGGAAACTCGGGGATCCTGGGCAGGGCGGGCCGCTCGCCCCTGGGGGCTTCAGGACGGACAGCCCACCCTGCCCACCCCTCGTGCTTCGCGCTCGCCCGTCGCGCGCACGCGAGCCGCCCACCCACGCCGCATTCCGCTGGTCGCAACCGCTACCGCGCACGCTCACGCTGGCCGATACGGGTTCGCCCCGAAGGCGGGTCACTCACCTGCGACGGCCGCCGCCGCGCCCAAAGCCGCCGCCACCGAAGGATCGTGCGGCTGGCGCGGCCCGGGCTGCAGGCGCAACAGGTCGAAACGAGGCGGCTGGCGCGGCTGGGGCGGCGGGTCGATACGCGGCGGCCGGGGCTGCGGGTCGATACGCGGGGGCTGACGCAGATGGGGCCGCGGGTCGATATGGGGCGGCCGCGGCGGCCGGGGCGACGGGTCGATACGGGGCGGCCGCGGCTGCGGTCGACCGCGGTGCAGACGGCGAGCCGTGCCAGGCCTGCGAACCGGCCGCCGCCGATCCGACGACATGCGAGGTCTGCGGCACGCGGTGGATGGGCGGCGCCGCACCATAGCCCCCATGGCCAAAGCGGCCACCAACGTAGTAGTGGGGATAGTAGCTCCGGTAGTAGAACGAATAGTAGGGCCAGTAGGCCCAGAAGAACGGGTCATACGGCCCTTCCCAGTAGTACCAGGGACCCACCAATGTGAAGTACGGCGACCAGGGCCGCCACAGGTGCGTGTGTGCTCCGATCATGAAGCACCAACCGCCGCCATATATGTCCAGGATCGGGTGCGCGCCGTAGTAGCTGTAGGTTTGGCCAACGTAGCCGAAGTCGCGCGGATCCCCGACGAAGTAGTAGCAGCCGTCTCTCAGCTCGAAGAGCCGCAAATCCAAGGGCGGGTACGCGTGCATATGCGCGCCCGGCGTGTCGTCCCAAGGCCCGCCAACTGAGACTCGCGTGTCGACCGGATGAGACCCAAAGTAGCAATATCCTCCACCGGGAACCGAAAATGGCGCTCCCTCGGCATTGGGTGGAATTGGCGGAGGCGCAGGATCCGTCTCGGCAGCAGTGCTGGGCGGGGGGCCGTACTCGGGCGGCGGCGCTTGCTGCGCCAGGTTGCCAGGCGCAGCCGCAACAAGTCCTTCGGTCTCTTCCTGCGCGACGGCCAGGTGGCCCAAGCCCGCGATGACCCATGGGACAATCACAAGCGAGCTTGCATGACGTATCATGGCCAACCTCCGGAGCAAGTGTATTCCTGACAAGCATCCCCAGCAATCGGCGAGCCAAGACTGCAACCCTCCGATAGCCGCACGAGGTCGTGGCGGTAGAATTGGCCGTGGTTGGAGTGATCGGCCTCGGCCACGGACAAGGCCACGTCTGGGACCATCACCCATCGCCCCGATTAGTTGCGCGACTCAGAGCGTGGCGGAAATGCGTACACGTGGTGTGAATCTGCTTCACGGCCAGGGTGATGGGAGGCAGACTCGGACCACCCGTCAGGGTGCGAAAAGGGGACACGACCATGGCCATAGAAACCGAGCTTCAGGACCTGCTCAAGGCCGCCATGCGCGCCAAAGACAGCCGCACGGCCGATTGCATTCGCATGATCAAGACCAAGCACATGGAGCGACGAA
>Ga0182011_10003751_pt1 | contig 12374 bp, 12 predicted proteins | sample 711E1DmetaG_FD_120481 | JGI IMG/M metagenome (GOLD analysis project Ga0182011, IMG submission 120481) | Permafrost microbial communities from Stordalen Mire, Sweden - 711E1D metaG | ecosystem: Environmental > Terrestrial > Soil > Wetlands > Permafrost | place: Sweden: Stordalen | collected... | reverse complement strand
GCTTTGGAAGAAGAGGGAATTGGCCGTCCGTCAACTTATGCCACGATTATTTCGACCATCGAGAGTAGGCAATATATCGAAAGAATCGAAGGGCGGTTTAATCCCACTTCGGTCGGCATGGCAGTTAATGATTTTCTGGTCACTAATTTTTCAACAGTTGATGATATTCCGTTTACCGCGGCGATGGAGGACGGGTTAGATCAAATTGCCTCCGGTGAGAAAAAATGGGCGCCGGTTATACGAGAGTTTTATACACCGTTTGAAAAAACTTTAAAAAATGTTAAGGATGCTGCCAGGGTAAAAATTGAAGTAGAGAAAACCGATGAAATTTGTCCGCAGGACTTAGGTCATTTAATAATCCGGATTGGCAAATTTGGTAAATTTTTGGCTTGCGAAAACTTTCCGGCATGCAAATTTACCAAGCCTTTTGTGGTAGAAACCAACTTTTTCTGTCCAAAATGTGGAAGCGATCGTCCCGGTGAGGCATCAGCGAATCGAGGGAAAATTATACTCAAAAAGACCAAGAAAGGTCGCAAATTCTATGGTTGTTCCAATTACCCAAAATGTGATTTTGCGAGCTGGAATTTGGAAGGGATCAAGAATTCAAAGGAAGAAAATTCAAAAGAAGTTCCGGTCAAAAAAGAAGGAATCCCCGCAAAAGTTACTGCGTAAATTTAAAAAAATTTGTAATCCTATTCAAAGTATCATCGTTTAAAATATTCTCAGCAGTCCCGTTTTTTACTGCTGTGCTTAAGGTAACAATGGTAGTTCCTTTTTGAAATAAAATGTTCCCGGATCCGCCATTTATTCCGGCTTTTGCCATAAAAAATTTATATGCCGTTTGTCCGTTAATTTCATCTTTTTGAATATTTGATGGTCCGTCTTCAATGTTTGTATACCAACTGTTAATAAACATTCCTCCGTTTTCGGTTGAATCCAGCACTTCGGCGGAATATTGAGTTGTGCTGTCTGAGTCTAGATTGACAAGTAATTTTCTGGGATCGCCGCTGGTGTCGCTGGGATTTACCTCGTTAGTTTCGTTAGGGTTTAATTCCGCAGGATATTTAAAACTGAACCCATATTTTGTATTTGTATATGTTTTCCAGGTTTCGGTTGGGTCGGGAGTTGCGGTTAGTGTCATCGTGGGAGTTGCGTTATCTGTTTGTGTATAGTCAATCAGAGTAGTAGGAGTTGTTACCTGACTAATCATACTGGAAAATTTATAAACAGTATTGTTAAAGACAAATAGAGCAGCCGAAAACTTTCCCGTAGCAGGATCGTGAATAATAAGAAAATTGCTATTTGGTAAAGTCTTTTGATCATCCGTGGCATTGGGGTCAGTATTAATTAGTCGGGTGCCTCTTATGCCATTAATCGTAGGAATTGTTGAAAACCAATCGAAAGCAGCAATGTCTTTAATATCGGTATTGCCATTGGGGTCTGATAGCACATCGCCATACTCATCAACGGAATAAAGATGATTCTGGAATTCTATTAGCTTTTCCGGAGCGCTTACATCGTTCCATTTAGCTTTATTAAAATAGAGAGTGATGTCGGCAAATAAAACATCCTCCTGGGATTGTTTATTGCAGGGAAAAGCATCGGGATTAGCTTCAAAATCTTTTTCTGCTGCATTAAAAATGTTGTCAGCAGAATTAGTCCGATCATAGGGCATATCAATAGTGCAAATTGAAAATTTATACCCCGATTCTAGCGTAACTTTATCCACTAATTCTTTTGTCCAAACTTTGGCGTATGCCGAAGGCGCAAAACTTGTAAGCGCAAGAATAGATAATAATAAGGTCAAAAATAGTTTTTTCATTTTATAATTTCATTTAGTCTTACTTTGATGTCGCCATATAGATTTCCTGTGTTTGGACTAAGTGAGCTTGGTGCTTTTGTTGGAGTTGGGTTTGTAGTGGGCGCTACTGTTTTGATTGTGATAGTGGATGGTTTAGGATGAATGCCAAGTTTTCCAAGTAGAAGAAAACCGCCAAAGGGAATCGTCAAAATCAAAAGAAGCAGAATGATCAAAGCTGTTAATTTTAGCTTCGGTAGCGGTTTTTTAGATTCAGTTTTCTGTTCAGAAACCGACTGAACGGGTATTTGCGGTTCAATTGTTGGCTGTGTCTGGTTTTCCATTATTGAGTGAACTTAACATTATCCAGTATCTCCTGAAAAATTGTTTTAAGGTTATTCTGTTCGGTTCTAGTATATGTTTGACTGCTTGATGCTCCTAGTGGCGGATAGTCTCCGTAATCGAGGTTAAAAAATTCAAAGATATTATCTTTTCCCATAACGAATACCTGATAACAGGAGTATGGTTCACAATTAGCATTTTCATTAAAATACGCAGTATGGTTATCAATGAGCGTCTTTTCAGTAGTGGATTTATAATAACTGGATGGTTGTGCGCTTACCGCATTTTTTTCAGCTTCCCATTGTTGTAAGTCTAAGTTTTTAGGATTAGCGATACGCGTAACAACAATCGGGGGAGCACTGCCGTCAAGGGTTTTGTCAGAAGGAATGACTCCGATATATATGGATTGATCCGGCGTATCCGGGTAAGGGTCTACTATTTTCAAATCACTAGGATATTTAAAAGATAAATACTGATTACTAAAAGTTTTCCAAGATGCGGTGTCAATTTGAGTGGCTTGGTCGGTAAATTTGAAGTTTTTTGTAATATCCCACCATTTTTGATGTTGCTCAAGATTTAAAGTATATGGTAATTGTTCCCATGGAAAAGTGCATCCGTCTCCTTCTCCTTGAAAAGTATTAAGTATAAAAAGTTGATTGTTCTTTTTGTAGAGCGCAAAAGTATTTCCAAGAGGGGAGTTATCACTAACCCCAGCTTCGCCGTTCTTTAAGCTTACCTCTAGTGCCTGATCGGTATTTGAGCCTAAGATCGGGGTAAAAGTGTACAAGTCTTTTGATTTTAAATCAGTTGTGGCACGATTATCTTGTTTTGCAATATAATCTTCGATACTGCCGTTCCATGGTTGAATATGGATGCTAAAAAAACTATCAAAATAAATTCCATCTTCTCCTGTCGGAAGATTCGGCTCTTTCTTTACATATTTTCCGCATTCTCCAGAGACAGTTTTATTGTAGTTACTGTTAAAGTAGCCATTTGTGAATTTTGGATAAGTAAGTTGAAAGTTATATTGGTTATTCGTATAAGTTGTCCATTCGGTAATAGTTTTGGCTGAATAACTAGTTTCAAATGTAGTATTTGGGGTTTTTGAGGTGGGTTTTTGATTCATGCCTTGATAAATGCCCAAGAAATAGACTCCCGAAAAAAGAATAGCCAATAAAATAAGGCCGGCGAAAATTAACAACCATTTGGAAAAAGAACTTTTGGATTGATTCTGCAAGGCGTCGCCTTGCGAAGCTAAATCTCCAGTTTTGATAGGCATTTGCGGTTCAGAATTTACGGTAGTATTTGGTTCCATTAGTTTATTCTTGCAGGCCGCAGATAGTTTGTCAATTGCGAGTGATCTATTAATTTTATTTTGCCGATTCCGAAGCATTGAGCGTGGCCGATTCAGAAGCGGTAAGAGATCCGGAGCTTGATGCAGAAACTGTTGGGGTTGGAATTAAGATTGGGGCAGGCGTTGGAGTCGGTGTTGCTGCAGCAAGAATAGGAGTTCCAAGAGATGTCATGTCTTGTGCCAGTCTAGCTGTTTTTACAGCTTCGCCTTGTTGTTTGCCTAGGAAATAAGTTCCGACGGGAAGTGTCAGCATCAAAAATACGACAACAACCATTAAGATCCGTTTTAAATTCAACGGTTTTTTATTTCCTTTTGCGGAAAACACTTGCTTGGCAGCAGGCGCAATATAGCTTTGTGATTCAATGGGAAAGTTAGGCAGTTTGTTTTCCATGGGCTTATTTAACTATCCCAAATTTTGAGCTTGCTGTCAATGAAATTAGAAAACTTTGGCTAGAAATACGAGGGCGGTTAAAACTGCGGCCTGATTAATAAATCCCCAGGGAAGGTCAAGTTCCGTGTCAAACTTCTTCTGCAATTTATAGATGCTTAGGAAAGGTTGAATTTTTAAGTCAAAGAAAAGGTATGGTGCGGTAAGCCAGTCGGGAAGTTCGGAAACAATAATTATTAGAAATGCGTAAAAAAGATTTGTAGTCGGGAAGAGCAGCGTAATTATAGCCCAGGATAAAATAAAACCGATTGACACATCGGCAAAGCTCTCCATAAAAAATCTTGTTGTGCTTTTCTTGTGTCTGTTAGTTCCCGTATCCCAGTGGGGAAGCGCGTCGGCTAAAAAATGAGAGGCAAAAGCGATGGGAATAGCCAGAGCCGGATTGCCAACTTTGGCAGCGATTACTGTTCCGATTATGGCGTGTCCGGTTGCGGTCATGTATTTTATTATAGTCCACAAAGGCTAAGAGTTGTCAAGACTGCAGCGCTGAAGTCGATACGAACATTTTCTCGCTTTCAGCTCAAGGGTCTAATAATTAAACTTGGAATTCGGAAGTTCGAATGAAAGCAGCAAAAATTTTGTATCTCCTCGCGCTCAGGTTTATTCATTCGCCTGCATATTGGTAATTTGATTTTAAAAATTGGGGTTTGATTAGGAATTAAGAATTAGAAATTAGAAATTCTACTCCAGCTCTTCTCTTTTGTTGGCGACAAACATAAACCACTGTTCGAAAAAACCAACCAATCCTTTAAATGGAGCCTCAATTATAAAATCGACAATGATTAAAATAAAATTAATTTGGGCAATTCCTTCGGTAAATTTACGGCCAACCCTAATGACGGGAACAAAGAAAAAGTCAACAATCGGCGAAATCAGCCCTTGTCTGGCAACCACAGTGTAGATGTTGGCAGTTTGGTAAATGCGGTAAGTTAAGAAAGAAATGACCGCAATAAAAAAGAGGAATATGGCTTGGCTTAAAGGATTAAAGTGAAGCCGCATTAATGCAGTTAAAATCAATCCAAAAACCAAAAGAGTACTTAAAAACCAAAGAATCGAAAAAATAAAGTCTTTCATACTGTGTGTCGTATCGGCTTTAAGTTTTAGGACAAGTGGTTGGATAAGCTGCGGATTTTCGACAAATAGCAGTTTTTGCATATCGGAAAATATTTTGGCCGAGTTTTTGTTGCCAGGTGTTTTAATTAACAATCCGGCAAAAACCATTAAAAGCGGAGGAACAACAATATTGACGCTCATGGCTGCCCACTGGATATGTCCGTAAAACAAGTTCTCGAAACTTCCTTCAACAAAAAGAGCAATAAAAGCTTTGGTAACTAAAATAAAAACAAAGCTTCTGATAATGGCGGTGGTAATTTTCCCCCTGATTCTTTTATATCTTTTGTTGCAGTCCGCAAAAACCCTCTCTTTAAATTCTTCTTCGTTTTTAACTAACAGTTTTATGCCTCCTTTTTCCTGCATCAAAATGTCGTACAAAACCAAAAAGGCTGGAGTTTTCTTTTTGACATGATTAAAAATGCGGTCTTTTCGCGGGTAATTCAATTGGTATTTTATTTCCTTATAGGCATTGGCAAAGTTGGTTAAAACATTGTCGAAATTTTCCTCAGTCAGTTTGCCAAACATCTGGGAAAAAAGCTTAAATCTTAAAAAGGCAATGTCATCTCTGGCAAAGTTTTTTCTGACAGCAATAAAAACCTGTACATCTTTTGTTTGTTTTGAATCATCAATAATATCAACAGTGTCTTTAAAAATCCGGAACATAAAGTTTGTCATCGCTTCTTTTTCTTTATTCGGTTTTAAAACATAGTCAATATCGCAGGAGAGAAGCTGAAGTATGCATTCGGTGACATTTTCGTTAGGAACAAGTCTCTTGGTAAGGATGTTTTCTTTTAATTTTAGATAAAGTTTAATTGAGGAGGCGACGCTTAAAATTATTGACTCCGGCACGGTGGAATCTTCAAAATAGCCTGCCCAAACCAATTCTCTTACCAAATCCTGGGCTAAAGACTTGGGATCTTCGTCTAAAAAAAGCCGTCTTTTTAGAATTCTTTCAATGGCGCGTCTCAGAATCGTTTCTTCGTTGCCATAATCCATGGCGGTTCTGAATTTTTCATACCAGGCGGCTACTTTGGAGACGAGTATGTTGACGGTGATCTTTTTTTCCGTATCAACGACCGGCTTAATTTCGAAAGCCTTAATCAAAGCATCTGCCATGCTCGAGAAAGAACTAGGCGCTAAGTCTTGCGGCATAATTGGTATTATACATGTTCCAAGTTCAAATTTCTAATTTTTAATGAATGTTTAAATATTACAATTTCGAAATTGAGGCATTGGGATTTGATTAGGAATTATGCTTTTGTTTTAGTATAATATCAGGCATGCTTAAATTAAAAGCCGACGAATTGCGTCATGGAACTCCGTCGGAAGATCATATTAAGGAAATACAGTCTAAAAGAAGACAAATTTATTTTATTCTTGATAATATTTTAGACACTTATAATACCGGCGGAATTTTCAGATTGGCCGATGCGCTGGGGGTCAAGAAAATATTTTTATGCGGAGTAACCGAAACGCCGCCGAATACCAGAATCAAAAAAGCTTCGATTAATACAACGGAGTGGGTTAAGTGGAAGTATAAAGAGAGTGCGACGGAGGCGATTAAAGATTTAAGATTAAAGATTAAAGATGTTCAAATTATCGCTATTGAACAAGATAAAAAAAGCGTTCCATACACGGAAATTAATTATAAATTGCCAATTGCTTTTGTAGTTGGAAATGAAACCGACGGTTGTTCAAAAGAAACTTTAAAGATGTGCGACAAAATCGCCGAAATCCCGATGTGGGGAGTAAATACATCATTAAACGTCATAATTTCCCTAGGAATTGTCTCCTACCACGCAGTGCAAACTTTTTAGTCTTTAAAATCTTAAAATCTTATAGTATAATGCTGATTAATATGGCAGGTATAGAGCGTTTATCAATTGATGATCAGTCTTCAAACAGAGAACTATATGATCTTCTTAACCGCGAGGGTTATTACGACGGATGGCTTCCGGAGATTCAGCGGGCAAACTTTGAAGTATTGGCGACAATAGGAGATCGTTCGGGATTCCCACTAAAGGGAGCTTCCTGTCTGGATGTTGGTTGTGGCACAGGGGAATTAGCCGGTTTTTTGCAGGATAGAGGCATCGGAAATTATCTTGGAATCGACTTGGTTTCTTCGTCTATAGAGTTAGCCAGACAAAGACATCGGGACATGCCTTTTAGGCAGGGCGATGTTTTGGTCGAGCCGAAAGACGAAACTTTTGATTTTGTTTTCTGCTCGGGAGCGATGACTTTAAAGTTTGACAGTGGTAATTATGAATATATGAAAAAGATGATCGCAAGGATGCTGGAGCTTGCAAAAAGAGGAATAGCCTTTAATTACATAGCTGATAGCGCACATGTAGATACTTCCTATTGTTTTGTGTTTGACAGGAAAAAGGTTAGAAAAATTTGTGATTCTCTTGGAGTTGGGAAGAGAATGGATTTAGCGACTATGCCAAATGGGGCTATACAGGATACAGTTTTTATTAGAAAATAATGCTATATTAATTTTTATTAAGCAAACAGATAGCTACAAAAAGCACACATAAAAATCCGATTCAAAGATTATTGTAGGATAATTTATTAAAGAGCGCAGAAGGATCTCCTGATTTTTTCAAACACATTCCACGCTACGCTCAGCTTGAAATAGTAAGTAGTTTTCTTTAAGATTAAATCATGTCAGATAATCTTAGTGAGATTTCCAGTGTCTCCGATAGCCCGGTTGTAGAAAAGTCAGTAGAAGCAGAAATTAAAAGCACACCATCTCCGGCAAAGCCTTTAGCCCGAAGAAGAAGATTAAATAAATTAAAGAACGTCATAAACACAGGAGTTTTGTTGGTAGTTGCAGCAAGAGGGAGTGTGGCTTTGGGACAGGATATTGGAAATTCACTAAGCGCAGCGGGGGCATACAAAAATAATTCAACTCCAGTAACCTTAGAAAGTAAAACTCCGGTTCCGGAAATAAGTATCGCAGTGCCGGATACAGGACAACAGCAATATGAAATTAATACATATGATGCTAATGTTGCCGACGTTGAAGAGCAAAAAACTATTGAGGACAAATATGGTGTTAAATTAGTTTCCATGCAGCATGCCTACGAAGAACTGGGAAGCAAGTTTGATAAAGATGACCCAAAGATCGTAGGAGCAAATCCTAATCCGAGATGGACATTTAATCAGATGGATATTTTAGCAACCACGCTGGAAGGTCTACCAAGAGATATGTATGAAGGTAGAATATTTTTCTTGGCAGACTTCGGCACGGATTTTTCCCCGGCGGCAGCCTCTTTCGGCGATAATATAATCGGCATCCAATACACTTGCCTTGATCCAGACAAAGATGCTGACGGCGCCAGGTCCCTCCTGGTTCACGAACTAACACATACCAATAAGACGGCAAATACTCCCGAGTTTAAGGCAAAAATAGAAGCGATACTGGGAAATAAAAGCTATCTTAAATTAAAAGAATTCGATACTCCAAATATAGATTTTGAGCATTTGTACAAATTAAGTATTGGTGACCAATCGAACGGCTACACTGATACCATGGCGGAAGCCGGTGCGATAGGAACATTGCAATCATTTGCTCCAGACGGAAGTTTCCCCGAAGGGATAGCCGGCTTATCCCAGCTTTATATAAGAGGGCCTAATCATTTTTTACTAGCTCTTGGACCTCTGCTTGATGGACAAGGTTTTGATTCAGCAAATAAAAAAGCGCAAGGAAACCTACAAAAACTTTATCCAAAAGCATATCAATTATATTTATTATACAAATCAAATGTTTTTGAGGAATATGAATATCCTGACTATTTTGCAGATTTTACAGATAAAGATAAGGTTACTAATCTGGAGACAAAATACAATATAATAGTAAAAGGTTCCTTGTACTATAATGCCCCGGATGAAGACCTAGATTTGCTAGATACTTTTCTTCAAGATACTCCCAGAAGCTTACTGGAAAGATCAGATGGAAGTAAGCCTGAAATTGATATTACAGATTTTTGGGGCATTGCTATTGGTGATAGAACGCAATTATTTACCAATGACCTTAAGAATTTTAGATCCGATACACAAGCTCGTATTGGCGTATTCGAGCAGTTAGTCTCAAACAAAATTATGTTTGACAAGATTGATATGAGCCCGAGTCTAAAAGCAATCTTAGGAGAGGATTTTTTAAACCATAATCTTAATACAACAATTAATTATTCGGATTCTGCTATAAAAGATTATATTAATGACACTTTTTCTTATAATCCTAAGTTTTCAAATGACTGGGGGAATTTGTCCAGGAAATTGGCAACTTTATATTCTCAGGGTTGGGATGTTTTTAGCAAAATATCTGCATTTACTGATCCAAACGGAGGAGATCAAAAAGCGCGTCAGCTTTATCAGTTGATGGGGAAAAGCGTGTATGGCGGTTGGGAAAAACCTTCTTCGTAAGTTCTAATTAAATAATGCTATAATTGCTTCCATGAAGCAAACGGATAATTACAAAAAACACACGCATAAAAATCCGATTCAAAGATTACTGCTGGATAATTTTTTCCGGAATTTAACCAATTTAATTGCCACGAAAAAAGTTGATTCGATTTTAGATGTCGGCTGCGGTGAGGGCTTTACTCTCAATCGCTTAAAAGAGAAGGGGACTTACAAAAAATTGGAAGGCATAGAATATTTGCCGGCCGCCATTGAGCTTGGCAAAAAAACTTATCCTGATATCAAAATTACTCAAGGCAGTATTTACGAATTACCATATAAAGATAACTCATTCGATTTAGTTTTATGCACCGAAGTTTTGGAACACTTGGATAAACCTCAAGATGCTTTAAGGGAATTAGTTAGAGTGTCTAATAAATATCTGGTTATTTCAGTTCCCAACGAGCCGTTTTTTATGCTGGCGCAACTTGTTCGTGGTAAAAACTGGTCAAGGCTTGGCAATGATATTGAGCACATTAATCATTGGACAATGTTTGGTTTCCCAAAATTCATCAGAAAGAATGGCGGATCAAAGCTTAAAGTCTTGGCCAAACGTTTCCCCTTCGCTTGGACCATGCTTCTTTTGGAAAAGTAGATTTTAATACCGCAGAATAGCTTCGGAGACACCTTTAGGATTTTCTACCGGCGGCATGTGACCTGAACTCAAAACATAATCAACTGTTGCAGTTGGCAAAAAATCATGTAATTTGGCGACCTGTTTTTTGGTAATTAAAATATCTTCGTTGCCGTGGAGGATATGAACGGGAGCCTTTACATTTTCAATTCTTTTGTAATTATAATGCATTAAACTTCGCCATGATTCTTCGATTGAATCTTCGTTTGGCTCGCCCTGAATTAAAATATAATGAATTATCAGCTGCAGTTTTTTTATTTTACTTTTGACTCTAATGACAAAAATATTGGCTGCCATGCCGAACCATCTATTTCGCCAAAGATAAAGCAGCGGTCTGATTTTTTTGGGAAAGCGAACTGCCAAATCCGCATCAAAAACCAAGAATTTATCATAAAGAGTCCCGCCCAAATAAGGAGTGCTTAACAAAAATAATTCTTTCAGATTTTCGGGAAAACGGTTGGCAAATTCGATTCCCAAAGTGGCTCCCATGCAGTGGCCAAAGTAAGTGATTTTAGAGATCTTTAGTTGATCGATTAAAGATTTTAGGTAAGCGACATAATTTTCAACATTCAATTCTTCGGGAAATCGGGTAGATTCTCCCCAGCCCGGCATATCTGTAACAATCACAAAATATTTTTGGCTCAAATCTTCGGCGATACCCATTAAGTCGGTGTGCGTGCCGGTAAAACCGGGAACTACCAGCAGCGGCGGGTTTTCTCTGGTTCCAACTGTCCAAACATACGCCTTAGTTTTAGGAGAACTTTCAATTTCAATTTTTTGATAATTATTCGATGAATCCGCCATTCTATCTAGTTTAACATATTGGAAAAGTCTTATTTTCATCCTTGACAGAAATCCTCAAAGAGAATCCTGTAGTTGACATTTAAAGATTTTGGATATAATATGTTGCAACAATGACACTAGATGTACGAGCAGGCTTAGAAAGACCAGTAGAAGAAGCTGATGCAGCGGCTTTAAAAACTTTGCATGATTTGCTTTCAGAAGTTACTTCGCGGGAGGCAGTGGCCAACGAAGAAGTGGAAGTTGAAAGGGCGCGTTCAGGTTCTTCGGTGGATATTATTGAATTGGCAGCAAAAAAAGGAGAATTTCTCGCTAAAATTTGGGGAACAATTAGGGAATCTTCTGTAAGGCATAAGTGGTACCCGATAATGGTTTTCCCGCGTCCGCAATCACGATTAGAAGGATGGCGTAATTTTTGGATAGGAGCGCCAACTTTAGAGTTAGGTTATAAGCAGGCAGGGAAAGCTTCTCCTTATATATTAAACTGGCATGCTTACGGAGAAGATAATCTAGCAAATGCTAAGTCCCTACAGGCGTTGTGGGATGGGGAGGAACGAAAAGAACAGCAAGCGATAGTTATGCTAGCTGTTTTGCCGAGAGGAGATATGGTTAAAGCGACAATTGACAGATTTTCACAAAGATAAGCTCCTTTCCTCCTTGACAAAAGCCTCAAATTCACTATAATGATTAAAGCTATGTAAACGAAATCACCAAAGACTTTGGGGTTTGAGCCCGCCTTTGGCGGGATTTTTTTATTCAAAAAGCGTTTACGATAGCAGTTTTTCAAATATGTAAGAATGGAGGCACTTTTCCGCCACATCTTACTTCAAAGCTTTTCAGTACTATTCGTACACGCTTTGAAGAGCGATTGTCGGCGGATACAGAACTCAATTCTTTCGTTCTTTAAAAATTTGAGCAATACAGCACAGAATGAAAAGGATTAACTTTTTGTGACCGAGTTTTTTCTAACTCGGCGATCAGAAAGTGGTAGGAATTTTTGTCGGATTATTCCATAAAAAGAAATCTGACATATGACGAAGTTTTATCTTAGGATAGAGCTTCTTCAATTTTTTTGAGAATTTGATCCTGGTTCAGGATGAACGCTGGCGGCGTGCCTTAAGCATGCAAGTCAAAGGGGTCTAGTAGCAATACTGGACAACTGGCAGACGGGTGAGTAACGCGTAGGAATCTACCTCTAGGTGGACCATAGCTCAGCGAAAGCTGGGGTAATAGTCCATAATCAATTTATTGTAAAGCAATTAACTTTGCGCCAAGAGATGAGCCTGCGTCCTATCAGCTTGTTGGCGGGGTAAAAGCCCACCAAGGCGATGACGGGTAGCTGGACTGAGAGGTCGATCAGCCACAACTGCACTGAGACACGGGCAGTACATCTACGGATGGCAGCAACTAGGAATATTGG
>Ga0182011_10003749_pt1 | contig 12377 bp, 10 predicted proteins | sample 711E1DmetaG_FD_120481 | JGI IMG/M metagenome (GOLD analysis project Ga0182011, IMG submission 120481) | Permafrost microbial communities from Stordalen Mire, Sweden - 711E1D metaG | ecosystem: Environmental > Terrestrial > Soil > Wetlands > Permafrost | place: Sweden: Stordalen | collected... | reverse complement strand
GCCGGGGTGATCCAATCCAGCCGGCCGGTGACACTTCCGTAGCGCTGGTAAGGAAAGGCATCGAAAAAGAATCGGACGGGTTGTTTCGCCTTCAGCCGCGCCAGTGCAATTTCCTCCAGCCGGAGGCGGGCGTGCGGCCGCTCATCCCGGCGGGCCAGCTGCCCCAGGGATTCGCCCGCGTGAACCAAGTTTCCTTCGCCCCGACGGTCCAGGGCGATCACCACGGCATCATATGGCGCGCGGATGAACATCGTGTCGCCTTCGCAGTTTTCGAGCTGTTGCTTCAGTGCGGCGATGCGAATCCGAAGTTTTCCCGCTTCGGCCTCTTCATCGATCCGCTGTTTCGCCCGCTCGGTTTTCAATTGTTCGAGTTCCAGCATCTCCTGCTGCAATCCTTTTTGCGCGATGAAGAGGTCCTTTTCGGATTCAGCCAGGTTCAACCGGTGGATCAGCATCTCGATTTTCGCCACGGCGTGCTCCGCATCCAGTTTCTCCATGCTGGCGAAGAAGTCCTGGTTTGTGGCGAAATGCTTCTCCCGGAAGGTCACCTCGCGCTGAGTCTGGACGATTTGCGCATTCTTGATGGAGAGCTCGCCTGCTTGAATTTCTTCGAGTTTGACGCCCCGCTCCCCCACGGCACGCAGATCCTCCTCGCAGGTCAACTGTTCCGTGTGCCAGTTCCGGATCTCATCGGACCGGAGGACAAACAGGGTCGCTCCTCGCGCCGCTTCCTCCCCTTCCGCCACCTTAACCTTGACGAGGACGCCCTGAATCGGGGCGAGCAGCGTGTCGGCACCGGTTTCGGACACCAGCACAAATGGGCAGCGAACCGTCTCGGGTATTCGAACGAGGACCGCGGCCAGGACCGCAGCAGCAGCCAACGTGCATAGCAGCCAAGCGATGACCCGGAGAACCCAGGGAGGAGGGTCTTGCGGAAGAATGGGGGATTCGATTTCCATGGCTATCAAAGGCCCAATTGCTGGCTGGCCAGGTAGAAATAGAGCCCGCGCAGGGCCATCAGTTCGTCGTGGGTGCCCTTCTCGGCGATCTGGCCTTTCTCAAGCACCACAATCGTATCGGCGTCGCGAATCGTGCTCAGACGATGGGCAATCACCAGTGAGGTCCGGGCCGCCATGAACTGCCGCATATTGGTCTGGATGGCGCGCTCCGATTCGGTGTCCAGCGCGCTGGTCGCCTCGTCGAAGATCAGAATGGGCGGGTCGCTGTAGATGGCGCGCGCGATGGCGATGCGCTGTTTTTGTCCACCCGAAATCGCCAGGCCGCTCTCACCAACGCGGGATTCGTAACCCAGAGGGAGCCGGGAGATGAAGTCATGGGCGTTGGCCAGCTGCGCAGCACGGAGCACGCGGTCGAAGTCGGGTTCCGGGTCCCCAAAGGCGATGTTGCGGACGAGCGTGTCGTCGAACATGTAATTGTCCTGGAGAACCATCCCGATCCGGCGACGGACATCGCGATAGTTCAGCGTTTTCAGGTCCAGGCGGTCGAAGAGGATCGTGCCCTCGGTCGGCTCGAGCAGGCCGGCCAGGAGCTTGATTAACGTGGTCTTTCCCGACCCGCTGCGGCCGACAATCGCGATGGTTTTCCCCGCCGCGACCTCCAGATTGATGCCCTTGAGAATATCCGGCGCTTCCGGACCGCCGTAGCGAAAGCCGACATTCCGCAGTTCGATGCGTCCTTCCAGCGTGGGGACCGGTTTGAGCCGGGAGCGATCGCGCCCCTGCTCCGGCTCTTGTTCGAAGATATCGTTCAGCCGGTTGAGCAGGACGGAGACCATCTGCAATTCGTCCCATATACCCAAGGCGCGCAACACCGCGGCGTTCGCCATGGCCAGCAGGGACATGAAGGCGACGAAGCCGCCCACGGTGAGCTGGCCCGACAGGACCATGTGCGCGGCGGCCCAAAGGAACAAGGTGGTCGAGATCAGGCCGATCATGGTCAGCATGCTCTCGTAGGACATGCCGATAAAGGTGCTTCGGAAGGTCTTCCGCGCGACCCCGAGGAACTCATTGAGGATCGCGGTGCGCAGGGCAGGCTCGGCGGCTGCGGCCTTCACCGCTTCCATGCCTTTGATCGCATCGATCTGGCGGGAGCCGTATTTTCCATAACACTCTTCGAGGTCCGCAAAAGCCGGGCGCAACACTTTGCGGGAAAAATACATCAGGCTGACATACAGCGGCACGGTCACAAGAAACACTCCGAGGAGTGTCATGCTATAAACCATCATGAGCCCGATGGTCCCTACGAGCTGGACAACCGCGAGTGCGCCCCCGATGCCGTGCTGCACCACAAACGATCGGATTTGTTGCGCGCCATTGAGGCGGCGTTGGATGTCCCCCGTGCGCCGGCTGTGGTAGTACGACATCGGCAGCGATAGCAGTTGCCGGGTCAGAAAATCCAGGATGGCGCTGTCGATGCGGACGGTCGCGAACGCGAGCAGGTATTGCTGCACCAGATTGGAGGCGAGCATGAACAACCCCGAGGCGGCCAGCCCGAGCAGGACGATCTTCAGCAAACCGACATCCCGCTCCACCACCACTTTGTCCATGACCACCTGGGTGAAGATCGGGAAAAGCAGCTGCAGCACAGTCACGACTCCGGCGAGCAGCAGAACCTGGAGGTAGACGGTTTGAAATTTTCGGAAGAATGGCCAGACCCAGGCGAGGGTCGCACGCCCCTCGGGCGCCTTTTCGAACTCGACCGTGTAGTCGAACAAAGCAGTGTAGCCGGACCATTTCTCCTGAAACTCGGGCAATGAGACGCGGCGAATTCCCGCTCCCGGGTCGGCGACCCGAACGTATTTTTTGCCGACATCGAAGAGGACGATCCAATGATTGCCGTCCCAGTGGACGATCGCCGGAAGCGGAAGGTGCGGAAGGTTGCGCGGAGAAACTTTGAGTGCCCGAGCGGCCAGGCCCAACTCGGTGGCGGCGGCACAGATTGCCTTCAAACTCGTCCCATCACTTGCGGTGTGGCAGAGCTGCCGGATGCGCGGCAGGCTGACGTTGCGACCGAAATGGCGGCAGACCATGGCCAGCGAAGCCGCGCCGCAGTCCATCTCATCGATCTGCTGAACGAAGGGAACCCGGCGGATCTTTTTTTTGCCTTTCCGAAACAGCCCTCGCTCATCCGCAAACGGATCTTCGGCTTCCTCTCCTCCCTCCGGAGCTGGCGGCGGCTCGTCCAACGCGACTTTGTTGTGGACCCCAGCCTCGGCGGGCAAAAGTTCCAATGAAAAATCCAACGGCACCCGCGCCTCGGTGCCGGCCTGATATTGAGCAATACGTTCCTCCATCAACCGGGCAAAGTCGGCGAATTCGCGATTCAACTCCACAACCGCCTCGGGCTTCAGGGCCAGCAGTTGACAGTCTTGAAACGCCTCGGCCGAGGCCGCCCGCGCCTCGCCTTTGAGCACGGAGAGTTCTCCGAAATAATCCCCCTTGCGAAGGAAGGCCAGATTCTTGCTTTCCCCGTTATTTCGAGAAAAGACGCGAACCTGTCCTTGCTGAACGATGAACATCGGACCGGCCGGCTGACCCTGCTGAATGATCATCTGGCCTTTGGCGAACTGAACAGGTTCCAATCGTGCCAACAGGGCGGAGAGCGCGGGCCGGGGCAGCCGGCCAAAATTGCTGTATTGATAAAGAAATCCGTGGAGCGTCCGCCAGCGGACCATGATCTCCAGGTAATTTTTTAGCTCGGGGTGTTTGCCAAGGAGTTCAAGAAACTCTCCCCGGTCCAATCGCAAAACCTCGACAGACGTGCTGCAGCGAACCGTGGCGTTGCGCGGTTCCTCGGATAGCAAGGCGGCCTCTCCAAAAACATCGCCCGGGCGGAGCCTATTGAGAGAAACTTCCTGCCCTTCAGCGTCGGTTCGAAGAACCCGCGCCCGGCCGGCCACCAGGACGTAAAATGCGTCGGCTTTGTCCCCCTGACGCACGATGGTATCCCCAAAGTCATGTTGCGATTCGTGAAACAGCGCCCGGACTCGCTCATACGAATCTTGCGGCAGGAACTGCAAAAACGAGGCCTGACGCAGGTATTCCTCCGTCTGGCGATTCATGCATGAGCCCCCCGATTGAGCAGCCAGACAATATGTTTTGAAACGAGATTCCCGAAATGTGTCGCGATAAGCTCGGCGTCGAGTCGTGCGAGAACACTTTCGTCAGCCATAGCCGGTTCCCGTTTATTTAGGATTCGGCACACCTGAAAACGGTCGGCGCTAGTGATGAACTGGAGTACCTCCCCGCTCTCGGCACTGAGGAACCGCTGCTGCAATTCCTGCGGGAATGCCTCGAGCAAGAGCTCGCGTTTCTCAATCCAATAGTGTTCCTGCCCGGCCAGCGCCTCCATCGAAAGCCCATCGACAGTAAGACAAAGACAAGCTTCGCGCGCGGCGTCCGCCGACTCCAGATCCATCATCTCGACGTCGAAACACGTCAGCGACAGGCGCAACGCAGCCAACGTCCGGGCGCGATTCTCCGCGGTGCGGACTTGGTCGCAGTTCCATCCATAACGCGATTCCTGTTCAAGCAGGGTTTCAAACCACGGCCCGTCGCGCCCAAGTCGCTGGAGCCATTCGGAAAGTCGCCCGGGAGCCAGGGCGGTGCGTTGAAAGAAGCGGGTGCGTTCCTCTTCGAGTCGGCCTGAAAGAGCGTGATCGGGCATCACGGTCGCGACCGAACCGGCCACGCGCCAGGACAAAAGCCGGACCAACTCGTCGAATCTGCCTCCGAACAAAAGATCGTGGATGAACAGTGTCCGCAGGTCCGGCTCGGCGTTGAGGTAAACGATCTCCGGCACCTGAGAAGGAGCGATTGCGCGCTCCCTCCAATATCGCCGGTTGGCGTAGTCGGTCAGATCGTTCAGAGTGAGGTTGCGCGATATCAACCACGCATCCGTTTCCTCGGCCGTGATCAAATCGTGGGCGTAGCGGAAATCCTCCGACAAGGTTTGAAGGGCTTCGGAGTCGGGCTCAGACCCTTCCTCGTCTGCCAGTCGCTCGCAGGCAATGCCGGCAAGGAATTCCCTCCAAAAGGGCTGCAAGTCTCCTCGAAACCATGCCGCGTCCACGACATCGGTTGCGTCAATCCGCTCATCCCCTGCGGCGAATACGTAAAAGGCCTGCATCAGAGGAGCCCGCTATTTTTGCGCCGGAAGATCTTCTGATCGCCGCTCGGCGATTCGGAGAGAGCAACTGAGCGTTGCAGCTGAAGGGTTTCGCGCGTGATCAAGGTCCACTGAACCTTTTCGCCCGGCTCCAGCCCTATCGCCGTGGCAAGAGGCAGGGGCACATAGACATACAACCTCGGGTTGCACCCCTTGGAGCGGATCGCCTGCACTGTGATCGGGTATTGCATGGGAATGTTTTTCTAATGATAGCTGATAGACTAGCTAATTAACCAGCTTACGTCAAACCGCCCCCGCGTTTTCTCCCTCCCGCTTTCCTTCAACCATCATGAGGCTCCCGCCGCCGGCTGACCCGGTAGGCCGGGTCGGACCGGGACGCTGCTCGTCTACCAATTGTCCGGTGTGGCGTTGTAGGGCGGGGTCGCCGGACCCCGCCTCGTTCGGCAAAACAGCGGGGCTCAGCGATCCCATAAGCGTCTGAGGCACGCCTCGCCTGAGGCTTGATTCACAGCGCGCTCCGCGCTATTCCACATTCCACCCCATGACTCCACACCTGATTAGCGTTACACTGCCGGTCGAGCAGGCGATCGATCGGGCCAAACAGCTGTTGTTTCGCCCGTTCGATGCCGGCAAATGGTTTGTCATCGGCTTCTGCGCCTGGCTGGCGTACCTCGGCCAGGGAGGCGGCTATGGCGTCCACGTGCCCGGCAGAAACTACGGCCACGGCGCGAACATCCGGCAGGTGGTCGAGCGCGCTCGAGATTACGTGGAGGATAATCTCTACTGGATTGTGCCGGTGGGAATCGCGGTGGTTGCCCTGGGCCTTGTCGTCGGGGTGATCCTCACCTGGCTCCGCAGTCGGGGCGAGTTCATGTTTCTCCACTGCGTGGCGCGGAACAAGGCGCAGATCGCAAAGCCGTGGCGGGAATTCGCCCGCGAAGGCAACAGTCTGTTTCGATTCCGGCTCGTTCTGCTGCTGGTTGCGATGGTCACGTGCTGGCCGGTTCTGATTCTGTGTGGAATCAAGATCTACCGGATGTACTTTGACAGCGATTGGACGACTCAGGGGATCCTGCAATGCACCGGCCTGGGGCTGGCTCTGATCTTTGTCGGCATCGTTCTGGCGATCGTCGGCAAGTTGATGTCGGACTTCGTCGTTCCGATCATGTTCTTGCGACGCAAGCAGTGTCTCGAAGGTTGGAGGGAATTCGGGCGTCTCCTGACCGCCCAACCCGGGGAGTTCATCGTGTATTTTCTGTTCCAGATCGTACTCGCAATCGCCCTCTGCGTTTTGGTGCTGGTGGTCGTGCTGGTGACCTGCTGCATCGCCGGATGTCTGCTCGCCCTGCCCTATCTGGGCACAGTGCTGTTCCTGCCCGTGCTGATATTCAAACGTGCGTACTCGCTTCACTACCTCGCACAGTACGGACCGGAGTACGACGTCTTTGCTCCTCCGCCGGCGCCGCCGCAGTTGGCGCCGGAGCAGGGAATTCCGCAGTAAGCGAGCCGAGCAGTTTGGCATGTAGGGCGTGTAGGGCAGGGTCGCCGCACCCCGCCTCGATGCGGCGGGGTCGGCGACCCCGCCCTACAAACATCCGTGCCCGTCGTGTTCGCCGACGCCAATCCGTCCGCGATCAGGGGGTTGTCCGCGACTCCATCGAGCATCTCAGGCCCGGGGATGCGCCTGATCGTACACCTTCTTCAAGCGGGCGACGCTCACATGGGTGTAGATCTGGGTCGTGGCCAGATTCACGTGACCCAGCAACTCCTGCACCAGACGCAAATCGGCGCCCGCGTTGAGCAGGTGCGTCGCGTAGCTGTGCCGGAGCTTGTGTGGCGTCATGTCGGCCGGCAGGCCGGCGAGCGCGAGATAGCGCTTGAGCAGCCGTTGGATCTCGCGCACCGGGAGACGCTCGTGATGGGCATTGACGATCACCGGCGCGTCCACGGCGCTCGTGCGCGCGAATTCGTCCCGCCACTTCACCAGCACGGCCATCGCGATCCGGCCCAGCGGGCACAGCCGCTCCTTGTTGCCTTTCCCAAGCACGCGCGCAAATCCGCGTTCGAAGTCAATCTGGCCGTAGTTCAATCCGCTCAGCTCGCTCACCCGCAATCCCCCGCCATAGAGCAGCTCCATGACCAGGCGGTCGCGCCAGGCGGTGAACAGATCAAGGCTACCGTTCTCGATCAGGCGTTGCGGCGCCGCCAGCAGGTCGACCATTTGCTTCTCGGTCAGGAATTTCGGCAGCGGCTGGGCGAGCTTGGGCAGCGGGAGCCCCGCCAGCGGGGAATGCGACAGCCGGCCGCGCCGCATCCAGAACTTCCAGAAGGCGCGCAGGCCCGAAAGATGATTGTGCAAGGTCCGGCGGCTGAAACGCCGTTGCCCCTCGATCACGAAATCGCGCAGGTCGCGGGATTCCAGGCGGTCCCAGCCGCGATCGGCGAGCCCGCTCCGCGCCAGCCAGCGCCAGAAATCCTCGAATGCCTGGCGATAATTGCGCACCGTGTAGCGCGAATACCGGCGCTCCTTGGCGAGGTGCTCCAGGAAAGGCGCCAGCCATTCTGCGGCGACCGCGGGCGGCACCGTGGCCGCCATCGGATCCGGCTGGTCCTCTCGTTCAACATTCATGGGGTTGTCCGTGTGCACACGAACCCCGAGATTTCATGGAGACGCGACGCCCTCGTCGCGTAGGTCCACCGAGAACGCGACGAGGGCGTCGCGTCTCCATCACTTGTCCTCAAGACGCTTTGATCGCGTTGGGGACAACGCACGCCACGAGTGTCAACCCAGTCCGCAAGATTCACGACGAGGATGGCGGATGGGCCGCGCGCCACGCCGCCTCAGTTTCTCGCACCACCCGCGATGTCTCCTGGCGCAACGCCCCTTCCGGGTCCAGCCCCTTGGCGTGCGCCGCCGCGGCCAGTTCGAACAACCGGCGGCCGAGCGTCTCCTCGGTCAGGCACGCGCCGAGCCGCCGGATTTCCCCGCCGTCAACCCGACCCGCGCAGTCCAGCTGCTTTTTCTCGATCTGCTTCCACACAGCCTCGGCAAACATCAAGGCGGGCAGCTGCGGCGGCAGATGCTTGAAGACGACCGCTTGGCTCTGGCCCACAGCCTGCCGCTCGGTCCGTTTGATCGCGTCCCATTGCACGAGAACCTCCGCGGACGAGTTCAGGCGGCCGGTGCCGAAGACATGGGGATGACGGCGAACCAGCTTCTCGTTGATCTCCCGCGCCACGTCGTCGAAATCGAAATCACCCCGCTCCGCGGCGAGTTGGGCGTGGAAGATCACCTGCACCAGCACATCGCCAAGTTCCTCCCGCATATGCGGCATATCGAGCCGGTCGATGGTTTCGAGCAGCTCGCTGCATTCGTCGATCAGGCAGCGCGTCAACGTCTGGTGGTTCTGCTCGCGGTCCCAGGGGCAGCCGTCGGGCGCGCGCAACCGGGCCACGGTTTGGCGGAGATCGTCAATGGCACTCATTGAGGGAATGGGCGCAAGAAGACACAAAAAAAGCAAAACATAAAGCCTTGCGCCTTTCCGCTCTCTTTGCGGCTAATCAAGACCCCCATGGACAAACTGATCGAGATCATGGCCCACAAACGACGGGAGATCGCGCCGTTGTTGCGCGCCGTGTCCGCCGGCGAACTGGCCCGGGCCAACGCGGATCGACCCCCGCCGCCCTTTGCCTCGGCTCTGCGCCGCGCCGACGGTCGGCTGGCCGTCATCGCCGAGATCAAGCGCCGCTCGCCGTCAGCCGGCGAAATCATGCCCGGAGTCTCTGCGCTAGAACAAGCCCGGCGCTACCAGGCAGCCGGGGCTGATGCCCTGTCCGTGCTCACCGATTCGCACTATTTCGGCGGCTCGCTCGACGACCTTCGCGAGGTGTCGGCCGGCATGGCCGCAACCGCCCCGGCGCTACCCTGTCTGCGCAAGGACTTCATGCTCCACCCGGTGCAGGTGCTTCAGGCCCGGGAGTCGGGGGCCAGCGCCGTGCTCATCATCGTCCGGGTGCTCACAGACGACGAAATCCGGGCGCTGCACGATGCGGGCCGCGCCGCCGGCCTGGACGCGATGTTTGAAATCCATGACGAGGCCGATCTGGAGCGCGCGCTTCGCCATGAGCCGCAGATCGTCGGCGTCAACAATCGCGATCTCGCTGTTTTCCGGACGGACCTGGGCATCAGCGAGCGACTGATTCCCCTGCTTCCGCGCCAGGTGACCGCGGTGAGCGAGAGCGGCATTTTCACAGGCGAGGACGCCGGCCGGGCGCACGCGGCAGGCGCCCACGCGATCCTCGTCGGCGAAGCGCTGATGAAAACGTCCGCCCCGGCGCGGCTCCTCGCGAAATTCCGCGGAGCCTGACCCGCCCGGTTCTAGAGTCCTTGAATTGCCAATCATGTTGCGATCTGATCAATTCTCCCGACAGTGTTCTTTTCGATCGAGCAAGGGTTCCGTTTTGTGGATCGAAGCGTCCGCGCAGCGGACATTGAGCGAGGCGCTGACCCCAGCCTCGGTCAGCGTCCAACCTCTTCAACACGTCACGCCTCAAGTTTGGTCTTAGGCGGCGCCTCGCTAAGCCATGCCCTTCACTCCCACGGAAACCCGGGCGCTCCTCGAACAGCTGGGGCACCGGCCCAAGCGGTTTCTCGGACAGAACTTCCTGGTTGACGGCAACATTGTGCGCAAATCGATCGAGCTCGGCGAGGTGGCGCCGGGAGACACAGTGGTGGAGATCGGTCCGGGACTCGGCACGCTCACCAGCGCCCTCCTCGATGCTGGCGCCGAGGTCTGGGCGGTGGAGAACGATCGCACGCTACATCGGCACCTCGCCGTCACGCTGCAGCCGCGCCATCCCGACCGCCTGCATTTGATCGAAGGCGACGCGATGGAATGGCCGCTGGCCGGGCTTCCGACGGCGCGCGCGGCCTCGGCCTTTAAGATTATCGCCAATCTCCCCTATGCCATCTCCACGCCGTGGATGGACGCCGCGTTGTCCGGCCCGCCGCCCGACCGGATGGTGCTCATGCTGCAGCGCGAAGCCGCCGATCGCTACGCCGCCCGACCCGGAAGCAAAAGCTACGGGGCGATTTCGATTTTCCTGCAGGCGGCCTACGATTTCTCCCCGGGCCATCGGGTGGCGGCGGCCTGTTTTTATCCGCGTCCAGATGTCGACTCGTGTCTGCAGGTGTTCCGGCGCAAGGCGGGGCCATTCCAGTTTTCCCCGGAGATCAAAGCGATCATCCGGCGTTGTTTCCAGCAGCGCCGCAAGCAGGTGGGCGCATGCTTGCGTCTCCACCTCCCGCCGGAGCGTGCCGCCGCCTGGCTGGCGGAAATTGCGCCCGCCGGCTTTGGCCCACAAGCGCGGGCGGAACAGATTCCGGTGGCACTTTGGCAAAAATTGGGAGTCAAATAATTGCGCATGCTCTCGCTGCATGGTGACTTGAAATCGTCCTGTTTTCTCCTGTAATCCCGTCAGCTCCATGAAATTCGCTGTCGCTTTCATTCTTCTCGCCTCTGGCGGGTGCTTTTCCCCCCTGTGCGCGCAACTCGCTTCCAATTCCGGCGGCGCTCCGGGCGCGGAATCGTCGTTGCAGCAATCCGCGCCGCCGCAAAGGTATGGCCGGATTCAAGGCGACACCTATATTTCCCCGACCGGTCTCTACCGCGTGAAGATCCCCGTGTTGCCGCTCTTGGGCGGAACGATTTCCGACACCCCCAATGTGGTCACGTTCGATGATGATTTTAGCATCCACCTCAGCCTGGGCGCATTTCCCCTGACGCAGGAATTGAAATCCGACTTGGAGACGCGCGGCGCAAAGGATTTTCTCACTCATTTCTTCGACAATATTGTCATGCCTGATTTTGTCTCCAACTTTCCGGGATCCACGAGGGAGCAAAAAGCGATTCTTCTGCCGCATATCATGGATGGCGCTGTCTTGCTCTTCAGCTTGCATCCCGGTGGCTCGAATTTTGAACTGCGTTCGACCATTTCGCGCCGGATCAAACCGGTGGTCGCAAAGCGCGGCAACCTCTGCTTCGTGAAATACGGCTACGTTTTCGTTGTCAGCACCGAAGTGGCCGAGCGCGCGCTTGAACGGTCGACGTACAACAAGACTGCAGATGAGGAAGACGCCATCCTGCGCCAGCGTCTGCTGGACCTTGTGGCGAAGATGGAGTTTAGCCCGCCCCCCCCGGAGGGGAAGAATTGAGGCGGCGACCAGCCAGCGAGGCGCCCGACATCGAGCTTCCCGGCTCGTCCCGGGTGCAATGACGGCCAATCCTTGCACCATGTCGGATCTCCATGAGTTTTCGCCGCTCGTGCGCGACGCGACCGAAGCGGACCTGCCGGCGATCGTGGCGATCTACAACGCCACCGTCCCGGGAGGCATGGTGACCGCCGACACGTCGCCGGTGAGCGTGGCAAGCCGCGTGCCCTGGTTTCGCTCGCACACGCCGGACCGCCGGCCCTTCTGGGTGGCGGAGGACGCCGCCGACGCCGTCTGCGCGTGGCTCAGTTTCAGCGATTTTCATCCCCGGCCGGCCTATCATCCCACAGCGGAAATCAGCGTGTATGTCGCTGAAACCAAAAGGCGCCGCGGACTCGCCAGCTTGCTGCTGCGCCGGGCGATCGCCTGCGCCCCGACCGTGGGCGTCAAGACCCTGGTCGGACTCATCTGGGCACACAACGAGCCGAGTCTTCGCCTCTTTGCCCAGCATGATTTTGTGCAGTGGGGGCGCCTGCCCCGAGTCGCGCTGCTCCAAGGAGTGGAGCGCGATCTCGTGATCGTCGGCCGCCGCACGACGACGTAATGGCGGCCCGAGGAGATTCTCGGAGGCGGATCTGGTGGGTCGACCGGGACTCGAACCCGGAACCAACGACTTAAAAGGACGCTGCTCTACCATTGAGCTATCGACCCGAACAGATGACTGTTAACTTATCAGGCCTCCAGGGGTTATCATTTCAACGCATTGTTTCTAGGCTGGAGCCACCGTTAAGGGCAACAGCACAACAAGAGAAAGAACAACCGCATCGAACCTTTTCCGCAACAGTCAGAGCGGGCGGTATTAGGCCCTCTTCATCGCGGCGGGCAAGCAGAAATGGCTCTCGCTCGACACCGACGTTATGACGAACCCGGCGGAGTCGTTCCGGTTGGGGGCGCCGGTTTCCGGTCAGGAGTCCTGGGCGGTTCGTCCGTATCGTGGTTGAACGAGGCGTAAATCACG
>Ga0182011_10003748_pt1 | contig 12381 bp, 12 predicted proteins | sample 711E1DmetaG_FD_120481 | JGI IMG/M metagenome (GOLD analysis project Ga0182011, IMG submission 120481) | Permafrost microbial communities from Stordalen Mire, Sweden - 711E1D metaG | ecosystem: Environmental > Terrestrial > Soil > Wetlands > Permafrost | place: Sweden: Stordalen | collected... | reverse complement strand
AAGCTGAATAGCGAGTTGTTTGGCTTCATCGATAGAAAAACTACCGGTGATTTGAGCATTGCCGCCGGTTATTTTTGCTTCAACTACAGGCGCCGAAATTATTTGGTCATCAAGGACGATTGGAAGTTCTTTCCCAACATTTCTACCGGTAATTTCGGCAAATTTGTCTCCGCCATCCTTTGTAAACTGTATTGAAATTGCCGGTTTTCCGGTTTTGCTGTCAAAGACCACTTGCGCTGACTGTAAATCTGCCCCCGTCAAATTAGTTGCTGCAAGAGTTGCTGAAGGAGTGGCTCCCTTAGATCCCGGAACTTGTTTTACTTCTTCAAAGGCAAGTTGCGCAGTTTTTCCGATAAGACTCACCGCCTGTTGTGTATTACTAATTCCAGGAAGCTCAACTATAATCCTGTCTTTTCCTTCAAAAATTGATGTTTCAACTGTTGGTTCAGAAATACCAAAAAGGTTTACCCGGTTTTCAATGATGTTTTTAACCCCGTCCAGTGCTGTCGTTTGCTTATCCAATGGGATTTTGCTCATATCAGCTTGAAATACAAGTTGGCTTCCGCCTGCAAGATCCAAACCGAGATGCATATCAAAATTGCGTTGTAAGGTCAGACCGGCAATTTTTAAATTTAAATCGGGGCGGCTGAAATTTTTTCCAAACAAAGAAAATTTCGGGGGAAGACTAACATATGTCGCCGCCAAAACCAGGACGATAATTAAAATAAACTTTTTAATAGGAGTCCAAAACATATATTTTACCTTTGAAGCATAACATATCGGCGGAGAAAATTGGAAATTAATTTACCAAATCTTCTTCATTCCCAATTATCATAAACCTGCTTCCGGACAGAATTCCCAAAAGGAACGGGTCACGCCGCTTCTTTCTAAAATCAAACTCATCCCTTCCCATGACCGTATAATTGATTTCACGGCCTCTTTTACTTTCTTCTACCCTGATAATCGAGGCCAATTCCGGCAAAACAACCTCTCCGATTACCAAAATATCTACGTCGTCCTCCCGCTTACGGTCCTTATTTTCGATAAATTTCCCGGAAAACATAACGAACGAAATTTTCCCAATTTTATTACGATTGTTGATTATTTCCCTGCCCAAACCGGTAGTTTTGGCAACAATCGAAACTAAATCTTCAAAAAATGCATATTCTGGTCTTATTGAGTAGTAAATCCTGTTTCCGCGGGGTTCTTTCCTTAAAACTCCATCGCCTTCAAGTTTGGCCAGCTCCCTTCTAACGGCATTAATCTCTTCACCTATCTCCCTAACAATTCCTCTGACATGATAGATCTCCTTGAGATTGGAGAAAAAAAGCTCCAAGATTTTAATTCTAACTTTGGAAGTAATAATGTCACCTAAATTGGCCATCTATTTTTGGAGCAGATTTACTATTTTTAAGTTACTTAACTAATAAGTAACTTTGTTTTGAGCAGGAACCACCTCAACCCAAGTTTGTCCACGAACCATTTGCACCTCAACCCCATTTGTATCATAAAAAACTTCCCTGTCAAGCGGCGAGGCCTTTTTCCAGGTTCCCTGGATCACTTGACCATTCTGAAAAACCAAAGCTTTTCCGGTTCCAATCACTTGATAAAACATATGATGTTCTGAATCAAGTGGACCTTTTTCGGTAGCAAACATAATGTCTACATTTTTAGCATTCAACTGAGGTTTATCAAACTCCCAGTCTACGTGTGCAACTCCTGCATTGAACCTGTTGTAAGAATTTGTTGTGGAATCATATTTCCATTCAACATCATATCCGGGCATGCTATCCCAAAAATTGAATTTAATATCGGGAGCTACGGGTGAGGCAGCGGCCTTACCGTCTTGGAATAGCCATTTCCTAAAACCCTGGGTCCAGGGTACGCCATTTGCATCTTTATAATTGAAACCGCGCTTACCGGCCTCTGCCCAAACTAAATCAAGATCGGCCACAACCGAATGTTCCCAAGCCGCCGGAGTGCTACTTAAACGGTATTGATTGCGCTCGACAATTGGAAAACCGATGTTGTACCCACCGTCAAGATTATTTCCTTGAGAACCACCCTGCCAACCCAATTTGTCAAAAAGTGTCAATGCATTTACTGTAGAGTTAATCTGACTGGATGGCTTAACTCCACCGGGACAATCGCTACAAATGTTATTCGCCTCACCCTGGTGAAGAAAAATCGGATCTGTCCCGTACCCCGCCGCAAGATTTATAAAATAAACCCTGGCGCTTCTGAGGGGGGCAGCCTGAACATCCTCAGCCGCTGCACCGCAATAAAATATAGATACATACCTTGTTATTCCACCTTCCGCTACCGCCTCATAAACAACATCGGCGCGGGACAATCCGGATTCAGGTCGGGCATCAACATGATTTTCAATCATCATTGCGATAGGTCTCCTGGTATTCCAAGTATCACTTTCAACCTTCGTATATTTCTCACCATTTATCGGACACTCTTCAGTTTTGGGAAGATTAACATTTATTTTTGTTTTTTGGTTAATCTTAGAAAGTACCCCCGAGGCTCCCTCGGGATTGGTATAATAGAAAACTATCAACGAAAGTCCAACAGAGACAAAAAAAAGACCTATAAAACTTGCAATGACTATGAATTTTTTGTTATCCAAAAACTGTTTAAAATTAATTTTTTTCATCACAGTGTTTTTATTGTAGCATTATCTACTCTTTTCGGCATTAGCCAACGCTTTTTTCTCTTCAACCGACAGCTCAAATCCGCTCTCCCCTTTCTTAATGTCCTTCATATAGACTCTGGTTCGATCTCTTGTATGTAAGCTTGTAATGACAATTCCCGAATTATTAGAATCAAGAATTGCCAAACTAAAACTGTGGTCTCCGCCGAGTTCTTTGAAAGGGTTAAATCTAACTAAACCCACTTTTTGTATATGAAACTTCCCGTCCTCTTCGACAAGGTCAACTCTTTTTTCAATGGCTTTTATCTCTTCTGTATTAGATTCTCCCCTCGCTAAAATTTTTTCCAAAACCTTCTTTAGATCGGTAACTTCCAATCCCTTCGTAAGTTTATTGAAAAGAACAATGAAACGATACAGGAAAAAACTTAGCGTTAAAAGCCAAATACCGATTATAAAAAAAATAAAAAACCCTAAGTTTTGCATCCGGTTTTTGGCAGACTGAGTCATTCTTGCATCTTGAAAAGTGGGTGTCAAGCGGAAGCAGTGGAAAAAAATGCATTAAGATACTAATATACTAGGAATGGCAGAACATAGATTCCGGAAAAATAAGGAGAGCCCGCATTATGGTTTCTTGGTTTCCTGGCAGCCAAAAGCCTCCGGTGAGGCACGTGTCAAGGGGGAATCGAATCCGGACAAAATCGCCGTCCCGGCTACGTTCAGGCACGGCAAAAGAGCCGAATCTTTGGCACAAGCTGAGCCAGCCTCGAACATAAAAAGAAACATTATTCGGAGCCTGATCTTGATTAGCTTCATCCTAATCCTGGAGCTAGTGGTATACTTAGCCTGGAACAAGTTTGTTCTGTCCTAAGGACAGGAGGTGAGAAATTATGATGTACTGTGTAAAGTGCCGCGCCAAGAGAGAAGGAAAAGACGCACAAGAGGTTACCATGAAGAATGGTAAGAAAGCCACAAAGGCTGTTTGTGAAGTCTGTGGCACAACCATGTTCAAGATCGGAGGCAAATAACTTTCATATCTTGAATATTTTAAAGCAAGAGGGCACCGGTACGACCGGCCCCTTTTGTGTTCCCCCCACCAAAATGAATTTTGCAAAAGTCTTCAAAGTTTTCCAAAAAAAATACAAGCCAATTCCTCTGGAAGTTTTTGGTAACGATCCATATAAAACTTTAATCTCAACTGTTATGTCTGCGAGGACAAATGATGATACAACCCTGAAGGCTTCAAAACGTTTGTTCACCGTTGCTCCAAACGTTAAGATACTAAGTCGACTCGATACCAAGATACTTGAGAAAACAATCTATCCGATAGGATTCTATAAGACTAAAGCCAAACATCTACATTTGCTTGCCGAGAAATTACTAAAAGATTTTGACGGAAAAGTGCCAATGAAAAGGACGGACCTTGTCAGTCTACCTGGAGTTGGAATCAAAACCGCAAATCTGGTCTTAAACCGAGCCTTCGGAATTCCGGCAATTGCAGTTGATACTCATGTCCATAGAATTTCAAATCTTCTAGGTTGGGTGCACACAAAAACACCCGAACAAACCGAAAAGGAATTGGTTAAAATTGTCCCTAAAAAATATTGGCCGGAGATGAATCAATTATTCGTTTCCATAGGCCGACAATATACTTCAAAGAAGAAACTGGAGGAGTTTTTAAGGAAAGAGAAGTTAATCTGAATAGATTATCGTAACAGGACCGTCCAAAATTGTTTCTATCTTCATATAATCCCCAAAGCTTCCGGTTTCAATAGTCAAACCCTTTTCCCTTAACTTGGTGACAAAAAACTCATAAAGTTCCTTTGCCCGATTTGGTTCTTCGGCGTTAATAAAACTTGGTCTATTACCCCCTGAAGTATCGGCATGAAGAGTGAATTGGGAAACGACTAACATACTCCCACCGGCATCGGTAACCGAAAGATTCATTTTTTCATTTTTATCAGACATAACCCTCAATCTTGACAGCTTATCGGCTAACTGTTCAACAGTCTTTTCTACATCGCCTTTTTTAATTCCAACCAGAACAAAAAATCCTTTACCAATTTCCCCCACAACAGAACCGTCATCAACTTTTACAACTTTCGCTTTTTCAACTCTTTGTACAACAAGTCTCATATAATATTATTTTCTTATTCCCCTATTTAAGTAAGACTTTCCGATTTCAACCACAACCAAGTATGTTACCGTAATCGCGATCAAAAAGCCAAAATAAAGCACGGGGAGAGGAACAAAATCAAGATAAACTCCAAGTGGGCTAAATGGAAGAATGAGACCCACCCCAACAACACCCAAACAGGTAGCCAAAAACGGAAAACTTGGTTTGCTTTTCCAAAAAGGAATTTTTCTGGTTCTGATTACAAAAACTACCAATATTTCAGTAATTAATGACTCAATAAACCATCCTGTTTGAAAGAATTTACCTCTGGCATGAAAAACAAAATACATAACCGCGAAAGTCATAAAATCATAAATTGTACTAATGGGTCCAAAGAAAATCATAAATCTTTTTATATAACCAATATCCCAATTTTTTGGTAATTGTATTTGATCTGCATCGACATTATCGGAAGGAATAGATAATTGAGAAACGTCATAAAGAATATCTGTAATAAGTACTTGCACAGGGGTCATAGGTAAAAATGGCAAAAATACGGAAGCAGCGGCTGCACTGATCATGTTGCCAAAGTCAGAACTTGTTCCCATTAAAATATATTTAATTGTATTTTGAAAAGTGATTCTGCCCTCTTTAATTCCGTCGGCAATCACCCCGAGACTTTTCCTAAGTAGGACTATAGAGGCTGCATCTTTAGCAACATCAACCCCCGTATTAACCGATATTCCGACATCAGCGATGTGAAGGGCCGGACTATCATTAACTCCATCTCCCAAAAAACCAATCGTATGGTTTCCTTTTTTCAAAGCCTGAATAATTCTTGTTTTTTGCGACGGAGTAATTCTGGCAAAAATATCGGTTTCCCAAACTTCCTTTTCAAGCTGCACGTCATTCATATTTTCTATTTGAGAATTGATTAATACTTTCTTGTAATCAAATCCGGCGTCCCGGGAAACTTTTTCAGCAACAACTTCACTATCTCCCGTAATAATTTTGATCGCCACTCCCAATTTTTCAAACTTTCTGAAATCTTCCGCTAGGTCCTTTTTCGGCACATCGGCAAAACTCAAAAAACCGCCAAATTTAAGTTCTTTAAACTCACTTTTGACAAGCTTTGGATCAAAATTCTTAATATCCTTCGATGCTACTGCAATTACCCGAAGTCCTTGTCTTTGTAAATCTACTGCATCTTTTTCAATTTTCCTTTTTTCACTTTCTGTAGCATTAAGGCGGGAGATTATTACTTCGGGTGAACCTTTACATATTAATACCTCCCTTGTACCGATCCTGACGGCGACCGACATGAACCTATTTTCAAAATTAAACGGCATCACGAAAAGTTTTTCGGGTTTATCTTCAATCTTTATGTTCTTGACTTGAGCAAAATCAATAATTGCCTTATCAATCGGGTCGGTTGTAGAATGTTCATGGCCAAAACCTGAGCTGCAAATAAGACCCATGTTCAAAACTTCAGAATTTTCTTTACCTAAAACGTCCTGGTAGGAAGTAAGTGAAATTTTACCTTCGGTAAGTGTCCCTGTTTTATCTGTACAAAGAACTTCCATATTGCCTATATCCTCAATCGATACGAATTGTTTGACGATCACATCTTTCTTCGCCAGCTTTTTTGAACCGTAGGAGAGACTTAATGTAACAATAAGAGGTAAAAGTTCCGGTGTAATCCCCATTGCTACAGTGAGTGCGAATAGAATTGTTTCTATAATCGGATGATGCAAAAACCAACCGCATACGATCACTAAAACCACGGTCACTCCGGCAATTCTGGCAAGAAGAACACTAAAATCTTTAAGACCCCGTTGAAATTCCGTGAGAGGTTTTACCTTACCGACCAATTCCGAGATTTTTCCATACTTCGTATCCATTCCAATTGCAGTTACAATTCCACGCGCACTTCCACCAATAACAACCGTCCCCATGTAAGTAGCGTCACCGCCACCTTTTGTAACCGGCATTGACTCACCCGTTAAGACAGATTCGTTGACTTCCAAATTTTCGGAGGTAGATAAACGGATATCGGCAGGAATTATCGAACCTGTATGCAAAATTACTTCATCACCAACACGAATATCGGGAACGGGTAATTCTTTTTTAATTCCATCCCTGATAACAGTTACTGTAAAAGAAATTTTCTTAATAAGATCATTTATTACTTTTTCTGCCTGGTATTCATTATAAAAACCCAAAACTATGGAGAGTGTCATTACTATCCAAATGACAAAAGCCTCAGTTTTCTGTCCCAAAATATATGAAACTATTGTGGAAATAATAAAAACCAAAAGAAGCGGGTTTTTAAATTGCCGAAGAAGAACTATCCAAGCACTAAATTTCTGGCGTTTAATTTCGTTGGTTGTTGCAGTCATTCTAAAAATGATTTTAGTCTACTTTTGGCCGGTATTGTAGTGCTTCGGCGATATGGATGGAGGATATTTTATTTTCTCCCGCTAAATCGGCAATCGTTCGGGCAATTTTTATGACTTTAAAATAACTTCGTGCGGAAAGATTCATGGTAGCAAGAGCGCTTGTCAAAATTGCGCGTGAAGCTTCGTCTATCTCGCAATACTTTTTGACATCACGCGTACTCATTTCCGAATTTGATTTGATCCTTGTTCCTTTAAATCTTTTTAGTTGAAAATTGCGGGACGTTTGCACTCTTTTTTGGATTTGTTTTGAGGTTTCTCTTTTTTCTTTGCTATCATTCACTAGCTTTTGTGTTTCAACGGAAGGCACGTCAATATGGATATCAATTCTATCGAGTATTGGACCTGAAATCCTTTTTTGATATCTGGTAATCATTCCGGGCAAACAAGTACAAGGTCTTTTTGTGTCACCATAATAACCACAAGGACAAGGATTACTGGCAGCAACCAACAAAAAACTGGCAGGATAGGTAACCGAACCTTTGGCTCGGGAGATCGAGACAAATCCATCTTCAAGAGGTTGTCTTAGGCTTTCCAAAACACTCCGGGGAAATTCGGGGAATTCATCCAAAAATAAAACCCCGCGGTGAGCAAGAGAAATTTCTCCCGGCATCGGATTCCCGCCTCCCCCGATCAAACCGATTCTACTTGTCGTATGATGCGGACTTCTGAACGGTCTTTTGGTCACAATTGCTTCACCTTCGGGAAGGTTTCCTGTTATTGAATAAATTTTTGTCACTTCCAGCGCTTCGTCTTCAGTTAAGGTCGGTAATATTCCGGGAAGAGCCCTGGCCAACATTGTTTTTCCTGATCCGGGACTGCCACGCAAAAAAATATTGTGATTTCCGGCAGCGGCAATTTCGAGAGCTCTTTTGGACTGCTCCTGACCGATAACCTCTGAAAAATCAAACTCTGCATCGCTTTTTACCAATAAACTCTTAAGATTAATTTTCGGGGCAGGTGCTATTTCGATGGACTTGGCAAAGAATCTGACCAAAGAAAGAAGGGACTCGATGGGGTAAACACTTATTCCCGAAACTACTGCTGCCTCTTTTTCGTTTATTTTGGGAATAAAAATATTCTTGAATTTCCTTTCCTTGACAAGATAAGTCATCGGAAGAATTCCATTTGTATGTCTTAAGGTTCCGTCAAGTGAAAGTTCACCGAAAAATAATGAATCAGAAACTTGCGGTGCGATTTGGCCGGAGGCAATTAAAATTCCAAGCGCCATTGGTAAATCATAGGCGGGACCCATTTTGGGTAAATCTGCAGGAGCCAAATTAATTGTAATTCTACTGATAGGAAAGTCCGCACCTGAATTTTTTATCGCGCTTCTGACTCTTTCTTTTGATTCTTCCACTGCTTTATCCGGTAGTCCTACGATAGTAAATGAAGGAAGTCCTTGGCTGGCAATATCAACCTCAACATCAATCAAAGTTGCCTTTAACCCAACTACCGCCCCAGAAGTAATTTTAGCAAGCATATACTAACAATATCATATTGTTTCGAAACAATGATATATATCTTTTTCCCCTAAATCTGATACAATACTTCTCAATCGTGACGAAAGCTAAACTCAAATATAAAAGAGTGCTTCTAAAGCTTTCGGGGGAATTATTCGGTGAAAGTAAAGGTAAAGGAATCGGATTTGAAAGATTTGAGAAGATCGCTTCACAAATAACCAAAATTTGGAAAAAAACCGGAATTGAACTGGCGATAGTTGTGGGAGGAGGGAATATTTTCAGAGGAAGGGAAAGGTCCAGCGGAGTGGACGAAGCGGCAGCCGATTACATGGGAATGCTGGCAACTGTAATCAATGGTATGGCACTTCAGGATGCATTGGAAAGATCCGGCGCTCCAACCCGGATGATGACCGCGTTTGAAATCAGAACCGTGGCCGAGCCCTACATAAGAAGGCGCGCCATAAGGCACATTGAAAAAGGAAGAATAGTAATATTTACGGCAGGAACCGGAAGCCCGTTTTTTACTACTGATTCAGGGGCGGCTTTAAGAGCCATCGAAACTCATTGCGATATCATTTTGAAAGCAACTAATGTAGACGGAGTTTATTCCGAAGATCCCAAGGTCAATTCCAAAGCCAAACTTTATAAAAAACTTACATACCAAGAAGCTATTGAGAAAAATCTTAAAGTGATGGATGCTACCGCCTTTGCTCTTTGCCAAAAACACAAAATGCCGATTATTGTTTTTAATGTAGAAAAACTTAAAGATTTGGATAAGCTCCTAAAGGGTAAAAACTTCGGAACTTTAGTCTCCTGAAAACTGAAATTTTAACTCAAAAGTGGTACACTGTCATCACTCTGGAGAAAGGATGATCGCGCTAGCCGTAAGGCTGGTGAGGAAAGTCCAGGCAGCAGAAAGCAGGGTGCCGAGCGCAAGCTCGGGACAGACTCAAAGGAAACTTTGAGTTTGGCCAGTACAGAGCCACAGAGACTATGTCGGTCCTTTTACCCTAAAGGTGAAAGGAAACGAGTGAAAAGGGGCAATCCTCCCCGCTGCAACCTCCGAATGGGACGCTAAGAGATGCTTTCTCAACGATTCGAGAAATCGAGTCACGTCCCGAAGACCGAGGGCGTAAGATAAGCAGAGCTTGTCAGTTGACAGGCTACTTGTCTTTTTGACGGGTGTAAGCCTGTCAACAGATAGATGATCGTCTAGAAACAGAACCTGGCTTACTACTCTCCAGAGACTAAAAATCCCCTACATAGGGGATTTTTTAGTGGCAGAATAACGAGGAGCCAAGCTTTGCTTACTAATCTTCAGAGTATAAAAAGTCCCGCGCAAGCGGGATTATTTAATGGAAAAGACCAAGATCTAATTCCCTTAATAGAAACACCCCCTGCGATTTAACCCTGTAACTATTTGCATAAAGCGGGGTATCAAGTGATACTTGAAAAGCTCTGGTTGTAATTCCGTACGTGTCAGATACGTATTTTGATAAAGTCTTTGCACCAGAAAGTTTTAATGCGCTCCAAATACCCCCCCAATCGCCATTACCAGGTTGAGTTTTGCAATCCGGTAATTTAACCCACTCTCCAATTGAAAATTGCATAATATTCGAGTTCCGTCTTAAACCCAGAGATTTCAGGTCAGAGGTAACCACTTTAAATAAAATTGGTCTTAAAGCTCCGTCGATCTGTTCCCAGTCGAACGGTTTGAATTTACAATACTCGTTTTCAAATTCCTGGATTGAATTTCCCGAAAGTCTTTCCACGCCACCATTGTACACTAAGGTAATAATTTTTGAGGAGTTTTCTTACAGATGGTTTATTTAGATACTCGGGGTTCTAGGGTAATGAGCCTTTTACCATCTTCATAATTTAAAAATTTTCCTCTATAGAAAATGATTTCATTATTATTGGCCAGCTTGAGCAACAATTCATCATCCATCATACCACTTTTTTCTATCGTACCAATTGTCTGCCATTTAGCTTTTTCTGACTCGGGGTCGACAATTTCTTGAATACCTGCCCCACTAAGCAAGCCTCTAACCTTTTCAGTTTCCTTTTTATTAAAGGATAAAGAAAAAGTAGAAAATCTACCATCAACATCTCGATATGAAAAGGTCTCCACTCTTGCCCCCAATTCTTTAAGTTGAAGTTTAATCGTGTCAAAACGATCGGCTAAAATTTTCCCTTTTTCCTTTTCCGACTTTTCCCGTTCGCCCGGTATGAGCATTCTTAATTGTTCAAACAAATTTTCCTTATTCATTTCACCGAAATATAACACCACATCTTAGCAAAATCAACTCACAAATTTGGGTGTTAAATATTAATTACTCCTTGGTTACAAGGTATTCCTTAATCAAAACCTGAAGAGTTATTACAAAAGGAACCGAGATAATTACTCCCATTACTCCTAAAAGTTTGGCACCGATGGTAATAGAAATCAAAATCAAAAGAGGTGAAACCCCGACCGATTTTTCCATGATTTTTGGAACCAAAACATAACCTTCAAGCTGGTGTACCAAGAATGCAACAGCGGTTACTCCAAGCCCGATCACGGGGGATATTCCGAAACCGATTATTATCGCCGGGATTGCCGAAAAAATTGGGCCTAGAATCGGAATAATTTCGAGTATTCCGGCGAGAATTGCTAAGGGAAGTGCAAATGGAATCCCAATCAAAACAAGACCTAAATAGGTCCCGAGGCCAATTGAAAGCATTAATAGAAGTTGTCCCCTGGCCCATTTACCAAGTTTATTTTCCCACGCACCAATTAGTCTGCCTATTTGTTCCTTTCTTGTTTCACCAAACAAAAAACCCGCCTGATCCTGAAGTTTGTCATGGGTCAAAAGCATATAAAAAGCAAAAATCAAAACGGTTACAACAGACAGAGCGTTTGAAAATACCGAGAAAGTAAAATTCAATAAATCTCCGGGAATTCCTCCCAGCTGAGCCATAATTCCTCTGATCAAATCCCCACTTATTGAAGGGCTGATTTTGATGTTTGCAAGGTAAAAAGGTAGTGTATTAACAAAATTCGTTGTTTGTTGAGCCAAAGCCGGGGCAATAAGAGCGACCACTCCGCCAAAAAGACCAAGTACCAAAATGTAGGTGATAAGAACCGATATTGCTCTCGGGATTTTAATTCTTGTTAGGAGTACGACAAGCGGTTCAAGAATCGTCATCAGAAGAAGTGCCACAAAAAGTTGCAATATGATATCGCGGACAAAATACAAAAACCAAAGCCCTAAAAGAAGGAGAATCGTAAAAATTATAGTTCTATGAGAAATCTCAATTTTTCTTGGCATCATTTGTAGAGTACCATTTTTCGACCGATTTTTCTACATTTTCCGGAAAACCTGATTGGGTTATATCAAACCAGTGGACTCTTTTATCTTTCTTAAACCAAACCATTTGCCTTTTAACATATTTTTTCTCTTCTCCTTCCCAATCTTTTATAACCTCCTTCTCACTTAGTTTGTTGTTAAAATACTCTCTCCATTGTCTATAGCCCATCGATGACATGGACGGCATTTCCCAAGTAACATGTTTCTTCAGGAGATCCTGAACTTCTTTTTTAACTCCCACCTTAATTCTTTCAGCAACTCTTAATATTATTCTCTTCGAAATAATTTTTTCAGGAGCGGTCAGCCCGATCATAAGAACTTCGAAATCTTTCTTTTTCTT
>Ga0182011_10003747_pt1 | contig 12383 bp, 8 predicted proteins | sample 711E1DmetaG_FD_120481 | JGI IMG/M metagenome (GOLD analysis project Ga0182011, IMG submission 120481) | Permafrost microbial communities from Stordalen Mire, Sweden - 711E1D metaG | ecosystem: Environmental > Terrestrial > Soil > Wetlands > Permafrost | place: Sweden: Stordalen | collected... | reverse complement strand
ATGACGCGTTTGGCTTTTCCTTCAAATCGCGGGAGCGATCCCGGTTCGACAAGCCTGACGGTTGTCCTGAGCTCCAGGGCATCCCGGAGCTCCTTGACTACCTTCTTCTGGAGGTTTGCCAGATCGGCCAGTTCCCCGCTGAAGTATTCCCGGTTTATCTCTACTTCAACTGTCATCTCGTCCAGATGATTAATTTTGTCGATATAAACCATAAACTGGTTGCCCACTTCCGGGATCTTCAGGAGCACGTGCTCGATCTGCGAGGGGAAGACATTGATCCCGCGGATGACCAGCATATCATCGCTCCTGCCGGTGATCCGTGCAATCTTTTTGCCGCGCCGGCAGAGGCAGCCGTCCTCCATCAGCATGGTCACATCACCGGTACGGTACCGCAGCAGGGGCATGGCTTCCTTGACCAGGGGGGTGACGACGAGCTCACCTCGTTCGCCGTCCGCGAGTTGTTCGCCCGTGTTCGGGTCAATGATCTCCACAAGATAGCTGTCGTGCCAGATATGCAGCCCGTCCCGCTCGGGGCACTCGAAGGCAACGCCGGGGCCGAAGAGCTCGGAGAGGCCGTACGAGTCGTACGCGGTAACACCAAGGCGTTTCTCAAGCATCTTACGCGTGCTCTCCGACCAGGATTCTGCACCGAACAGGCCGGTCTTCAAGCTGTCAAGGGATGTCCCAAGTTCTTCTGCCACTTCCGAGAGGTGCATGGCGTAGCTGGGCGTGCAATGGATGGTGGTGACGCCAAAATCATCGATCATCTCGATCTGGCGCTTTGTATTGCCGGTTGCACTGGGAATAACGGTCATGCCGACTTTTTCTGCGCCGTAATGGAACCCGAGGCCGCCGGTAAACATGCCGTAATTGACCATGTTCTGGAACACGTCGTTTTCGGTAATCCCGACCATCACCATGTTCCGTGCGATCAGGTCGGACCAGGCGTCGAGGTCATTGCGGGTATACCCGACCACGGTCGGTTTGCCTGTCGTTCCCGATGTTGTATGGATACGGATTACCTGTTTCATCGGAACGGCAAAGAACCCGAACGGGTACCCGTCCCTGAGGTCCTGCTTTTTCGTAAACGGGATCTTCCGGATATCGTCCAGTGTTTTTATCGATGAAGCCGTAATCCCGGCTTCGGCAAGCCGTTTCTGGTAAAACCCGACGTTCTTGACCTGTATGAGTGTTTTTTTCAGGCGCTTGAGCTGGAGTGCCTGCAGGTCAGCCGGTTTCAGGGTCTCTGTCTTCTTGTCCCAGTACATTTTTTACCCCTGTTATGCTATTGCATGACAACTGTATATATGACGTGCGATCCGGTTTATACCCACCGGATCTCCGGCGTGCACCGGCTGGACGGGTCGTAAAAACGATGAATTAATCAGGCGCTGTGTGGTAGTTAATAGATCAGAAGGAACATTTCCGGTGTTGAAGGTGACAGAGTTTCCGTGGATATCGGTCAGCGGCTTTGGCGCCCACATAAAATCCACCCAGAAAACCCTGGTCATCCAGAAAAAAAACACCATCGAGGAATACCCGATAACTGAGGTAAAAAATCTTCTCATTGTCGGGGGACACACCCTCCATTCTTCTGCTGTGCTGAACCTGATACGGCACGGTGCAAGTATATCATTTTTCGAAGCCGACGGAACGCCTGCCGGCACTATCCGCCCGCCGGGCGATCGGAGCCTTATCGAATCTTATGAACTCCAGAAGACGATCCCCCGCCAGCGCTTTGCAACAGCTCTTGCCCAGACCTCTGTCCAGGCCCGGCTCTTCATCATGGAACGGGAGGAGGAACTCAGGAATATCCGCCTCTTCTACGAAGGGGAACTGGAATTCCTCACGAAGTCTCAGAAAGAACTTGCATTCCTTATCAAGCTTGACGAGATCCGCCGGCTGCACCGGCTGCTGTCAGATATGTATTACGAGATTATGTCCCGTAACCTGCCTCCGGAACTGGGATTCCGGCGGCGGGGCACGCGGCCGCATACGGACCCGGTCAATGCCATGCTCTCGTTCGGGTACGCCATGCTGTTCGGGAACTGCACCGTGGCATCTGTCGGTGCCCGCCTCGATCCGGACGGCGGGCTCCTCCATGATGGCAGGGACAGCCTGATCCATGACCTCATTGATCCCTTAAAACCCGGGATGGTCGATATGGTTGTTTTTCAGATCGCCCGTGAAACCCTGCGCGAGGAGGATTACGAACTCACGCCGGACCGGTGTATTCTTTCCGATGACCTGATCCGGGAGATAACCGGGCGGCTCCATACTTCCATCAATACCGATATCATCAACCGACAGGTGAGCGGCCTTGCAGAGGCGATCCGGACCGGCAGCGAGTTCACCGTCCTGTACTGAACTTCCCGTCGTTTTTAATTATGGAAAACCCCTCAAATACCCGGGGGGGTATTTCGGATACTTTCACGTCACGGATAACTGCCCGCGGACAGCTGTACACCGAGGAGATGAACTTTTCGAGGATCATCGGTTCTGCGGTGGCATACACCTGGACCCGGTTGTCCGGGAGATTGAAGACCGTGCCGGTGACACTGAGATCGGTTGCGATCTTCCGGATACACGCCCTGAACCCGACTTTCTGGACCCGCCCGGTAATGAAAATCTCAACGGTCTTCACCGCTCCATCTCCTGCATGATCCGGATCGCAAGGCCGAGCTCGTCAAAGACCTCGTCCCGCAGCGAGGACTGCCTGATGTTGGTGGCTGCATCGATGGCATTGTCAAGGATATCCTGCGCAATCCGCTCGCAGCCGGCAGCATTCAGCTTGAGAGCGATATCGCACATGATAAAGGACCGCCGCGAGAGCGGGCGGATGATCCGTGCTTCCTTGATCGCATCCTGGAGCATACGGTGTGCTATTTTCTCTTCCTTGGCCTTCCGGAAAAATATGGCCAGGTCGCAGAAGAATAATGCCTCCCTTCCCCGGTCTGCAACTGTCAGGACGAGGCGTTCCAGCACCGTGACCTGGTTCTGGTGAAATCCGTCGGCGATCATTTTTTCCGAGAGCATTTTGATCTTTACATACTGGGGGGGGATCTCATAGGTTTCCGGGAATCCGACCTTCATTAAGTGGTTCTGCCGGATCTCATCGGCATCGATGGTCCTGATGACCGCGATCGCCGAATCCATGTACTTCTTGTCAGCATTTTTTTCCGCAAGCACGATATAGATCTGGGCAATATTATCCCGCATCCTGTCGGCAATGAACTGGATGTTGATCTTTTTTGTGAGAATTTCTGCCTTCCTGAGCAGTTTTGCCGGCGTATCACCATCGGTACTCTGGATGGCAAGGGGGATAATGTCGAGGAGTGTCGAGACCTTTTCATACGGCGAGGAGATCTTCTCGACAGCCTCTGTCATGTAGTGAAGGAGCTCGTTTCCTCTTGTCCGGTCCCCGCGGATCATGCTGTAGACCGCAATAAGCGAGTTGATATATTCAATCGGATCAGCGATCTTCCCTACTACCTGCAGGGCTGTGTCAACCCACCGGCTCTCCGGCATCATGGTGTTGAGCCGGACAATGGCAAACACAATCTGCCGGCGGGCTACGGCCTCCCGGTCAAACTCTACCTTCCCGAGCCGCTGGATCCCGTCAAGGAGGCATTCCGCCGCGGTACCGGTATCGATCCGGCAATAGAGGATAGTGAGATCGGAAAGAAGGAGGACTTTCTGGTATTCGGCCGGAAGGTCTTCGAGGCAGGCTGCGATCTCTTCCAGCACTGTTTTCGCCAGGGGAATGTCCTGCAGCCGTATCAGGGACTCGGCCAGGCCGGCCAGGCCGGCCAGCCGGACGAACGGGTCGCCAATCATCCGGAGGATGCGGGATATCAGGTCAATGACATCGGGATCCTCCTTTGCCATGTCGCTTCTCTGGAGAAGGAACGCCATGATCTCGTAGGGATCGGTGGAAGTCGGGTGGATCACGTCAGTCTGCAGGTTGGAGATAATACGGGACATCATTGCGTCCCGTTCGAAGGTATTGCTGATCTCAGCTGCAAACATCCCGAGGGGAATAATGAAGTCAAGGTTGCTGCTTGACTTGGAGTGGGTGATAATAATATCGATAATTCCGGCGATCTTAAGAGAGACCTGGGGGGATTTGATGTCCTGTTTGATGATCTCGAGGCCGCGGGAAAAGGATCTCTTGGCAGCATCGAAATCTTCCCTGGCCGTCATGCCCGTGGGCTCCCGAAGGATAATACACCCGATCCGGACGAAACATTCCGCGATCCTTTCAAAAAGCTGTGCCTTGAGAGCCGGGTCGTTTATTTCTTTTGCGATGAGATAGGCTTCCTCAAGGGCGTCGGATGACTTCCTGTCGATGGCGTATTTTATCACGCCATCGATAATGTTTGCCATTGCATACACGGCAAGTTCTGATTCCAAAAGCGAGCTTGACCAGACCCTCATGCGCAAGAGAAGGTCGAGGTCTCCCTGCTGCGCTGCGAGCAGCGATGCTTCATCGATGATACTGCTCAGGGTCGCAGAGCGGGTCTCCTGCCCGTTTATCTCTCCGGTAAGGCCGACTGCCCGCTGGAGGTAGTCGCGGTTTTTCGACTGGACGCCGATCTTTGCGATCTTGATGACAATGGAAGAGATCGCCCGTTCTTTTATTCCCTGGTCCCCGATGGACTCGGCGAGATGGATGAGAATGCCGGGGTCGTGGATATTGAGAAATCCCCGGTCACCAAGGAGGGTGATACTCTCAAAAAACAGGTGATCATGCCGCGGGTGGAGAAGCACGAGCTCGTTTATCGAACGGATGTGGGCGACGATATCCTCAAATGAGGTCTCCTTGGAGATTTCGATGGCTGCCCGGTACACTGCATTTATCGCAATGGTCTCATTGAGATTTTTCAGGAGTGCCTCTCTCACGACGGGAATGGTGTCATTCAGGAACCCCGCTTTCAGCAGGTGAGTAAGGATATCCGAGTACTGGGGAAGGTTTTCAGTCTCGTGGCTGATCTTTGCGAACAGCTCAAGTGCCGATCTGAAATCCCCGCTGGAAAGCATGATCTGGGAAAACTGGAGGAAGGTCCGTGAAACCCCGATGGTACTGCTGTTCTTTTCAATCACCGGAATGAGGTCATTGAGGACCTGCATATTACCGGTCGCTGTTGCAACAGCAATTGCGGCATGGATCATTTCCCTCAGCGGGTAACTGCCGGTATCGCTGATATGCTGTTGTAATTCCAGAGCAGATGAGAGGTACCAGAATTCACCCGACCGTTCAGCTTTTCTCAGGAGATCGATGATGATAGTGCTGGTTGCAGAGGGCCTGGTTTCGCAGATGGTCTGGAGGCTGGATACAATCTGCTCCTTATCCCGTGTCCGTTCCAGCAGCTGGGTAGTAAGAGCGCTGATGATCTCGAGCTGGGCTTCCGGTGAGATCGCCGCGAAATTATCGATGAAACGGGGGATGTCTGCCATTTCCCTGCCAAAGAGGGATTTTCCACCCCGTTCGATAATGGAAGCAATACAGGTCTGCCTCCGGATCTTCTGGTGAATCTCGGCAGCACTCTGGATGCTGTAAAAAAATGCAGTCCTGTCCTTTTTCTGGATGGCGATGGTTGCAAGGGCCTTGGAAAGCTCGGCGTGGAGCACGGACCGTTTTGAGATGTCTCCGATCTCACTGATCAGGCGGAGCGATGTGCACAGGAGTTTTTTATCATGGATCGTTATCGCCCAGACAATGAGCAGGGGGATGATATCGATCATGATATCAGAGCGGTATTTCCGGAAACTGATGCGGTTGAGGATCACCATTCCGTTCTCAATGAGAGCGGGGTTTTTCTCCGATACCCCGGCATCGATCAGGTCCCGGGCAACCATCGCAAAGACCCGCGACTGGTTGCTCTTCTTGCCGAGTTTTTCTGAAAGAGAATAAATAATTTCGAGCCAGTCGTCCCGCTTTGTGGTAATATATTGCCGGACAATCCGTGAGAACAGGTCATCGATCTCATTCCCATGGATATCCGGCAGGGCCATGAGGATCCGCGGCCGATCGTTTTTCAGAGACGTCTCTATGATAATATGATTGATCTGGCCGATGAGGGTTTTACGGGCTTTCCGCACCTGCTGGGATTTGAGCTCGAGAATAGGGGCCTCTATGATCAGCCATTCCTCTTTTGATAGCGCATGTTGTATTTTTTCAATGATTTCCGTCGATCTGACCATGCTTGAATCACAGAGGATATATGTGGTGAGTAATCACAATTTGACGTAATTCATTAATAAGTATTTCCATTCGTTTTGGGCTCAAATCTATTTACTTTTCCTCAACTGAACAATATTTGAAAATATCACTACAATACGCTTTTATATAGGAGTTCATGGCAAAATAGCGTGAATCGCTCATCGTATCCGAAAACGGCGCTCTGAAAACCGTTTAAAAAAAAAGGATTACCTGATTTGTATCTGCCCGGAAAAGGTGCCGGCATCCTATCCTGCAATGGATTTCAGCCGGGACTTCAGGTCCCGGTACAATGCTTTGCCCGATGAGGGATTTTTGGCATCGATAATAATCCGGATGATCGGTTCCGTTCCCGATGCCCGCACAAGCGCCCATGCATCTTTAGTAAAAATTTTCACGCCATCTGTCCTGTCAATCACACTGTCGGGAAATTGTTCAGGAAGTAATGCAAGGATCTCTGCACCCTTGTCTGCCACAATCTTGTCTTTGATGATATAGCGTTCCGGCAGCTGGCGGGCAAGTTCTGATAATTTTTTCTTTGAGCTGAAAAGGAGGGAGACCATCATCGCTGCCGTCATGCCCCCGTCCCTGCAGAACTGGTGATACGGGAAGATGAGGCCGCCGTTTCCTTCCCCGCCGAAGATCACTGGTTCCCCGTTCTCAAGGAGTGTCCGCATCGTCCGGGCAACATAGATGCTCCCGACCGGTGTATACCGGATGGTACTTCCTTCGCGCCGGGCAACTTCTTCAACAACCTGTCCGGAACTCACCGGTGTAACAATGACGCCTTTTTTCTGCCGGCAGATATTCTGGACAACGATTGCAAACTCTGCATTCTCTTCAATGAACTGCCCGTTTTCATCGACAAAGACGGCACGGTCAGCATCGCCGTCATGGGCAACGCCAAAGGAAGCCCTGCTGCTTACCACCAGGTCCGCGAGGTTTTTCAGTCCCTCGGCAGATGGCTCCGGCAGCCTGCCGGGAAACGTGCCGTCCAAAATCCCGTTGACCGTGAGGACCCGGCAGCCAAGTCCTTCCAGAATTTTCGGGGTAGTGATGCAGGCAGGGCCGGAACCCGGATCGACAACCACTGTCATACCCTTTCCCGGGGATCCGGGAAAGTGGTGGAGGATACCTTCGATATAACGTCCGAGAAGGTGGGGGACATGCTTCTCCTGCCCGATATTTTCCCAGGTAACGATGGGCAGTGCGGGACCAAATATCAGTTCTTCCAGCTTCAGCGTTTCTTCATCTCCCATCTCCGTCCCGTCCGGCTCGATGATCTTCACGCCATTGTATTCGGGGGGGTTATGGGATGCAGTTATCATCGCCCCCCCGTTGTACCCGTCCCTGACCAGGTACTGGAGCGCCGGTGTAGGCAGGATGCCGCAGTCATCGACATCACACCCGGTGGCAAGCAGGCCGGCCTTGAGGGATTTTCCCAGTGTTTCCCCCGATGTACGGGTATCCCGGCCTACGGCGATACGTCCCTTTCTCAGGTGTCCCAGTGCAATGCCTATGGAAAAGACGAGTTCCGGTGTGAGATCCTTTCCTGCAACACCCCTGACACCGTTCGTACCAAACAACCGTTTCTGTTTTTTTTGTGCTGTCATATCCTTACCGTTCTCCCTGTTTTATCAGTACGTGTCAAAGCGATCGATTGATGCGACTACATCATCTATGGTCGGATTACGTAAAATACACCCTTCGACCTGCAGGTCGCCGATTGCGATCTTTTTAAAGGATCGTTGTTTGAAGCCTTCGATAATGACAAAATCCATACCCTGGTTTTTCAGGAGCGCAAGCATAGTGTCCAGCGAGCTGTTCCGCAGGGCGACCACGGCTTTACCGGCATCGATTCCTGCGGAAATATCCGCCCCGGCCAAAAAAAAACCGGTGGTGTCTTTTCCCTCATCAAGAACAAAGTCATGGTCCCCGAGATGTTTGATCACGGCGACTTTCCCGAATGTATGCAGGACGGGGACGAGTGTTTTGATAAACGTGGTCTTGCCGGTATTGGATCGTCCGGTAACCTGGACTATCTTCATGGGTCCTCCGGTTCCGGTACGGCCTTGCCAGAATGGCCAGGTTTGCCTCTGGCATTTTCATGGGTATTATCCCCGCTGGCAGAGGCCGGGTCATCATTTCCCGGTATTTCAACGGTTTCAGGGAATATTTGATCTTCACCGGGGATGGGTGGCCTGTCGGGTATTTCTGCTTCCGTGGAGAGTCCGGCCGTAGTTGGAGAGAATGACTCCGGCCGGGACGGATCAGGAAGGATCCGGTTGTCCGGTATCCCCTCCGCTGCAGGTGAATCGGGATATCCCTGGGATGGAACCTCTGGTTCAGAACCGGCAATTACGGGGATTGTGCTTTCCTGCTGGTCCTTTACGGTTCTCTCGTCGCCGCGGTTTTTGAGGAGGGTTTTGGCAGCCTCCCCGACCCCCCGCATCACCTTCGTGATACGGTCTTCAATATCAATTTCTTCGTCAATGTCCAGCGTAGTCCCTTCCACTTCGAGCAGGAAACGCGCAACTTCGCTTGCCTCGAACAGAAGGTCATCCAGTTCGTCGGTGGTGAAAAAGCCACACATTGCGCCGTAGAAAAATGTGGCACTTGATTTCCGCACTTTTTTCTTGAACGCGTTACGGGCCTGGTTTACTGCCTGAGGGGTATAGGTATCCTCCATAAAAGGGACGAGCTCCGGGAGGTGCCTGCCGATAAACGTCATCTCTGCTCCTCCTGAGGTACGGAAATCGGTACAGAGCCGGGCAAGGGCCCATTCCCGTGCTGTTATATATGTCCGCTTGCGCAGGAACTGGTTGACCTTGCGGTACGTGGCACCATCGACTTTTTTGAATTTTCTGTACTTGTTGATCTCCTGCCGGGAATTCAGATCATCCATTACAGTACACCTTGACCCGTCCTGGTTTATTGGTTTTTTTGGGTCAGTTTTTCTCTCGTTTCAGTATGGGGTGCCATTACATATAGCAGTATATGGTTTATGGTCAGAGAGAGATTCCGGTATTTTCTGTTGGAAAACGGGGCATGGGCTCAAGAGAGCGACCTGGAAAAGGAGAGATCCGTTTGACCGTTTCTTGAGAACGGCCGGAAATTATCCGGTTATTTATTCCGGTTTTTTCCGGAGGATTGCTCGCCCATGATGTCCCGCAGGTAATGCTTCATTTTTGCCTGTGGTGAGTCATGGTTGTCTGCAAAGGGTTCTGGTGCGGTATCGGTGGGAAGGTTGTCACCTGTTTTTACCTCCGGCTGCTCCGCAGCTCCCGTTTGCGACATTACGTTACTATTCTGTTCAATAAACAGGTCAAGTGCCGACTGCGGAATACGCCAGGCCCGGTACGATATCTTGATCCCTTTTAATTTTCCGTTCCGTAACCAGAGATGGACGGTCTTCTGGTGTACACCGAGAATCTCGGCAACGGCTTTGGGCGTCAGCATCTGGAGTGTTTCAGTCATGAGAATCATTACCTATGATTACCTTTAATTATGCATTATTCTTTTTAATACTTAATGGCCTTTTTTTGAATGATATGCCATTCATTTCAGGCCGGTTTTAACCAGATGATATCAGGGCACCTTTAACCTTGGATGGGTATTCTGCCGGCAAAAAATTTTAGTTTAACTACGGCACGACAAGTCCTCTCTTCATAGATTCATTGAGCGAAAAATCTTGCATGGCCTGGCGGAAATCTTTCTGATCTGAGTAATGCAGGATATCTGGTAAATAAGATTGGAAAAAGACGCTCTTAAGTATAGCATCATAAGGTTTATAAGAAAACCCTCTAATTTAATCTCATAAATTTTATATATAAAATTTGAAGCCGAATTCCGGAAAAAGCCGCATTTTGGGATTATTAATGCTGCGAATATAAATTGCGGGAATTCCTGCTGAAACATAGTTAAAACAAATGATCCCAAGGGCTCGAAGCCACACCAACGAATGATAGGATTGGAGAAGGCCTTTCCAGTGATCTACAACAGCCTGAAACCAGGGAAATCGGATATAATTCATTTAAATTCGGTAAGTGTGAAGCACTGAATGTTTTTGTCGGGTTGAATTCGGAGTCTGGTATCGATTTAACGGGTATGTCTTTACCGGTGCCGGTATCCCGGGAAAGCAGCCTGGATTTTTTCGTCGTGTACTGAAATTTTCCTGATTTAAAATCAAACACCGTGCATAGTGGATTGGAAGCTCTTTTTGTTATTTTAAAAATGGTGTTCAGAAAAAAATGGATTCTTGAGGTGCGTGAATGCATAATTCTCTCTTCAGCAGTCGCTTTTTTTCCAGATTATTCTTATGATAAATTTCAACGGTATAAATTTGAAAAATCCAAAAATTTCATTTTCCATTTTACTTGAATAAATATCACTATAGAATTTTCATCCAATTATCATACACTCAATCATTTCCTGAAAACCTGGGGGTATCCGATCCAGATTACACCTCTTCCCTTATGGGCATCAAATTTAAAAAAAATTTAAAATAATGAATTTCTGAAGTAAAATTTTTAGTTATTATCAAAAGTTCTGACAGTAATTATTAAATCAAAAATTTTAAAATTCCGATGTATGAATGTAATATGAAGATGTTTCAATTTTTTCCAAATAAATATCGGGCCCTTTCTTCGGCAGGATTATCACGAACCGGGAAACCCATTTAAAAAAATCCATTTTTCTATTTGAATTTTAAAAAATCTCTTCGTGAATTAGAAATCCGAAATTTTCATTTCTCCCATATTATGTCGTATCAATCAGGTAAATCTGATTATTGTAAAATAAATAGTTGCTCTCTAGTCCTTGATTTTTAAATTTTAGTGGATAGCAGCCTGGATAAAAATCCACAGCGCATCGGTTTCAGATGGATGGCATAACTCGCTTTGAAGGATTTTTAGTATCTGATTATCCAAGCGATTACGACGACCCGCCCGGAATCCCGATATTTACTCAGCCTTTTTAATTTTCTCTCGGATCTGACAATGCAGTTTCAAAAAATCATCAATCGAATGCGGTGTTTATACAAGGAATCATAATCCGGCTTCTTCGATCATAAGAACAGTAAACAAAAATTAGAAAAAATTTCTGAAGGGATCTTCTGATTTTATGAATAACAATAACGGAATAACATGTGACGCCGGCAGTCTGCTGCAGGAAGCCAGTCGGGCCGCATTTCAGGGCAGGGGATTAAAGGCATTATCTCATCGCCTCATTAAAGTGAATTATCATCATTTCATCTCCATGGATGCATAGCGTTTGATATTCCCGGATGCGGGTGACGAATCCAGCGTCTATGGGAAAAAGTCCTCTTCAAATTCCTTGGATCAAGTGCTCTTACGGCCTGCCAGTACTATAAATACAAAAGCGCGTGGGGTTCCCCCTGGATTTTTTTGGACAACTGCCTGGCGAATTACCTGAAATTTCTATTGCCGGGACCGGGCGAACAGGAAATGATGATTTCATGGTAATTCCCGGGATTCTTCCTGTCGAACGGTCAGGTTCATTTCTCTTTGCGGTTCATCGGATTTTAGAATGGTACCGGTGCAACAGAGACCCCGAATTTATCGACTGTAAACATTCATATTCGCGTTCTGTACGTGTTTTACTAATATTTTGGATAATTACCTGTCAAGTATGAAAAAAAGCCCGTTTCTCTTTTACATGCTATCGGTCAATTTATGGTTCATTTCCCATGGAACTTTGATCAGGTCGGAAAACCCTGGTTCCTCTGACGCGGAATTATTGCTCAAATTCCTGTTGAGATATCCCGATTTCCGACTTGCGTAGAATGTCTATTCTGCGCAAACCTTTATTTATTTGAGATAAAATAGAATAGAGCATGGAAAGCGGTTATTTTTCTGAGTGGCTTAAAAGCTACCGGAATTATCTCCGTATGCGAAATTATTCTCCCCGGACTCTTGACAGCTATGAACAGGTTATCAGGCATTTCGGGTATTATATCTGGCTCCGGCGTAATACTGACGTGACGAAGCTCGTTTTCTACTGGAAAGACTTTGAAAAGGCACGTCTGGATACCCCCGTTGAAGTGACACCAATTCTGGTGAATGATTTTTTATCCTTTGTATCGTCGATGCAGACGTATAAACCCAAGACATTTCACCGGATCATCTCAACGCTCAGTTCATTT
>Ga0182011_10003745_pt1 | contig 12387 bp, 11 predicted proteins | sample 711E1DmetaG_FD_120481 | JGI IMG/M metagenome (GOLD analysis project Ga0182011, IMG submission 120481) | Permafrost microbial communities from Stordalen Mire, Sweden - 711E1D metaG | ecosystem: Environmental > Terrestrial > Soil > Wetlands > Permafrost | place: Sweden: Stordalen | collected... | reverse complement strand
GCTGGGCGCCTCCGACTTCACCTACGCCGAGGCGCTGCCATCTCAGGGGCTGCCCCAGTGGATCGCCGCCCACGTGCGCTGCTTCCAGTTCCTGGGTGGCTGTCCGAAGATCCTGGTCCCCGATTATGTTCCGCGCCACATAATCGATGTTCTGTGCCCGGTCGGGTTATGTGGCCGCGGGCCAGCGTGACGTCGTCATCACGGCGGTGACCGACCCGAGGTCGGCGATCGAGGGCACATAACGCTCAGAGCGAAGCGAGCCAGCTGAGGACGGACTCGTCGGACCGCCAGATCGGCGTGGTGCGGGATCCCACCGAAACCCCCGGAGGCTCACAGGCCCGCAGGGCTTCCTGTTTGGCGCGGGTGTTGATCTCGGCGTAGCGGTTGGTGGTGGTGAGGTCGGCATGGCCGAGCCAGCCGCGGATCACGTTGACCTCGACGCCAGCCTCGAGAAGGTGAACGGCGGCGGTGTGGCGGAAGGTGTGCGGGCTGACCCGGCGACCCGTTCTGGGGTCATCGAGGCTGGAGGCGTGCCGTCGGACGATCTTGTAGATGCCCGAGCGGGTGAGACCCTGGCCGTTGGCCGAGAACACCGGTGCCTGGGGACCGGAGGCAGGATCGGCGTCGACCAGCCCGCGTAGCAGGTCGGCCGTCTGTTGCCAGAGCGGGCAGGTGCGCCACTTGTCGCCCTTGCCGTGCAGGCGCACGAGCGGGTGCTCGCGGAGATCCAGATGCTCGACCCGCAGGTCGGCGACCTCTTGTGCCCGAGCCCCGGTGTTGTAGAGGAACAACAGCGCCGCGCGGTCTCGGAGAGCAAGCCGCCCTCGCCTGGGCAGATTGCGGAAGAGCAGCTCGACCTCGTCACGTTCGAGGAAGTGGGTTTCGGCTGGGGCCGAGCGCTTCATCGGGATGGCGGCGACCCGCTGGCACACCCCGAGCATCTCCGGTGCTCTGGTGGCGATGTAGTCAAAGAGTGTGTGGATGGCGGCGAGGCGCTGGTTGCGTGTGCGGATGTGGTTGTGGCGGTCGATCTCGAGGTGGCGGAGGAAGCCAACGAGGCGCTCGAAGGTGAGATCGGCGAGCACGAGCCGGGTGATCCGACATCCCTTGTCTGCGGCGATGAACACCAAGAGCAGCCGGATCGTGTCACGGTAGCTGCGCACTGAGGACGGGCGCAAACCCTTGACGGTCACCAGGTGATCGACGAAGAACGAGTGCAGCATCGCCCCAAGCGACGGGCTGGAGTCGATCATTGCGCTGCCCCCGGGTTGGTCCATGCTTGTTCGGCGAAGGCTTCGAAGCGCTGGTTGGCCTCCTCCAGTAGCGCGGGGGTGATCGTGAGATAGACGGCGGTCGAGGTGGGGTCGACGTGGCCCATGAACGTGGACAGCTGATGGAGCCGGCTGGCCGGATCGAGACCCTCGCGATACCAGCGCAGGACGCAGCCGACGGCAAAGGAGTGACGGAGGTCATGCAGCCTCGGCGGTGAGACCCCATCGGGGACGGGTAGCTCCAGGGCGGCAATCAGCCGATGGAAGACCTGGCTGGCCGTGCAGGGATGCACACTCCGGTGCCCATCGAAGCTGAACAGCGGCGCATCGGCATCTGATGCCCCGTCGGCCAGGCGGCGCTCGACCTGGGCTGCGACCAACCTGGCGATGCGGGGCCCGTGCGGAACGAGACGGCTCTTGCCGAACTTGCCGCCCACCACGACGAGCAGGTCGCGGTCAGCGTCGATGTCGCCCAGGCGCAGCCTGCATGCCTCCCCGGCTCGCAGCCCCAGCCCGTAGCAGAGGGCGAAGATCGTCCGATAGGTCGGCCCTCGCTGGGAGGCTCGCGAGTTGTCCGGCAGGGCGGCCGCTGCACCGAGCAGGCGGCGAGCCTGTGCGGCGTCGAAGAGGAACGGTACCCGGGCAGACGTCACCCGCCGCCGACCGGTCCGTAGCGGTGAGGCTGCCAGTAGCTCCTGGGCGACCGCCCACTCCATGAGGCAGCGGACGACGCCGAGCAGGTGGTTGAAGCTGCGTGGACGGGACCTCGGTCTGGAGGCGAAGAACTCCTCTAGGAGTGCAGCGGTGAGCTGGTCGAGCCGACTGATCCGACGCTCCTCGGCGAAGCGCACCAGCAGCCGCAGCTCGCGCTCTTCGCTGTGGTACTTGCGTCCAAGGGCCCTGCGGTGGGTGAGGAAGCGGCAGACGACGGCGGCGAGGCTCTCGCTCATCCCAGCACCTCCTCGCCGTCGCCCAGGGCGACCTCCCGGAGCGACGCGACCGCCACCTTCGCGTAGATCTCCGTCGAGGCGGCCTTGCGGTGCCCGACGAAGTCCCCGATCACCTTCAGGCTGAAGTCGGCATCCACCAGCCGCTGGACGCAGGTGTGGCGCAGGGTGTGCGAGCCCGGCCGGGGAACCTTGACCCCGGCGCCCAGCAGGTAGCTCCTTGCGCACGAGGAGACCGCCGCTGGACCAAGGGGACGGATCGGCGCCACGGCGCGCATGAAGACGTGGCGGTCAGGGGTGGTCGGCCGGCCGTTGCGGAGGTAGTCGACGATGGCTTCCCCGACCGGAGGCGATAGCGGGAAGGCGGTCGAGTGCCCAGCCTTGCGCTCGGGGACGGCAAGGCGCTCGCGGCGCCAGTCGATGTCCTCGAGGCTCAGCGCCGCGACCTCACGACCGCGCAGGCCATAGACAACCAGGAGCAGCAGGATCGCGTAATCGCGCTTCCCGCAAGGAGTACGCCGATCGACGCCAGAGAGGACCTGTTCCACTTCGGCCCAGGTGATCGAGCGCGGGATCGTCGACAGCCGATAGACCTGCGGCCACTCCACCGTGTTCGACAGGTCGCGCCGCAAGGCGCCTTCCCGGTGCGCGTAGCGCAGAAACACCCGCAGCACTCCACAACCGTCCCGGACAGTCGACTTGGCAAGACCCGCAGCCGAGCGCTCCGTCACAAACGCGCTGAGCAGAGTCGGCGACAGCTCAGGGAGCTCCGCACCGATCCGGGCGAGATAGGACTCGAAGCGATCCAGGTAGTGGCGATACAACTCGACCGTCGCCGGCCGCAGCCCACGCTCGGCGACCAAGTACTCGAAGAATCCAGGCACCGCGCCGGCGAAGGGTAGCTCTCGGCGTCGGCGGCCGGACACCTCGAACGCTGGCAGCACGACGCTCAGCATCTGCTCGATCGGGCCGCGAACCTCTTTGGCCAGCATGGGACGCACCTTCCCGTCCCGCCTCTGGCGGGCATGCCTGGCGAGACGATCGGCAACGAAGGCCTCGACGTGGATCGGGAGGTCTCCCACTATCTCGGCGCCTCGCACCCGTGCGAACTCCGCGAAGGCGAGCAATACCGGGACTCGAGAGAGCACGTTGCGAGCCTTGTAGCCGTGCTCGGCCATCCAGGCGACGTAGCTCTCGACCTCTGGCCCTATCCATGAGGCTCGGATCCGGTCGACCGTCTGAGGCTTGACGAAGTACTTCTCCAGCATGGATAACCTCCTGTCCGCTCGTAGGCGCAGGAGGGCACCATCCCTCGAACCCCCAGCGTTATGTGCCCTCGACCGTCGGCCTCGGGTCCGTCACCGCCGTGGTGACGACGTCACGCTGGCCCGCGGCCACATAACCCGACCGGGCACAGAACCCCGATTATGTGGCGCGGAACATAATCGATCCGGAGCACCGCCGGCACCGCCCCGAAGAACTCGAAGGCGGCGACGTGGGAGGCCACCCAGGACCGCTCGTCACAGATCACGACCGGATCCACGAAGACGTGGCGACTGAACGCCAGCGTCATCAGGAAGCCGTTGACCACCCGGCGGCGCTGGGACAGCGGATCGAACCACGGACCGAGACGGCCATAGTCGATCTCCGCCACCTCCCCGGGCGGCGTCACCTCCTTGCGGATCGTGAACTGGTCGGTGCTGACACCGCCCGGGATCCGCTCTCGCACGTAGCGCCGGAAGGTGCGAACGCTCACCGTCAGGCCCTCCTCGTCGTGCAGCCGCTGCCATACCGTCTGCGCTGTGTTGGTGGCCAGACCGGCCACGATCGCCTCGTGGAACCGCGCCAGCTCCTGGCGCTGCTCCGTCGCCGTCGGCGCCAACCGGTCGACGAACAGGAGGGGGACCCGCACCTCCCACTCCTGTCGCGTCAGCAGCGGCTCCCCCGGCGACAACCCCGCCGCCGTCGCCGCTCCGATGATCGCCCGCACCCGGTCGCGGCCCACGCCAAGGCTGCGCGCCAGATGCCGCACTGATTGCCCCGCCTGCCAGTGCTGCAGGACCTCCACCACGTCTGCCACCTCGAACCTCCTGCCGGCCATCCCGCTCCTCCTGGGTTGGGTCTTGGCCGGGAATCGTCGCTGTGGCACCGGGCGGTCACGCCACCCCAACGGGTGGACCTATTCGTTGACCGCAAGTGGACCTATTGGGTGACCGCAAGTGGTCCTATCAGTTGGCCGTGGGTGGACCCATCACGTGGCCGCCGACAGCTAGCAGCTACCCTCCTCCTCTCGGCGTAGTCGCCTTCAAGCGGGGAGGGCTGGAGGGCACCCCGCCGGCGGCCTCCGTATTCGGAAGGCGCCTCAAGTGCCGGCGTGGCGCGATTCCTCGACGGCCTACCGCAGCATCGGAGGGCTCGTCGGCGTGGTTGGGGACGCCAACAGCCACTGAAATGCGTCAAGGACCCTCTTGGCGTCTTTTCTGACCCCTTTCCCAGCCCCATCATTGCCCCCTCGCGAGGGTCCCCGTCTACCGTCGTTTCAAGATCGAAACGAGTTCACGTAGGGGTCACGGGAGCGGGAGACGAGACTCGAACTCGCGACATCCAGCTTGGAAGGAACGTGCTCAGATTCGTATTCAGCCTCCGTGCAAACCAACGCTTGAGCACGTTCCTTCAGGTCTTCGCGAACGAACGAGGATTGGTCGCGAGTCAGACGGTCCCCCGGCGGCGAGCGGTGCCTGGACGGCTGGACCGTGAAGGGCGCCCACAGGACGCGTGCCCTTTGCTGGACGGAGAGGCTTGCACCGTCGTTACTTCGACTTCTTTGCGCCGAGTGCTGAATGGGCGGCCCGGCGTCTAAGATCACCGCTCATGTGCGGCGTGTCGCCTCCCGCCGACTTCCCGGAGCAGTACGCGCGGACCCGGAGATTCACAGCCGGGATTCCCAGAAGCTTCACGATCGCCCCAGACGGGCGGCGGCTGCTCTTTCTGCGCAGCCTCTCCGGGACCGACGCCCGGTCGTCCCTGTGGGCCCTCGAGCTGCCAGGAGCGACGGAACGGATGGTCGCCTCACCCGATGAGCTGCGGCCCGGCGAGGGCACGGTCCCCGCCGAGGAGGCGACGCGCCGGGAGCGGGCTCGGGAACGCCACTCCGGCATCGTCGCCTACGCCACCGATGCCGCTGTCGCCAACGCTTGCTTCGCGCTCGATGGAGCCCTCTTCGCCGCAGATCTGGAGGGTGGGAGGGTGTGGCGCCTGCCTGTCGATCAGCCGGTGGTCGACCCTCGGCTGGATCCGACAGGATCGCGGATCGCCTACGTCAGCGGCCAGGCTCTGTATCTGGTCTCCATGGATGGTGCCGAGAACAAGTCAGTTGCGACCCCTGAGTTCGAGAGGATCAGCTACGGCCTGGCTGAGCACGTGGCAGCCGAGGAGCTGGGTCGGGACCGTGGGTTCTGGTGGTCTCCTGATGGAAGCCGACTGCTGGTGGCACGTGCCGACACCCGTAAGGTTCGCCGCTGGCAGATCAGTGACCCCGCCGATCCAGAGCGCCCGCCGACACAGTTCGCCTACCCGGTGGCAGGGACAGAGAACGCCGTGGTCACCCTGCACGTCATCGGATTAGACGGAACACGAATCGATGTCGAGTGGGACCGTGCTGCCTTCGAGTATCTGGTGGCGGTGACCTGGCACAGGCGGAGCCTGCTGCTCACAGTCCAGTCACGAGATCAGCGACGCCTGCAGGTGCTGGAGGCCGACCCCGACACCGGAGCGACCTCGGTCCGAGTCGAGAACACGGACCCTTACTGGACCACGATCGTCGACGGCGTGCCCGACCTGACCGACTCCGGCGATCTCGTCTGGAGCTCCGACGTGGACGGCGCGAGGCGGCTGATCGTCGCCGGCGCGGCGGTGACACCGCCGCAGATGCAGGTGCGGGCCGTCGCCGACGTCGATCGGGAGAGCGTCCTGTTCACCGCCTCGACCGAGCCGACCGAGATCGACCTCTGGCGTTGGTCGGCGGACGGCGGCCTGGTGCGCCTCAACGAGACGCCCGGCGTCTACCAGGGGCGCCAGGCCGGAGGGGTCACCGTGCTCACCGGCCAGACCATCGACCGAGGGCAGCGCACCACCGTACTGGTCGGCGACCGGACCGTGGCCGAACTGCGCTCGCTGGCTGAGGAGCCAACGGTGCGACCGCGTGTCGAGCTGATGACAGTCGGGGCCCTGGGGCTGCGAGCCGCTCTGGTCCTACCCAGCTGGCACGTGCCGGGAGCGTCGCTTCCCGTGCTCATGGACCCGTACGGCGGCCCTGCCATGCAGCGGGTGCTCGCCGCCCGTGACGCCTACCTGGTCTCCCAGTGGTTCGCCGATCAGGGGTTTGCGGTCGTCGTCATCGACGGCCGGGGCACCCCAGGGCGCGGCCCGGACTGGGAGCGGACGATCCACCTGGCCAAGTCCTCCCCCGCTCTCGAGGACCAGGTGGAGGGCCTGCAGCGGATCGCGGAACGTCACCCCGAGCTGGACCTCGGCAGGGTGGGCATCCGCGGATGGTCGTACGGCGGCTACCTGGCGGCCCTGGCGGTGCTGCGCCGGCCCGACGTCTTCGGGGCCGCCGTCGCCGGCGCGCCGGTCACCGACCAGCGCCTGTACGACACCCATTACCAGGAGCGCTACCTGGGTCATCCCGACCAGCACCCCGAGGTGTACGACCACGACTCGCTGATTGCCGACGCCCCCAAGCTCAGCCGGCCCCTGCTCCTGATCCATGGGCTCGCCGACGATAACGTGGTGGTCGCGCACACACTACGTCTCTCGGCGGCGCTACTCGCTGCTGGCCGCCCCCACGCAGTGCTGCCCCTCCCCAGAGTGACCCATTCGGTGGTGGATGAGGAAGTCTCCGCCAACCTGCTCAGACTGGAGGCAGACTTCCTGCTCCGCAGCCTGGGACCTCCGGGCGGACAATGACCGACATCATGCTGCTGCGACGCGCTTCCGAAAGCTGCCAGCCGGGTGCGGCAGCCACCTCCCGCTCAGCGATCACAGCGACCGCCCGCGTCAGCCGGAGGCAGAAGCGGTGACCGGTCCAGAAGCGGTGGCGCTGGCTCGGTCCCTGTATCTGGACGACCGTCACCCGTATGGCTGTGCCGAGACGACCTTGCTGGTCCTGAAGAGCGCCTTCGGGCTTCCGGATCCGACTGACGCGGGCCCGGCCATGGCATTCAACGGCGGCGTTGCGTACAGCGGCGGCGTGTGTGGCGTGATCTCTGGTGCGGCAATCGCGGTGGGCCTCCTCGCCGAACTGAGAATCGCCGACCACTCGACGGCCAAGCGGATCGCCCGCGAGATCATCGCTGGCTTGATGGATGATTTCCGCCACAAGCACGGTGCGGTTGAGTGCCGCACCCTGATCGGACAGGATATCCGAACTGCTGAGGAGCACCATGCTTTCCTGGAAAGCGGGCTCTGGCGGCAGACCTGTATGGGCCAGATCACCTTCGCGGTCGATAGGCTGGCCGCGCTGCCGGACGACCCCGTGTGGGGTGGGTGAGTGCCGATCGTGCGGCCCGTACGACAGTTCGGTGAGCAACCGCCACGGGTAGACGGCGGCGTCATCACCAAGCGCCGCCGCCGAACAGGCTGCTGAAATAGCGCCTCTGGAGGTGGAGTCGTCCGCGCTCGGGTACGTCTACAAGCTGGGCCGTTCGGAACTCTGACGGAAGAGAAACGTGGGGCCCGGGAGCGGGAGACGGGGCTCGAACCCGCGACATCCAGCTTGGAAGGCATATTCGCTGATTTGAGTTCGGATTCCTGACTACCCGGCGTTTGAGCGCATTGCGTCGCCTCCTTGACGTTCGGCGAACAGCGATCGCGCTTCGACCCCGACGCCTCGAGTCCCCGGACACGGCCCGGGCGGTCCGGGGCGCGTATGACAGATCGTTCAGTAACTTGACAGATCACGGATCTATCTGTCATTATCCTGGCATGCCAGGCAGCCACGAGACCACGGTGACCCCCGAAGGGCGGGTGCTGATTCCGGCGGAGCTCCGACGGGCAGCTGGGTTCACACCCGGGGCGCGCATACACGTACGCGCAGAGGGCGAGGCCATCGTCCTGATGACAGTCGATGCAGCCCGCCGACGGCTACACGACATCTTCGCTCAGGTTGACGGCAGCCTCAGCGAGGAGCTCATCAGCGATAGGCGGGCGGAGGCTCGGCGGGATGCTTCGGGTGGACGTCGGCCCCGCGGCATTTACCGGCAAGCTCCGTGACCGAGCAAGGGCCCTCGGTCGCAGACGCTCGCTTCAACTACCTCCTCGATGCTTCAGCGGTCTTGACGTGGCTCCAGCAGGAACCCGGAGCCGAGCAAGTCGACCACGTGATCGAGCGCTCCGCCATTGGGGCGGCCAACTGGTCGGAGGTTCTCCAGAAGACCTGGCAGCACGGCCGGAACGCTGATGAGGTAGCCGCCTTGCTTCTCGGCCTGGGCCTAGAGGTTCAGCCCGTCACCGCCGAGATCGCCGCCGAAGCAGCGAGGATTTGGTCGCTTTGCTCCGATCTCTCGCTGGGCGATCGGCTGTGTCTTGCGGCAGGCAGGCTTCACGGTTCAACAGTCTGGACGGCCCACCGCAACTGGGCGGGGCGGTCGCTGGGCATCCTCCTCAAGGTCGTTCGCTAGAGTCGTTTTGTGAGCAACCGTCTTCTACAACGCTCAGACACGAGCGAGGATCCCGTATGACGCTCTCGTTGAGCCGGATGACGGCCGACGACGTGGACATCGCGGCCGCCATCGCTCTGGCCGCCTGTGGGCGTCCGTACAGTCGGCACGACATCCGCCGCTATCTCGCCCTCCAGCCGGACGGCTGGCTGATGGCACGGATCGACGACGCACCCGCGGGCATCGGTGGCATCACGGCGTATGGCCACCATGCCGTCGTTGGGCTGATGGCTACCCATCCCGACTTCCAACGTCGGGGCATCGCCACTTCTGTGCTGGGCACCCTCCTGGCCTACGCGGACGCCTGGGGAGTCCGCGCGGTGGCGCTCGACGCCACAGAGGAAGGAGCGGGGCTGTACCGTCGTCACGGCTTCGTCCAGGTCGATCGCACGGTGGTCTGGGGTCTAACGGGGTCGCCCGTAGCACGGCGCGCGCAGAGGTCCGCCCAAACAGTGGTTGCCGAAGGCGCCGGGACCACCGAACTGGCCGCTATTGCCGCCTTGGATGCCGAAGTCTTCGGCGCCAACCGAGCACGACTCATGGCACGTCTGCTTGAGGAGGGGCCAGGTCGCGCCTGCGTGGTTCGCGATCGCGCGGGCCAGGCCTCTGCCTATGCGGTTGCTCAGGGGAGTCGCGTCGGTCCGGCCGCCGCGGGATCTGCCGCTGATGGGGCCGCGCTTCTCGACGCCGTGCTCAAACTCCACTTCAATGAGCCGCCACGAATTCTGGTTCCAGAGCGCAACCATCTGGCCGCCGCGGTCCTGCAAGCGCGAGGTTTCGTGAGACAGCGGTCCACCCGATACATGGTGCGAGGATCGGCTACCGCGCTCGGCAATCGCTCACACCTGCTCGGCCTGGCCAGCTTCGGTCTCGGGTAGAGCGGCGCATTCGCTGACTACTTCGGCCGACCAGGCCTCGTGAGCGACGACCTGATCGGGCCATTCAAGGGCGATGGAGCGGGAGACGAGACTCGAACTCGCGACATCCAGCTTGGAAGGCATGTGCGAGAATCCGAGTTCAGCTTGGCCCGGTGACGCCGCTGGAGCGCGTTACCTCAGGTTCTGACGGTGGAGCGAAGGTTGATCGCGGATAGATCCACGCTCGCCTGGCTCCGCCCGGCGCCGAAGCCCTGGGCTCAGGTCGCCGCCACCGGAACAACCGTGAGGACTTCCCCCGCTACGGCGCTTGCTCCCCTTCGGGACCTTCGGCTCTTGCGTCGCCAGCCGCAGGGACTACGAATGGAGCATGACGACGTCAGGCGGCAGTAGGCCACGCCGCAGCGAGGCGGGCTTGCTCGGTCCGCGGGTCACCCAGGAGTTCCTGGACAGGCTTGCGGCCCGAGTGGCGGCGAGCGGCCGAGCCGAGCCGATCCCCGTCGAGATGCCGGCGACGGGCGCCCTGCTGGGCGAGGTGCCGCACAGCACGCCTGAAGATCTGGCGACGGCTGCCGAGGATGGCCGCACCGCGCAGCGCGATTGGGCCCGCGTCCCGGTCACCGACCGGGCGAAGGTGCTGTTCCGCTTCGCCAAGCTCGTGCTCGACCGGGAGGCCGAGCTGCTCGACGTGATCCAGCTCGAGAACGGCAAGGCGCGCCGAGACGCCTTCGAGGAGATCATCGATGTAGCACAGGTGTGCCGGTACTACGCCCGGAGCGCCCCGAGCCTTCTCCAGCCGCATCGGCGGGCAGGCGCCCTGCCGGTGCTCACCCAGACCTCGGAGTACCACCACCCGAAGGGCCTTGTTGGGGTGATCTCGCCGTGGAACTACCCACTCACCCTTGGCATCACCGACGCCCTGCCAGCCCTCGTCGCCGGCAACGCCGTCCTCGCCAAGCCGGACACGAAGACGCCGTACTCGGCCCTCTTCGCCGCCGAGCTGCTCGAGGAGGCGCGACTGCCGCCCGGCCTGCTGCAAGTCGTCGTCGGACCGGGCCAAGAGCTCGGCTCGAGCGTGATCGCACTCAGCGACTTCGTCATGTTCACGGGCAGCACCCGAGTCGGTCGCAGCGTCGCCGCCCAGGCGGCCGAGCGGCTCATCGACTACTCGATGGAGCTCGGGGGGAAGAACGCCATCCTCATCCTGGCCGACGCCGACCTCGGCAAGGCCGTGTCAGGAGCCATCCGCGCGGCGTTCTCAAACACCGGCCAGCTGTGCATCTCCATGGAGCGGATGTATGTGGCAGCGGAGGTGTGGCGCAGGTTCACGAGGCGTTTCGTCGCAGCGACGAGGGCGCTGCGACTCGAGCACGCCTTCGACTACAGGCCCGACCTGGGCTGCCTCATCTCCGCAGGTCAGCTGGCCACCGTGGCCCGCCACGTGGACGATGCTGTCGCCAAGGGCGCCACGCTGCTTGCTGGCGGCCGGGCGCGGCCTGACCTCGGCCCTTACTTCTACGAGCCGACCATCCTCACCGACACGACGCCCGACATGGCTCTCTACTCCGAGGAGACCTTCGGGCCGGTCATCTCGCTGTACCGGGTGAGCGGCGCGGAGGAGGCGATCGAGCGGGCCAACGACAGCAACTATGGGCTCAGCTTCTCGGTCTGGACCCGCGATCTTGCCAGGGGTCGGGACGTCGCCAGCCGGCTGGAGGCTGGGAGCGTCAACGTGAACGAGGCCTACGCCGCGAGCTGGGGCTCAGTCGACGCGCCGATGGGCGGCTGGAAGGAGTCCGGCGTGGGCAGCCGCCACGGCCAGAACGGCCTCCTCAAGTACACCGACGCCCAGACCGTGGCTGTGCAGCGCGTGCTTCCCATTGCGGCGCCCAACTTCGTCTCCCAGGAGACGTACGCGAGAGCGATGACCGTCGCCATGCGTGCCTTGCAGCGGCTGCCGGGGCGGAAGTGAGGCCAGGGGTTCGTGGGCGCCACCTCGGCAGCAGCATGCACCGTTCCTTCGTGGGCGCCCACCAGGTGAACGCGTTTATCGAACCCTCGAAGGTTCCCAGAGCATGTTCGCTTGCGATCGTGGGTAGGCTGAGCCCGTCCGCCTGTTCAAGGGCGATGGAGCGGGAGACGAGACTCGAACTCGCGACATCCAGCTTGGAAGGCATGTTCGTGGATTCGAGTTCAGGTTGGGCGCCGAGGCGCTCCAGAGCGCGTTCCTTGAGTTTATTCGGCCAGGTCAAATCTGGGCGCGGTGCACGACGCGTGTGAACCAATACTCAGTCGGGACGCGAGCAGTCGCGCCTCCAGAACCGCATACTCCGGGACACTCGTGGTGATGGATCGCAGACGCTCTGCTCTCTCGGCGATCGGCCACGACATCACGGGCAGCGTTGCCGAATCGAGGTGGCAGCTATCCGGTCCCTGGTCTGGGTTGGAGACGACCTCGTCGACCACGTAGATGGCGGCCGCTGCCTTCGGTTAGACGGCTCGGTGACCCAGCATGTTCATACGGGCGTCTCGGGTGCCGCCCAGCTTGATGCCAGCGGCGTCACCTCCACTCTTG
>Ga0182011_10003743_pt1 | contig 12390 bp, 9 predicted proteins | sample 711E1DmetaG_FD_120481 | JGI IMG/M metagenome (GOLD analysis project Ga0182011, IMG submission 120481) | Permafrost microbial communities from Stordalen Mire, Sweden - 711E1D metaG | ecosystem: Environmental > Terrestrial > Soil > Wetlands > Permafrost | place: Sweden: Stordalen | collected... | reverse complement strand
CATATTATTCGTAAAAAAGGTCGGTGTAATATTTGAAACATTTTGATCAGTAATATTCATAGAACATACTTTATCAGTTGTTGTAAAGAAATCTTTTGACTCAATAAAACAATCATTAGCATTATTCACGTAAAAGATCTTATTATCTCTAATAAGATTTCTAGAATTCTCAGAGTTCACTCTATTGGCTGTTAATGCTAAGAAATAATATGGCTTTTTAGAAAAATTGGCATTATATGAGAATGCTTGATATTGATAGAATGAATTATTGAAATGTAATAATATATTTGTTGAATTATCTTTTGTCAATATTCCTTTTGTTGTGTTGCTATATTGTTCGATTATAGAAAATTCTGGAGTGAAAGAATTATTGTATTGAGTAACTGGGACGCTGTCTTGAATCTTTAAACTATATTCTGTGTTGGTTGTTGATTTTAGATCGCACGTGTATGCATATTGTGTGCATACTCCATTATCCCAGTAAATACAATATTCTCTCCAAGCATAAGTATCAGTCTGCAGGGTTGATTGAATCAAAGCTTGAGCCGTTATTGAAGAATACTCATTGCCGATTATCTGAACATTCTTTTCTGACGCATAGGCATTATTATCTAAATACCACTCTATACTGGACTCTTCAGAGCTCTTAGAATAGATAATTTGACACGTTTGTCCATCGACCTCATGATTATTATGATAATTTGAAGGCAAAATTATATTATACTTGTATTCAGCACGAGCATTAATAGTTGATGGAATAAATACTGTATTATTATATTTTATAGAAGGTGAAACTGTCAATATGCTGATCCAGGCATTTTGTATTATTCCGGAAGAATTAATCGCTGCATCATAAGGTGGTGTTGTAACGACTATTTGATTATTGTATTGAGATATAAAATCGTAATCAGGAGATGAAGTATTAGTATAAATGATTCCAGCAATAAGATCTTCGCTAATATTATTTAATGCTAAACAATTCTCTTGATCTAATCCAGAGAATCTAGAGCAATCGTAGGCGTAACTACTAGAAACGATTATTAAAAATAAAAAGAAAAAAATTATTGGTTTCATTTTGTTAAATAGGAGACAATTATTGGCGCAACCCAGATAATAATCAATCCTATCACGACATATGTAGCCATCATCTTAGCAGACTCTCTCTTAGCCTGATCACTACCACTTGTTATGAAGGTAATTCCAGCAAATACCAAGAACAATACTGCCACAACAGTTGCTGCATACTTGATAAAATTATATACCTTCATTACAGGCGCTAATATTTGGTCAAAAGTCTGCTGATCCTGGGAAGATATTGTACTATTGAAGTCTACAGCCAAAGCCGTAGGAACTCCAAGCAACAATCCCAAAACCAACACCAACATTAAAGTATTTTTTTGCATTTCTTACACCTCCGAGGTTTCAATAACTTGTTTCTTATTTTCTGGAAGTTCTCCAGACTTCCATATTTCCATTCAATAAAGACAAGACAAGAGTCGCAAAATTGTCCCTCAAGAGACTCAAGCTTCTTGTCACAAATATCACAATAAATGTTTACCATAACAAAACAAAAGGATGAGAAAACACAAAAAAGAAGCTCCGAGAACGTAATACAATAAGTTTTTAAAGTATAGAAACCGATAAAAATTATGGTATACAAACTCTCGCCAAGTTCATTATCATTACTTACAGATTGTCCTAGATGTTTTTGGCTTTGTTTTAATAAGGGTATTAAGCGTCCTGCTGGTATTTTTCCTTCTTTGCCTTCTGGTATTGATAGGATTTTGAAGGATCATTTTGATAGATATGCTGAGAAGGGTGAATTGCCTCCTGAGGTTTCTGAGCTTGTTGGTGTGAAGCCTTTTCATGATAAAGAATTATTGGTTACTTGGCGTAATAATCTTAAAGGTATACAGTGGACAGACAAGAAAGGTAACCTATTCAGGGGTGCTGTAGACAATATTCTCGTAAAAGGTAAGAAATTTATTGTCCTAGACTATAAAACTAGAGGATATCCTTTAAAGGAAGATACGACTGGTCATTATCAAGACCAATTAGACATATATAATTTGCTTTTACGAAAGAATGGTTATGAAACAGAAGACTACGCATACCTACTATTTTATCATCCATCAAAAGTAGACACAAACGGACAAGTAATATTCTTCAAAGACCTAATAAAAATAGACATATCAGTATCAAACGCAGAAAAAATATTCAAAAAAGCAATAAACACACTAGAAGGACCAGAACCAAAAGCAAAAGAAGAATGCGAATACTGCAAATACAGATTACTGTGAATTTGAGGAAGATATTCTTTCTTTAAGGAATAACTTTAAATACCACTATAGCTCAAGGTTTACTGTGCCTAAGAATAAAGGAAATTTTAAGGATGATGATATACCTAATCTTATATCTGAATTTAGAACTAGAAAAAAGTTTGTTGATAAACAACTTGAGAAAGTAGGTTGGAAATCTTCTTATTGGAAAGAGGAAGTAAATTCTGTCAAATCAAATTTTAATACTAAAGATTATGTTCTATTCAAAGGATCTGTTGAGAAGGGTGTTGATAGATTTATTGACTACTTATTGCTTGATGAGAATGATGAACCATTGGCAATCGTTGAAGCTAAAAAATATTCTAAGGATCCTGAAGATGGAATGTTACAGGCTAGAACTTATCAAGAAGATATACAGGATCAAACAAAGAATATTCTGCCTATATTTCTAACAAATGGCGATGTATGGATATTTATTGATGAACATGGGAGAGAGAGAAAAGTCAGCGGGCCTTTCAGTCAAGAAGATCTTAGTAGAAGACATGATTTGTTTATCAATGAGAAAGATCCATCTATCATCTTTTCTAATATAGTGACTCGAGATCGAAGTAAGCTGAATGTGAAGAAGGTCGCTGAACACTTCGCTGCAGGTCATAGGAAAGCATTAGTTCAAATGGCTACCGGCACGGGAAAAACCCGCGTTTCGATGGCAATAATAGATATTCTTATGAAGGCCAATTATATTAGAAATGTTTTATTTATTGTTGATAGAATAGTTCTAGCTGATGATGCTGCAGAGGATGGTTTCAAAAAATACTTCAAAGAGCCTGTGAGAAAACTTCATAGAGAAGGATTTAGCACCACAGCCAGATTTTACACCACAACTGTTCAAACTTTGATGGGAAAAAATAATAATGGAATGGTTGATAAGTTTAGTCCTGGATTCTTTGATTTAATAATATTTGATGAAGCTCACAGATCACAATTCGACAGAAATAATTATATTCATGGATATTTTGATGCAATAAAATTAGGTCTAACAGCAACACCCAGACTAGAGGAAGATAAAAATAGTTATACGTTATTTGATTGTTTAGATAAGAAACCCACGGTTGAATATTCATATGAAGATGCTGTTAGAGATAAGGTGTTAGTACCGTATCAGCCGCTCGTTATAGAAACAGAAAACTTGAAGATAGGTATCAAGGGCAGAGAACTATCAAATGATTTAAAGACTCAATTGAGAAAACAAGAAGTCGATCCAGAACATTTTGAAGTAGAAGGATCAAATTTTGAGAAAGTATTCTTAGATGATAAAACAAACGAACTTATAGTAACAGAATTTATGCGCGAGTGCCATAAATCAGGTGAAGGACTCCCTTGCAAAACTATATTCTTTTGTAGAGGACAAAAACATGCAAGGAGATTAAAGAAAGCATTCACAGATTTATATCCAAATTTAGGCAGCAATGTTCAAGTTATTACTTCTATATATCATGCTCCATATGAAGTTAAGAGATTTAAGAGGAAATCTGAACCTAGAATTGCATTATCTGTAGGAATGTTAGATACTGGCGTAGATATCCCTGAAGTCTGTAACCTGGTCTTTATCGGACCTATTTTTTCACCTATACGATTCTGGCAAATGTTAGGTAGAGGGACAAGAAATTTTGAAGCTTGTTGTGCACCTGGAAAACATCCTGACTGGCTTCCTCTAGATAATGGTGTACCAAATAAGAAAGAATTCATGTTGATGGATTTTCAATTCGGCGATATTAATAATATTATTCTTCATCATCTCAAAGACACTCCCGGTAGAGAAAAATCAAGCAAAGATATATTATCAGTGATTTTTGATAATAGAGTAAATTTATTGACTAAAAAACTGAACCCTATTCAAAGAAAGATTATTATTGGTAAGATAATGTCTGACATAAATGCTTTGAATGAAGAATCATTTATTGTTAGAGAGAAAAATAGTCTTATAAAAAAATTAAGAGGAACATTTGATCTAGAAAAATATGTTAAGGAACTACATGAAGAGATAGGTCCTATGATGATAATGGCTGCCGGAAAAGAGCCTAAAGTAACACCTTTTATTCTTCAAGTTGAGAAATTATTTTATGCTATAGTGTCTAATAAATTAGATTTGATAGATAAGATAAAAGTGTATGTGCAGGAAAAATTAGAGAATATTATGACGAAGGAGACAAGAATTACAGAGATACATGCTAAAAAGAATTTTATTATTGAAGTTCTCCAAGATGAATTCTGGGATGATTTAACTTTTGAGAAGGTTGAAAAAATTATCAAGGAGTTGGCACCACTGGCAAAGTATTATGAAGAAGTTCCAGGGAATCCTATAGAAGTCAATAAACCCGACGTAGTTCTTGCTAGAACACGATATGTTTATGAGATTAAGGAAGATCCGAAAATGGCTGCTTTAATAAGCAGCAATCCTATTATCAAGAAGATAAAAGATGGTCATGGAGTTACGTGTGACGAATTACGGGAATTGGAAAGGGAATTAATCAAGTTGAATTCTTCTTACAGTATAGAGACCATTCAAGAAAGTTTGCATAAAGACTTTTTAATATTCTTACGCGAAATTATCGGTTTAAGTCATGAATATGATCCAAAGGAATTAATTGAGAGAGAGTTTGATTCGCATATAGCTAATAATCCTATTTATAATTCTAGGCAAATGGAGTTTTTACAGTTACTCAAGAAGGTATTTGCCAACCGCAAATATATTGATCTGAAGGATTTTGCTAAGGAACCTTTCAAAGATAAGCATCCTATAGAGCTATTTAATGGTCTTGAAGAGCTCAATAAGATTGTGGCCAAGTGTAAAGAAATTAAGATGAAGTAGGTCAACCGCGGTTGACACGAAAAGTTTATATATTTCTTATGATTTCCCTTTAGATATGAGCACAACAGATCATAAATCAATATCAGCAAAGATTACTAGAGAAGAATATACGCTGATTGATGAATACTGCAAGAAGAAAGGAATCACTCCATCATCTTTGATAAGGGAATTATTACAAAAGGAAATAAAAATAACAGTACCTCATCATGTCGCCGGATTGAACAAAATTGCATATAATAAAGATAAGGATAATTTCAGCTGGAATATCATACTTGATGATGATACAGAGATTGAAGTAATAAAAAATGTTTCAGTGAAGTATCTAGAACAACTGAAAAACATAATATCAGATGAACTTGTACAGCGAGAACATACCATAAGAAAGAATCAGAAGAATTCAATACCTGTACCGAGTTCTATGTTGAGGAAGAAAAAATGAAATTACCACAAGACTGGGAAGAAGCACCATTGGGTCAACATTTTGAATTTCAAAATAAGAGTAAAAGAAAAGCTGGAGAAGGATCGGATTCTGGTAAGTATAAATTTTTTACGTCAAGTGATATACAGAAAAAGTATGTTGATGAGTATGATTATAGTGGCGAATACCTGATTTTTGGAACAGGAGGGAATGCAAGTATTCATTATTGTAATGATAAATTTTCAACATCAACAGATTGTTTTGTTGTTAAAGTTCTAGAAGGACTAAAAACCAAATATGCATATTATTTTCTAAGAGCAAACATGCATCTACTAGTGGCCGGATTCAAAGGCGCTGGTCTGAAGCACATATCTAAAGATTACGTAAAATCGATAACAATAAGGTATCCTAAATCTCCTAAAACTCAAGAAAAGATTATTACAATGCTGGAAAAGGCAGAACAGATCAAGAAGTATAGAAAAGAAGCAGATTCATTATCAAAGAACTATCTGAAGAGTGTATTTGTAGAGATGTTCGGAGATCCATTAAGAAACAATAAAAAATTTGATGAGAAACCACTGAAGGAATTTGGCAAAATTATCACTGGAAACACTCCTCCTAGAGCAGTGCCAGAATATTATGGTGATTATATTGATTGGATAAAATCAGATAACTTAAACACATCCTATACATACATTACTCAGAGTAGCGAGAGATTATCAAAAAAAGGTACTGAAGTTGGAAGAACTTGCCCAAAGGGTTCTGTTTTAGTAACATGTATTGCAGGTAGTCTATCATGTATAGGCAATGCCGCTATTGCAGATAAAGAAGTTGCATTCAACCAACAAATAAATGCTATATGCCCAAACAACGAAGTTGATTCATTGTATTTATTTTATCTTATGGCAATTTGCAAGAAAAAAATCCAAGATAGTTCTACTCAATCAATGAAAGGTATGTTAAGCAAAACTAATTTTGAGATGATTAGACTTATACATCCTCCATCAGTATTACAGAAGAAATTTGGAAAGATCGCTTACAACTATGAAATTATATTGAACGAGCAAAGACAACTTGGAATACATTCTCAATCACTTTTTGATTCACTAATGCAGAAGGCATTCAAAGGAGAGTTGGAGGTATAAAATGTTAGACGCTGAATTAAAGTCAAAGATTAATCAATTATGGGATAAGTTTTGGAGTGGAGGTATTTCCAATCCTATTGTTGCCATTGAACAAATGTCATATCTAATCTTCATGAGAAGACTAGATGATGAAGAGAAGAACAGAGAAGATAATGCTTCATTATCAGAGCAAAAGTATTCATCAATATTCAAAGGGCACGAAGATTATAAGTGGTTATCCTGGTCAAAATTACCCGCTGATAAAATATTGCCGCATGTACGAGATAAGGTATTTCCATTTTTGAGGACTATAGGATCTGAAAATTCTATGTATCAACTATATATGAAGGATGCCGTCTTTGTAATACCTACCGCATCTCTGTTGATAGAGTCTGTAAAGATAATAAATGAAATGCATATCAAAGAGCAGAATAGAGACACGAAGGGAGACCTATATGAATATTTACTTTCAGAATTGACAACTGCAGGCAAGAATGGTCAATTCAGAACTCCACGACATATAATTAAGATGATGACTGAACTCGTAGACCCTAAGATAGGTGAAAATATTTGCGATCCAGCGTGTGGAACTGCAGGATTTCTTATATCTGCATTAGAACACATACTAAAGAGCAACACATCTAAAGATTTATTGAAGATTGATGATGATGGAAATCCATACAACTTTGTAGGAGACAAACTTACAAAAGCACAATGGAAAATACTTGAGGACAGTACAATCCACGGTTATGATATAGATCAAACCATGGTACGAATTGCATTAATGAATCTGATGATGCACGGAATAGACAATCCAAAAGTAGGTCAAATGAATACTCTATCCAAGAGATTCCAAGAACTAAACTATTATGATATAATTCTAGCTAATCCTCCATTTAAGGGAAGCATAGATGAGTCAGACCTTAGTGATACCTTCACTGTGTTGACTAAGAAAACAGAATTATTATTCCTGGAATTAATGTTTAATCTGCTAAATGGAACAGGTAGATGTGCAGTAATAGTGCCTGATGGAGTGTTATTCGGAAACTCTAGTGCACATAAGAATATAAGAAAACTATTACTTGAAGAATGTAGATTAGATGCAGTAATATCCATGCCTTCAGGAGTGTTTAAGCCATATGCAGATGTTTCTACAGGCATACTTGTATTCAATAAAGGAGAATCTACTAAAAAAGTATGGTTCTATGATATGGAATCTGACGGGTTCACACTTGATGACAAGAGAACCAGGATAGATGGTAAAGGAGATATCCCTGATATAATAGAAAAATTCCGAAAAAGAAACAAGGAGAAATTTGAAGACAGGAGTGCTAAATGTTTCTTTGTACCATTTGAAGAAATAAAACAGAAGGATTATGATTTGAGTATATCTAAATATAAACAAATACATTATGAGGAAGTAAAATATGATAAGCCAGAAGTATTGAAGAAGAAGATACTAGAGCTTGAAGAACAAATCATCAAGAAATTAAAAGAATTAGATTGATATTCTTACAGCAAAACCTATACTTATAAAATTCAATAGGTTGATTCTTGATATTGCTGTAACTTTGTTTTATTAAGTAATTTGGATAATGCGTTGATTAGCCCAATCTATATATTTTTGATTGATTTCACTCCCTATGAACTTTCTTCCTAACTCCATTGCCGCAATAGCTGTTGAACCTACGCCCATAAAGGGGTCTAAAACCAAATCTCCGGGTTTGCTTGACACTTCTATTAATTTCTTTAATATAACAAGCGGTTTTTGTGTAGGATGTACTGCCATACCATCCTTTCCTCGTAACCGTTCTTTGCCTTGCAAAGATCCTGTTAAGAAGGTGTTGTGCATTGTGGATTGTGATGAAAAATTGAATGTTGACAGACTAGGCTTTCCTTTCTCTTTGATAGCATAGACTATGTATTCGTTAGCAAAGAGATAATTAGTCTTGCTAAGCCTGGGGGCAGGATTGGTCTTACACCATACTAATAGGTTTCTGAAAAACCATTTCTCTATGAATTCTTGCATATAAATCGGAATTTGCTCAGTTCCGCAGAAGACGTATATTTGCCCGGTTGGCTTGAGAACTCTGCGTAATTCGGCCAGAATTGGCTTAGGATCAAAGCCAAAATCCCAATCACCAAAATTCTTAACAATAACACGGCCATTGAATTTCATATTCTTATGTTGAGATACGTTATAAGGCGGATCTGTCACCACAAGGTCGACACATTTATCAGGAATATCCTTAAGAAATGATAAAGCATCCATGCAAGTTATGGTATTTAATTCCATAACTACGTAATAGCCGTTAATCTACAAATCAAAGACTCCGAGAATGTAATGCACTGGACAGGCACGCACAAAGTATTTAAGCACCTCAGATATTCTTGTTATTGTTGGGGCTACTGAAGTGTCTCGATATAATGCAATAACGATAATAATAGGAATTTGTATTCTTTTTGTTATGTTACCCTGCACTCGTGCCGCTGCACCTGATGAATACCTTAATGAATTTAATGTGGCAGGCGAGACCTGTACAGCTTCTTTAGGTTTAAAGTTTTATGATTCTAATTATGCTTTTTCTGATATCTATTTTTACAAATGCTGTCAAGGACAATCTTGCGTTCTCTTACCTTTTGACGTTACAAAACAGAGCAGCCCTAGTCAAGAATATATTACTGAATATTTTCGTTCTTTAATAGCCGCTCAAGAGATACAAAATCATCAGATAACATCAGACGCATATACATTTGACAAAGGATTTGATATCTGCGATTATATAGGATTTGACACATTTAAGCAAGAGTCTACAAATCTTGCCAGCGACAGTTTGTACAAGGCAGCACCTTATCTTTTAGAATATAAAGAAGCTAAAGATGTTCAAATAGCAATATCACTGGCTAGAACAGCAGGCATAATATCTAAAACAAACTTCATAGCTTTAGGAGGATCATTCGCATGTTCATGGGCATTAAAAAATGAAGAAAAAGCACTAAACAGCATAAGTGCATGCTCAACATATTACACATCTCTTTATTACGGGATATCACATATAGGAATGACTGATGAATTCATATCATGTAATACGAATGCCGTGGATAAAATAAATTCAGCTCAAAAAGATGTACTGGTAAATGTTCATATGGTCGTACAGGGTTTAACAAATATTCTTGATTTAAAAAAATCCGTGTGGAAGATATTTGATAATGCACAAAAAAAGATAACACAAAATAATGATGCATTAACAGGCATCAATTATATATCATATACGCAGGATGCAATAACAAGGTTTCAGTACAAGATTAATGAAGCTAATCAACAAATAAATGGTGCAGAACAAGCGTATTCAAAGGTTTCTAGTATGAAATACGGATTTTTTTATATGCTAATAATCAACCCATTCCTCAAACCATCAATAGATTACACTAATGCAAACATAAAACTAGGAGAAGCAAACATATACATTGAGACCGCCAAACAATATAACGATATATCAAAATTCAACACTGCCATAACCAATAACGAGAAAGCATTACAGCCCATAGTCGACGCTCAAGATATAATAAACTCTGAAAACTGCAAAAAATGGATAATAAACTGGACAATATTACTTGTGCCAATAATAGCAGCAATAATATTATTTATATCCTTCAAAATCGATCTTGAAGATAAGCAATTCTTAAGAATAATATTTATAGCATTTATGATAGGAAGCATAGTCTTTGTAATACTAATGTATTCAGCACAAAATAATCAAGAATGCATAACAAAATCATACATAACAAAAATAGATGCAATCGCTCAAGAACCATATATAATAGAAGAAAACACACCATATCAAGAAGCCAATATAACAACATTAATGATTGATACTAATAACGAAACAATAAAAAATCCAGCAATAGCAACACCAAACCTGATAAACACGAATGAAAACATCTGCTATTCGAGAATAGACCTATTCAATTCAAATTATCAAAATATTACAGCAAACATAATATACAATATAACAATCATAAGCTCAACAAACAGGAGCGTGCCAATCATAAAAACCAACATAACATTACCTGCAAGGGAAATAACCAAGATAAGAGAAAAAATTCCCACAAATAATCAAGAAACGACATGCATACTAAATACAGATAATGTGTCGATAGAAATATTACCAGATGAATATATACATGAAATAAATATCACAAACTACATCAATAAAACAGAACTTAGAAATAATACATATTACAAAAATATAACAACCACAAACTATATGCTTAATTTATCTTGAGATTTTATATAGATTATTAGTGAGAGTAAAAATAGATTGTTAATTAATTAAATTTACTAACGAACTGAAGAAAATAATACCCCGATTCAGTCCCAGTATAGTCTTCAGATACGGTAGTATCTATAGAATTTATTGCAGTTACAACATTATTATCTTCAGCAACATCAGGTTCTGATTTTATTTTAGATTCAATTTTAATTAGCTTTTTACTATCTAAATCGCTAAGAAGGGATTCTATATATGCAGTTTTTGCAGGATCTAAAGCGGTAATCATTTTTGTTTTTTGATAGTCATCATCAAATAAAGGCACAGGATCCCCTCTTCTTATTGGTCTTCTAACATAACAACCCAATTTTGTAAATAAATCATGTAATGAAAAATAATCCTTTTGAAAATCATTAATGCTATCTTTATAGAATATAAATAATATCTTGAGATGATCTTCATTTATTGAAACTAGCAATTCTAAAAAATACATTTTTTGATTAAAATTAATCTTCACTTCCTCCTTCATTAGATTCACGAGAGCCACACTATATGCCTCTCTAATTTTTTTTCTATTTTCCAATTTAATTTTATCCAATATTTTTGTAAATATTTGCATAAACTCAGGAGATTGGATATTTTTAATCAGTCGCTTTTTGGAAATTTTAACATTCAAAACATTAAGTTTTTGTACTGTTCTTTGCATAAAGCCTTCGACATTTTTCTCATATTGTCTTCTACAAGAAGCTTCCACAATCTCAACCGCAGCGCCACCGAATCCTAACGTAGGAATATTCAAAGCTGCTTTTATTATGGGAAGAGTATATGCGTCTATTTTCTCCTTATCGTACTTCTTTTTAGTATACATGGTATTAATAAAGCGCACATAGAATAAATAGTTTACTAATAATGAAAAAACGACACATTTCAACTTCTAAAACTATTTATAAAGAGCAAAAAATGAGTCATTACATATTACCCACAAATTGATTAGCTCCAAAACAATTAAGATTATAAATTTGTAGGAAATAATTAGTCCTGTCGGGACTCGGACTTTCATGCGTAATTCTTTGAAATAGCCCACTTGCGTCACGTAAGTTGTAATAGCCCCGCCCAAAAGTTAGAATGTGTTTGCGAATTTTTGTAGCATTATTTTTTCTATGTGTTTTAGTCTTTCTTCTGTTTCTTTTTTTGTGCTGCTGAGTTGTTCTTCTAGTATTGCTACTCTTTGTTGTTCTCTTTGTAGTTGTCTTTCTAGTTCTGTTTTTGTTGTGTCTATTAGCATGTCGTCGTCTGTTATTGTGTCTTTCATTCCCATGAATTCTGAATAGTAGTGTATCATTTCTGATTTTTTCCATCCGTAGCGGTACATCATTTGGTTTTCAGACTTATAGATGGGCAGGTAATGGCAGCAACTGTTGTGTCT
>Ga0182011_10003742_pt1 | contig 12392 bp, 5 predicted proteins | sample 711E1DmetaG_FD_120481 | JGI IMG/M metagenome (GOLD analysis project Ga0182011, IMG submission 120481) | Permafrost microbial communities from Stordalen Mire, Sweden - 711E1D metaG | ecosystem: Environmental > Terrestrial > Soil > Wetlands > Permafrost | place: Sweden: Stordalen | collected... | reverse complement strand
TGACGGATCACAATGGATTGCCTCTGACACTTCGGCAAACGTAGGTCATAGTTATGATACGAATGGAACGTTTAAAGCAGTATTAAAAGTAAGGGACGCGGTAGGGAACATCGTTTGTGATACATTAAAAGTTATAGTGCAGAAGCCTTCGATACCGGCGCCTTCCTATGTTTACCCTAATAATAATGACACGGTGAGAACAACGTCGGACACTGTGCAGCTTTCGTGGAATGCAGTTTCCGGCACGTCAGTTAAATACAATGTTTATTTATCCTCGCAAAATACCACGCCGGGTGCAAACGAGAAAATCGATTCATTAATTGCTAAAACATCCGCGAATGTTGTCCTGGTCCCGGGCAAGCGTTATTATTGGTACATTGAGGCGGTTTCATCGACTTCGCGCGCTTCGGGAGTTCCATGGAGTTTCATGGTTGAGACTGGAGTATCGAATTCACCGCCAGTGTTCACATCCAAGCCGAGCGATATGTTCGATACCATGCTTATAGCGAAAGCCTACGTGGATACGTTGCGCGCGCAAGACCCGAACCATGGGAAATTGACCTATTCGATCATCGACAGCATACCGGGCATGACGCTTGTGGACAGTATAATTTCCTTAACGCCGACCCGCAGCCTCAACGGCACACGAACGGTAATGGTAAAGGTGACAAACCCGGCAGGGTTATCCGATTCATTGACCTGGCAGGTGTATATAAATGTCCTACCCACGTTGGCAGCGCCCGCGTATTTCTCACCCGCGAACGGCGACACGAACAAAACCCTCACCGACAGCGTTACGCTCTCATGGGTATCATCGGGAGCAGGAGTTAAATATAACGTTTATAAGGATGTTTCCAATCCGCCGAAAGCCGTTTACAAAAGCAATCTCGACACGGTCGTTTGCACGGTCCCCATCGACAGCGGCGTGACCTATTACTGGCAGATCGAGGCCGTGCGCGCCCAGGACGGCCAGTCCATAAAAGGGAGCGTGTATAAAATAACCGGACGGAATTTCAATCTTCTTTCCGGGCTCGTAGCGCGATGGGAATTTGAAGGAAATGGTAACGATATCACGGGAAACGGGCATAACGCGGACGCCGTTCATGCGTTGTTCGTGCCGGGAATATCTGGTTCGTCAAGCAAAGCCGCGTCGTTTGACGGCGGAATAAATAACTACATAGAAATGCCGGACGTGCCTGGTGATACGGGAGCAAAATGGGGAAAGGCTTTTTCGATTTCGTTGTGGGCTAAAGGACCTTTTGATCCTCGAGATCGATTAGCGTCTTTGATGACCCAGGAAATTGGTGCATACTCATTGTACTCGACAGGCGCAAATGTTCAATTCGCTATTATGGATACTAGTGGTATTGGTATTTCCGTGGCAACAAGCAGTCTTATTCCAAATCAGTGGCAATATTTTACCGTCACGTATGATGGAAACATTTTATCGATTTATAAGGATGGAAAACTGAATAATTATACTCAATGCAATCTATCATTTTTCTCAAATAAAATGGAGGTAGTTTTGGGAAATTATTTACCTTCTAGTTTAGCTTACCCTTTTATCGGTGGCTCATTGGATGATATTAGAATCTACAACCGCGCGCTTGCGCCTTATGAAATTACAGCAACGTATTCGGCGTGGCAAGCTACTAATCATAAACCGACGTTTCTCAATAAAAAAGCTGATACCACTTACATTGGAAGGATTTTGAAAGATACGTTGCGGGCGTCTGACGTAGACGGGGATCCAATACAGTTCAGTTTGCTAAGCTCTCCGGCATACACGTCTTTACAAAATGACAGTATAATTATCTGTAATGCAGTTGGAACAAGTAATCAGCCGTTAATTGTTATCGCCAATAATGGCCGCGGAGCAACTGATACATTGAGAATGAATGTTGTTATCGATTCAACTATATTGATGCAGGGGCTATATGCATATTATTCGTTTAATATGAATGGGTTAGGATATGTCTCAAAAATCCTTGACTTGAGTGGAAATAATAGATCTACGGCAAGTCCTACCACATTATTTAGCTATGGAATTGACAGATTTGGCAATGACAGTTCAACATTTAATCCGGAAGCAGGATATAATTTCGCAGCATATGGCTTAAGTTGCGGTTTTGACTCCACTATTGGCATCAATGACAGTCTGACTATTTCCCTTTGGGTAAATTACAGCACGATAAATCAACAAGAAGCACTTTTGAGTAAAGATAGTATCTTCAGTCTGGAGCTTAGTAATATTTATTTCCAGCCGACAATTAAAATCAGAGGATCTGATAGTTCTGTTTCAACATTTAATTCGACAAGTTCGATGACCCTGAATCAATGGAACCATCTTGTATTTGTCTGTGATAATTCTTCAATTAAAATATTTATTAATGGCGCATTGGCAGGATCAAAGAATTATTCTAAAGGCTTTTTAAATAGCAGGCGCGAATTGGTTTTGGGTGGAACCGGAAACTTAATTAACGGATTGGATAATTGGGCTCCAGAAAACTTTGATGGCTCCATGGATGATGTTCGCATTTACACCCGCGCGCTTACCGACGCGCAAATATTGCAATTGTACAATTTTGAAAAGCCGTAGAATGTCTGAATCGGGATGGAAGGATGAACAATGTATCGAAATTTTGATTTAGCTGATTGTTGAGGGCTCAATGAAAAAACAATATATCTATACAAGTATTTTGATTTTCCTTTTCATCACATTTTCTTTCGGCCGCACCTTCACGGTCGAAAGCGGCGGGCCAACTCCCGATGCCGCGCAGGCCAATGCCGAAAAAAAAGCGCTCGGCAAGGCGATATCGCTTTATCTTCCCTACTCGACGCAGCAAGCGAACGCGGCGAAGCTCAAGGAATGCTTTTATTCGCGCTATCTTGATTTCATCGCCGCCGATCGTGCTACGGGCGAAGAGCGAACGCTCGGCGTGGTGGTCCAGCGCCGCTCCGTCGACGTTTCCACGGGCAAGGTCCGCGACATGCTCGCGGCCCAGGGCCTGATCGACGCGCGGGCGCGCAAACCGGTTATTGCGCTTGACGTACAGGTGGAAAAAGGGGACACCGGCCAATGCGCTGTTGCAACGGCGAGCTTTTCGCAAGCGCTTCTGGCCGAAGGGTATCGTATTGCGGCGCTTAATAAAACATATGTTAATGAGAACGACACCGCCGCCGCGGAATCGGCCTTTTCCGCCGGGGCCGATCTGCTGATACGCGCAAACCTCAGGCTTGGCGAAGCGAAAATTGAAAACATTTACGGTGAATCGCTCCCCTATGTTCCCATTGAGCTGCACGGCCGCGCTCTTCAGGCAGGTTCGGGGGAATTAGTTGCGGCAAGGACGCGATCGGTATACCGCGGAAGCCTCTCGGCGATTTCAGCTACGGAATTCGGACTGCGCACGGGTGGCGCGGAACTATGCAGCCTGCTTGTTGCCGATCTCGACGGGTATTGGCGGGGAGACGGGTTCAATCACCGCGCGTTGCGCATTGAATTTTTGGAATGCGCCGTCGATTCCATTGCCTCTTTACAGGAGCGTCTTACATCGATCAAATCGATCCGGGCGGCCCGCATGGTGCAGGCCGACATTCGCGGCGTGCTGTTCGAGGCCGATTGCGCTGGCAACATCCATGACGCCGCCGCCGCTTTAACGCGCGACGGAATGTTTTCCGTCGGTTCAATGTCCGCGAACATGCTCTCGCTTGCACCCGTTCACGCGAATTTCATACACCCGTCCAAGGTTGCCGGTAAACCCGGACCTGGCGCCATTTTTTCGGTCGATACGCTGTTTCCCTCCCGCGCGGGCGCCTATGAGCACGATTCAATCGCTCACCTTGCCTTCGTTGGAGGGACTGCCGGAAGCATGGTGCGCATTGAAACGAGTTTGCCCGATTTCATGGGATTGCCGGCCACGCTTGAAATTGCCCTTCCCTCCCAGGGTCGCTCTATCATCAATATTCCCCTGGCGCTCGACGCATCGAAATTGCTTGCATGCCGGGACGCGGGCACGTTCTATGCCCGATGCCTGTTTGACATGGGGGAAGAAGGGAAGCGCGCCGTTACCGCGCCGGTGCGCGTGCAAGGCCGCAATGATTATGACTGGGAAATTCCCGACGCCATCGGAGGCTTCATTACAAACGAGGACCCCGCGCTTTTGGAAATCGTGGCCATGGTGCAGCACGCCATAGACAACGATTGCATCGATTACAATGTTCGCGGCGCGGCGGGAATCTTCGGGTATCTGCGCCATGAAAAAATCACCTACGTACGCGATCCGTTCCCGACCGGCGGCAAGGCTTTTGACAGAGTGCAATATCCCCGCGAGACGCTCATCCGGCGGGCGGGCGATTGCGACGACCTCGCCGTGCTATATGGCGCCCTGTGCATGGCCATGGATGTTCCCGCCGCCCTCATCGTCTATGCCGAACACGTGCTGGTGATGATCAATACCGGCGTGCCGTGCAGGAATAAATTCGCGGTGTCGGCAGACACGTCCCTGACCGTCGATTACAATGGCACGGTGTGGCTTCCTATTGAAACCACGGCGCTCAAAGACGGTTTTGTAAAGGCTTGGAGCATTGCGGCCGCTGATTATCGGTCCGCGATTGCCGATCAGCGCGATGTTTCCATAATTTCACTTTCACAGGCCACCCGGCGATACCATCCTGTTTCACCTCCCGGTCCGCTACCGAAATGCGCGGGTCCCGGTTATGAAAAATCAGTCATGAGCGAACTTCGCGATTTTCAAGCGAATGATCGGTCAACGATCGAAAGACAGATCGCCGGCCTTGGTAAACATTCCCGCGGCGATGCGGGCGCCCTTAACCAGATCGCTTTGCTTGAGGCGTATCGTGGACGGTATGCGAAGGCCGCCGACCTCATGGGACAGGCCTATGCCAGGACCCATTCGCCCAAAGCGGGAAACAATTACGCCTGCGCTCTCGCGCTCGCCGGAAAAACAAATGAGTCGCAGCATCTTTTCGATTCTCTCTGTAAAGCCGAACTCCACGGGCCGGTGATGGTTAACCGGGCGTTGTCTCTGTTGCCCCTGACGGCCGATCCCTCGGTACAAGCCGCCTTTAGCGTGCTGCTCAATGCAGCGTTGAAGGCATTTTCATCGCCGGATTCGGTCCTTGATTTATTGTGTATCGCCAAAGGCCCTTCATTGAAGGCCGCCGACGCATCCCAGGGAAAGAGTGTTGCTACCGTCAATCGTCAGCGCCTGCGGGAGCTTGTTTTAAAACGGATCGCGGAACAGCGCAAAACATTAGCGCCGCCTTCCGCGTCATGGCCCGCCACGGTCACGCTTGCCGCAGGCGTGCGAGGTGCCGATCCGAAGGATCTCGAAAAGCTGGTGACGCTGTTTTTCTGGTACGAAACCTTATGAAAACCGGCGGCAGCATTTATAATTCCAAGGCCTCCCGCAGGCCCCAATGGCGTTATGGCGCAGTCGTTCTGACAGCGTTAGCCGTTTCGATGCTGCTGACGGTCTTTCATCCCTTGGGCACCGCGGAGTGGTACATGATAGATCTTTTCGCGCGTTGGCATTTTACTTCTTCCCCTTCGAAAGCGCCGGTTGCGGCGGTTTTAATCGACGATGACGTGGTCAACCGGCCTCATGGCTGGCCGATCTCCAAATCGGCCTACGAAGAAGCGGCACTCTATTTATTGGAGATGGGCGCCTCGGCAATCGCTTTCGACGTGCTTTTCGCGGATGACCTTTCATACGGTGATTCCAGCGACGCCCGGTTTTTGGGCACCGCGGCAATGAACCGCAATCTTGCCTTCGCATGGCTGGCATACACCGGCGATACGGGAACTAATGACATTCGCGCCGGCGAGGCGCTTTCACCTTTTTCCGCAGGCGTATGCAGCAGATCACGCCTTACATCGATCGTGGGCGCCCAGCTTCCCTATAAAAGGCTTTTACAAAACGTTAAGAGCGCCGGGTTTTTAAACCGGGGGCATGCCTATGCCGACAACGTGGAACGGCGCATGCCGCTGATTGCCGTTGTCAACGATTCGATGCTTGTCCCTTCCCTGGCGATGATCGCGGTCATGCGAGCGAAAAGCATTGAATCACTACAATGGAATTATCGTAACAATGTGCTGACGCTTGGGAACCGTCAAATTCCATGCGATGCAAAAGGCGAGATGTTGCTTGACTTTTCAAAAGAAATTCCATCATATCCTCTCAGCCTGTTGCGTCAATCGATGGACTCGTGGGGGCGCGGTAAAAAGCCGTTTCTGGATTCCTCCCAATTCACTGGTAGAATTGTATTTATCGGAAACGGGGCCGTATCCTTAAATGATTTCGGCGTGACGCCCATCAGCAGGACTTCTGTTTCCTCCTTTACGCCCAACGTACTGCTCCATGCGAGATCGGCGGCCACGATGCTGTCGGGAAAAACGCCACGATGTATTTCCACAGCGTGGCACCTCTTCATCATCTTCTGTTTAATCGCGGTTTTACCATTTATTCGGTTCTCCTTTCCCCGCTACCGCAGGTTTCTGATCGCAGTGTTACCATGCATCGTATTGCCGCCTTTTATTTCCTATATTCTTTTTTGTTCGGGCGTTATTCTTTTCCCCCTAGGCTTGTCGCTTTCGGCCGGGATTCTCCTGCTCTGTGATTTTGTCGGGGCGCACCGGTTTAATGTCCATCCCGCCGACGCGCCAAAAGCGTATAATGGGGACGAACCATTCCTGTTTATCAGCTACAAACGTGAACAACTGCGGGAAGCGTCGAGGATCATGTTTCGTTTACAGGCCATGGGATGCAGGATTTGGTACGATCGCGAGATACATCCGGGCGAGGAGTGGCCAAAGGTCCTCAGGGATAAAATCAGCCAATCAAAAGGGGTCTTTTTCATGGGTTCCCTGGAATCCATTACGTCAAAGCCGATTCAAATGGAGTTGCGCTACGCCCTTGCGGTTAAAAAACGGATCTTTCCCGTTCGTACCGACGATAAATACGAATCGATCGTGCGTTCCCTGGGAAATTCGCTCAAAATCAATCCAACGGTCTTGAATTATTGTAGAAAAACACAAATGATTGACCTCTACGACAGGCAATTCAGGCGCGTACTGAAAAGTCAATTGCAAGATCTGGGGTTGATAACCAAGGACGGGTAAATAATAAAAATGTGCGGCCATAAAAACTTGACCAAATAGGCCGGCGTAACTTATAGCAATCCCATCCACCATTTTAAAAGAGGATTCCCCATGCCTGAAAAGGATGCAATGATCAGCTTCGAAGAACACAAGCGACAGATTGAAGAATATCAAAAATTATTCCCTTTCTACCAAACATATGCGAAGGTGCTTAAAGGGATTCTGGAAAAAGCCTGTAAGACTTCTTTCCCGGAGGCTTTTATCCAGGCGCGTCCAAAGGCCGTATCCAGTTTTGCCGAGAAAGTGGTACGCAAGTACACAAAATATAGGGACCCGGTCAATCAGTTTACGGATCTGTGCGGTGCACGGGTGATCGTTCAAACCCTTGAACAGGTCGAGGCGGTGAAGTTGTTCATCAAAGCCAATTTTAAAATCGTCGAGGAGGACGAAAAGGGCCTCCAGTTAGGCGAAGATAAGTTTGGATATCGCGACATGCATTACATAGTACAGTTTCGCCCGGATACTTTTTCTCTCTTTGACGTCACACCGGAAGATCAGGCCGCAATTGGTGAGCGCAAGGCCGAGGTGCAGGTCCGTACCTGGCTCCAGCACGCCTGGGCCGATTCGCTGCATGACCGGGTCTACAAGAGCACTTTGCAACTTTCGCCCCACATCAAACGTACCGGCAATCTTCTCGCGGCCCTTATGGAAGAAGGGGATAGCAACTACGACACTTTAATTCATGAATTGGACGGCATGATCGCCAATTACACCGCCTTTGCAAATAAAAAAGATGTGGAAAAGGAAATCAAGATCCAGGAGCAGATACTGTCTAATGAACCGAACCAGGAAAAGAAAGCGGGGCTGGCCCTCAAACTTGCGCGGTTGCTGGCCGCATGCGGCGATCATATGCGGGTAGTGGACATCCTTAAAAATTATACCGGTATTGATGGTGCGAATCGTTGTGAATTACTTCAGGAACTGGGCCATGCACTATGTAAACTGCACCGCAAAAAACCGGAATCACCGGAATATTCCCTGGGCCTGGAGTATCTGGAAAAAGCGCTCACTCTGTGCAAAAACAGGCAGGTACTCTTTGTTCCGCATCTTCGCAAGAGGGAAAGTCTGCATGCGCGGGTATTGGCCCGTCTGGCTTGGGCCTTGGAAAGTATACGAGGGCGGAAGCGTGAGGCCGGTGAATATTGGCGTCAGGCGCACGAGCATGAACCGGACAATCCCTACTTTCTCGCAAACATGCTTGGCTTCGAGATCGCCCTGGAAAGAAACCTTGGGATTGTTGACGTAATGAGAACCACCCTTCAACAAGCGGTCAAGGCGTGCCGCAACCATGCCGTTGATGGCATTGAATTGCCTTTCGCCTATTTCACGGCGGGGCGGTTGTCATTGTTGCTGGGGAAGGTTCCTGAAGCTATAGGATACTATAGTCGGGGCATCCGGTATTGTTCTGCCGCGACGCATTGTTTCCCCGCCGATGTCCTGGAAACGGAAAAGGATTGGATTGGCGGTATCATTGATATAAAAGCCCTTCCACCCGTTTTCCAATGGGTGCTGGATCTTTTCGAGTTGTCGGCCAAAGCCACGGACATTTCAAAAGAGCTTTCAAAGGGTCCACCAAAGGCATTGATTATCGCCGGCGGCGCCAAATCCATGGATGCCGAAGGCATCAAACGGATTCGTCCGCTCATCGAAACAGCGCTTTCTCCTTATCAGGGTCTTGTATTGGCAGGCGGCACCAGTGTGGGTGTACCGGGGTGTGTCGGTGATGTAGCCCGATCATTGGAATCGAAAAAAGAAAAGTGCTTCAAACTTATCGGTTATATCCCCCGCAAACTGCCCGCTGATGCGCCCACGCATGCAAGCTATGAATTGGTCGTTTGCGGTGAAGACGAGTTCGGTCCGGAACAGATTATCCATTACTGGCGCGATCTGTTTGAAAAGGGAATCGGTGCAACGGAGGTGCTTTGCATAGGCTTTGGGGGTGGGGATGTCAGCCTTGAAGAATATTACATTGCCCTGGCGCTCGGTGCCACGGTGGGGATTGTTCCTTTAAAGGAGAGTGATACCGCAGGGTTACTTGCAAAAGACCCGATATGGTTTGGCATAGGTAACCTTTTTGCGCTTCCGACCGATACTGCTACGATCCGGGCGCTCGTCGTGCCTTCAAGGAGTAACTACGATGAAGGGGTTCTGAAAAAAATGGCCCAATCTTTCCATGAAAATTATGTTATAGGAAACACCGGAAAATTACCGGACAACTTGAAACCATGGGAAAAACTGAATGAGACCTATCGACGGGCAAACATCGAGCAGGCCCGATACGCCGTTGAAATTCTGGAAGCCAGCGGCTTCTCAATATGGTCTGTCGCGGACCCGGAGAACCCGGTTATTTTCAATAAATTTACAGATGATGAAATCGAACGGATGGCGGAACTCGAACACGGACGCTGGAACGCCGAGCGTCTGCGCGATGGTTGGCGTCCAGGTCCGCGCAACGATGCTCGGAAAACCCACGATTGCATAATCTCCTGGCAGGAACTTCCCGATGGTGCGGGCGGCGTCAAGAGGTTCGACCGTGACAGCGTCCGCAAGTTCCCTGAGATACTCGCCAAGGCAGGGCTGGAGATTTATCGAAAATCATAACGTCGAGAATCAATACCTTAACAGTAAAAGAATGGAACATCCGATGAGTGAAATAGCGGTCCAACGGCCAGTCGTGGCGATCAGGGCAATCACACAAGACCCGCAAGGCCGGATCTTGCTTTTGAAACGTGCAAACTCCGAATACGGCGAGGGTCAGTGGTGCCTGCCCGGCGGGAAGCTTGATTATAACGACACTCCTGAGCATACGGTGGAGAAAGAACTTCTGGAGGAGACAGGTCTTGCCGTAGCGGATGTGACCTTCCTCTTTTATCAAAACAGTTTGCCAATGCAACCGGGTAAAATGCATTGCGTCAACCTTTATTTTACCTGCTCCGGAACGGGAAAGGTATCATTGAATGAAGAGAGCTCGGAATTCGTTTGGGTAACGCCGGAAAAAGCACTGGAATTTAAACCGGCATTCGGGGCGGATGAGGCGATTCAAAAATGGATAAACAGAAAGACTTAACCGCACCCCACCGTTTTTCTTGAACACGGGCATAGTGAATACAGCCCCTTTTGTAAAGTGTTTTTGTATTTTGCCCATAGCGATTCCTTGGTTTTAGCTTGTCTTTCTGAAAAGAAAATGCTATTTTAACCCGTTAACGACTTGCGGCCATAGCTCAATTGGATAGAGCATCTGACTACGAATCAGAAGGTTAGGGGTTCAATTCCCTTTGGCCGTACCATTTTTGTTTAAAGAGGCTTCCTGATTTTACAGGAGCCTCTTTTTATTTCAGGCCGAACCCCTAACCTTTTTTAGGATTTGGGGTTCAATTCCGTTGCGCCGCGCATCACGCTTGGCGCCCTGCGGGCCTGCCTGCGGCAGTCGTCTTCGGCCATCCATGGCCTTCGGCTGGCCGTATTAATAATAAAGAGGCTTCCGGAATTTCGGAAGCCTTTTTTCATTTTGAGATGAACACCCGCGCTTTACAGATTATAAAAAGTTAGAATTTATTTAAGTGAACCATCGATTTGGTGGTGCTATTATCTTTTAAAATATATACCGAAGGTAATCTGCGATTTGTTTGAATTATTTCCCCATTGATTGTGTACGCCTTTCCAATAAATTTAGGATTATTAGTTGCTTTGCAACGAGGAGTATTTACATGTGTAAAATGCGCTTCCGTGCGAGATAAAAATAATTCACTTGAATCTGCAACTGATTTTAATAAGAAATGCAACAAATTACCATATAAAGGAGTAGTTGTGGCAAGGCGTTTGACCGGCAAAGAATATACCCAATCCGCGTTTATTTTAGTTGTAACAACAATAGGCGAATAATAATTGCTTGGAATGTTTTTCAGTGAATCACACGGAATTGGCAGAGTATCGGTTTTAATGGAAGACGGCCAAGGATATTGCCTAACAAACAACGTACATTTAACCGAAGAGGAAAAATCTATCACTAATGGTGTAGAGTATTTAAAGGATTTAGTATTGTATTGAAAGAAATAATAACCATTACAGGGATGTTGAAAAGAAGAAAACATTGAATTCGAATCCGGAATTGATATTTTGCACTTTGCACCCGGAATCGAAATTGAATCAAGAAAAAACACAGTACTGCTTGCCGCATTGCTTCTTAAAAACGCGCAAAAAACAATGACGCCTATTTTAAATCGATTCATTTTAAAATGTCCTTTCGACAAAATGTAATTTCCTATTATTGATTATCACTATATAATTTACTTATATAAATCACGCCGGTCAACGGCCAGCGCAAAAAACTGTTTTCCACAGGTAAACATAGGCTTGCAACTGTTTTATTTTACTAAAGTTACAGCATAATCGATTTCTAATATTTATAGGCAATGAAATGGCATTAAAACCAAAAACCAATCTCGTTATCTCTCTTTTTTTTATTTCCATTCTTTTTTTACCCCTGTCCGGCTGCAAACATACTGATCAAAATCAAAAACCTAAAGCAACATCCAACCCTTCAACCTTTGGCATTCCAAGTATCCCCGACTCTTTTCGCCTGGCAATGTCCCGCTATCAAAACACGCGAGGGACCGAGCTGGAAGATTGGGGGCCGGGCGGCGAAGGCGTGGTTGTGCTTAAACGCGCTGACCAGACAAACCAGATTTTTTTCGTGGAAAAACCGGGCGCAGATCCGCGCCAGCTTACGTCCCTGTCCGAACCAACATTCAATGCCGCTATCTGTCCGGACTCTTCCCGAAAATGCGTACTGTTCGAACAAGACAGCCTCGGCAATGAAAACTTCCAGATTCATTCTCTGAATATGGCTTCTTTGAAAGTCACGCCAATCACCGATAACTCTTTTCAAAACCTGGGAGTTGTTTGGTCCAACCATGGTGACCGGTTCGCCTTCCAAAGTACACGACGAAACGGCAAGGATTATGACCTGTATATTTCCGATATCGCGAATCCGGCAAAAAGCTCGTGCGTATTGACGAAAGGAGGCGACTGGTCAATCTGCGACTGGTCTTCCGATGACAAGCAATTGCTGGTCTCCCACTATGTCTCTCGCACCGAATCGTATCTTTTTATCCTGAATATTAAAACCGACTCTCTTGTGCCGCTCCATCAATTCACCGAAACGGCCTCCGAAGAAATCGGAGCGTTCGGCCCCGACGATAAAGGCGTTTTC
>Ga0182011_10003741_pt1 | contig 12393 bp, 12 predicted proteins | sample 711E1DmetaG_FD_120481 | JGI IMG/M metagenome (GOLD analysis project Ga0182011, IMG submission 120481) | Permafrost microbial communities from Stordalen Mire, Sweden - 711E1D metaG | ecosystem: Environmental > Terrestrial > Soil > Wetlands > Permafrost | place: Sweden: Stordalen | collected... | reverse complement strand
TTCGATGTCAGGCGGGCGGCAACAGTGCATAACCTGGAAATCATCGACCGCCGCATCGCTGCAGCCCTCCCGTTTCAGAGGGCCGCGTGATTATTGAGCTTTCAAACCGTTCGGTGCTCTAGGCCTCCACCGCTTGATGAACCATCGGCGGACTGCGTCCGGATAGAACCACCAAAACGGCATGTCACAGTGGGCCTCGATTGGAAACCACCGACTGGGGGTCTGAACCCAATAGTCTCGTCCAAGTCGCCTCACTTCGCGCGCGAATGCAGCCTGCTTGGGTTCTGGGCCAACATGCTCAATAACGCTGTTGGAAAAGGCCAAGTCAAACTGGCCATCCTGATACTGACGCACGTCGCAGGCGTCTCCTTGAAGGAAAGTAGTCTCGTGCTGGGACTTGCCCTGCTGTATGAGCTGGTCCGCATCAAGGTTGAGGATTGTCAAGTTCAGAGGAACCTCAACATGTTGCCAGATGCTCGCCGAACCCCCGAGGTCAAGAATGCGCATGCCAGGAAATGGATGCATTCGTTCGCAGAATTGGCGCATGCGAATAGAGCGCCGCTTGCTCATGAAGTCAGCCTTCAGGTCACGCCTATTCGCGCCGTCGTTCTTTTCAGTCATGTCGAGAGTGTAGTCTTGCACGTGGCATCGGCTTACATCAAGGCCCTTCATCCCGTGATCCCGTGCTCCGCGATTCGACCTTCAATGCGAAACTCTCTACAGACAGCTGTGCCTTCGGATTCCCCTATCAGGGTACTGCCACAATCGATTCGCGTTCTCCTAGCTCAGCCTTTGCCTCGCGGGACCGGCGCGTGAGCGCCCCGCCGATCAGGAACGGATAAGAATTCCACAACCCATTGGGGATCAGATCCACTGTTAGAATCGTCAAGGTGAAGGCAAGACCGGCCATGACCAACTTGCTCTTCTCGTCGGCCAACAGGGCGAGATGCCTTCGGGTCAAAAATACCGGAATCAACAGAGGCGCGAAGTTGCTGATGAACCCCGCAAGGCCGTTGGCGCTCACGCAGATGATCCAATGTCCGTCAGTGACGGAAACAACCCTTCCTTGGTCGTTGTGGACCAAGTTGCGGTCATACTGTCCCCAGCCAAACAAGACGCGCTCGCGTGCCCTGGCTAGCAGAGCGTCCTCGTGTCGGAAACGAAAAGCGAGCGAATCCGCCCGCTGGGCTTGCACACTTGCAAACGCGTCGAGCATTCTCGCGACCGGAAAGATGCCGGACAGGCGCAAGAGTGGGTAGCACAGGACAATCCAAGCAAGGACAACGGCCACGCGTAATTGACGTTTGGGTTTTGACAGCGCGAGGAGAGGAACACCTAGCACTGCGAAGGTGATAGCGCCGAAGCTCTTGCATGCCAAGAGAACGACGAATTGGGTCCAGGCCAGGAACCGTATTGGCAGCCCGACGAGCGTTCGCCGGCACTTTGCCAGGACGACCAGGCAAAATGTGGCGACCATGAAGAATTGGGCGAGCGCCAAGCCGTGCGGCATGAAGACCATAGGGCGGTAGCCGCCGCCAGGGCGAAGCGTCTGAACGAAGCCGTGTTGAGCGTAGCCGTAGATCCAGCGATGCCATTGTGGGCTCAGGCGAAGCTCGACCAGAGCAAAGGGGATATAGAGCAATCCCGCGATGGCCAACCCGGACGCCAGCTTGTCCAAGTCATCGCTCTTGCGAAAGAGCGCGTAGCCCAAGTAGAACGGCAGGTACGTTGCAACGAAGGTGGAGATGCCCATAAAGAAGCCATCCTTGATGTTCAGGCCAGGAACGAATACCTGGCCTTCCTTTCCGAACAGCAGCGGATCAGTGTTGTAGATGCTCGTGAGCACACCACCGGCGATGGAAAGAAGGGCAAGCAGGAGAATCCATTTTTCCTTCGGGGGCTTCGTAACTCGGCCTGGGCAGCGCAAGAGGCACGCAATCAGAATGCACAGGTAAGGGAGCGTGTGCTTCCCGAAGTAAGGCATGAGTGGAAGTTTGAACGTGACGAGTTCAGGCAAGAACATCTCGGATCCAAGTGCGACCACCAGAGCAGCGCGGACGGGAGGCATAACGAAGAAGACGCCCACCATCAGCGGAATCGAGAGGCCTAGAACTATTTCGGCGAAGGTGCTGGTCACGGCGGCTACCGGAATCGCTCCTTCTTACCACCCTTTGCGAGTGCGGTGGCGCCCGAGAAGCGCGCGTGTTGACAAGGTGGCTGCCGAGATGCCCGCTGTGCCAGCGCCTGCGCACCCGGAAACCGCCCGGCACGCATGGTGCACGTGCTCCCACTGATCGCCGACGGAACCAGTCATCTTTCAACCAGTAGTGTTAGGTGCGCGACCCAATCATGGAAAGACCTGCCTTTCCGAGGTCGTCCGCCCCTTCGCTCCGCTTGTCGCGGGCTTGCGAGACGGGCGCGGAATCGGATCTTCGGCTCGCGTGTGCTACGCTCCGGACCCGCATGAGCCAGGATCTTGCCCAGCCCGCCCCGTTGTCGACTTCGCGTGACGCGGCCCGAAGAGGCGCGCCTGTCGGCACGCTCGCCGCCTATCTCTGCATCGGAACGTGGCTGACCATGGTGTCCACTTCGTATGGTATAGCGCTGCTGGCGGGCGCCCGTCCCAAGTATATGAGCTTGGGCCAGATGGTGAAGGTGGTCCTCCTCGTGGGTCCAGCGTGGATCGTGGCGACCCGCTTCGGGACCGCCGGCGTGGCCCTCGTGGTCAGCCTGCCTGAACTCGGCCTCATCGCCGTCAGCATGGTCGGTTGCCGCGCTTCAAGGTGGTGTCCCTGGGATGGGATTTGGGCATGACCCTCGCAGGGGCGGCGTTGGTCGGTATCTTTCTGCTCCTGCACAGTCTCTTCCTGCGCCTCACTGGAATACCCGTAGTGGCGCTGGCCGTGGTCAGCGTCATTGGTCTGGGTTGCGTCGCCGGGATCGTGAAGAAGGTCGGGCTGGTATGAACGAGGCCTCTTCGGTTCCGTCGCACGCGCCGTGGCCGGTGTGCAGTCTCTTGGGGATGCATCTGGCGCGAGTGCGCCAGGCGGAATTGGTCGAGCACGTCTTTGCGACGCTGGCAGATGGGAAGGGCGGCTGGCTGGTCACCGCCAATCTGGACTTCCTGCGCCGCTACGTCCGGGATGCCCAAGTGCGCACTCTCTACGACGCCGCGGACCTGCGGGTGGCCGACGGCGCGCCCCTGGTGTGGGCGTCGCGGCTGCAGGGCGATGCCGTGCCTGAACGGATCGCCGGATCGTCGCTGCTGTGGCTTCTGGCCGAAAGGGCCGCGCGGGACGGACGTTCGCTCTATTTGCTTGGCGGGACGCCGACCGCCAACGAGGGGGCGGCGCGCGTTCTGGTTGAACGGTATCCCGGGCTGCGCATCTGCGGCTGTTCGTGTCCCGCGATCTCCTCGCCTCCCACGGCGGATGAAGTGGCGCACCTGCAGACGGAGTTGGCAGCTCTGCAGCCGCACATCCTGCTGGTCGCGCTGGGTTCGCCCAAGCAGGAGGAGCTGATCGCTCGTTTGCGCCCGCACCTACCCGCAACCTGGATGATGGGCGTAGGTGTCAGCCTGAGCTTCGTGGCCGGGGAGTTGGACCGGGCGCCAGCCTGGATGCAGCGGACGGGGCTAGAATTCCTGCACCGTCTAGCGCAGGAGCCAGGACGGCTCGCCCGTCGCTATCTGGTCGAGGACTTGCCTTTCGCGCTGCACTTGTTTCCCGCGACCCTCAAGACACGTCTGGGCGCCCGGAGGCCAGCGCGATGACGGCGGTTGCTGCTCCTCGCGAGCGCCCGACGGACGTCGGCGTGGTGGTGGTGGGACGCAACGAGGGGGCTCGGCTCGAACGCTGCCTCGCCTCGGTACTGGCCTGTACGGACCGGGTGCTCTACGTGGATTCGGGTTCCGCCGACGGCAGCGCCACCCTGGCACGAACCCTGGGCGTGGCCGTGTGGGAACTGGATCCGGCGCAGCCCTTCAGCGCGGCCCGCGCGCGCAACGAGGGCTTCGAATGCCTGCTGGCGGCCACACCTGAGATCGCCCTGGTGCAATTTGTCGACGGCGACTGCGAGATGGACTGCAACTGGCTGGCGCGCGGACGCGACGAACTGTTGCGCGTGCCCAAGGTCGCCATGGTGTGCGGCCGCGTCCGCGAGATTGATCCCGAGGCCTCGTGCTACAATCGTCTGTGCGCCCTTGAATGGGATCATCCTGCCGGCGATGTGCGCGCCTGTGGCGGCAACTTCATGATCCGCGTGTCGATCTTTCGCTCCGTGCGCGGTTTCCGGCCCGAGGTGGTGGCCGCGGAAGATGACGAGCTGTGCCTGCGCGTGCGGCAGGCCGGTGGGTGCATCCGATTGCTCGACAGCGACATGGTCCGGCACGATGCGGCCCTGTTGCATTTTGGTCAGTGGTGGCGGCGCGCCCAACGCTGCGGCCACGCCTATGCGCTGGGCTTCTCCCTTCACGGCCGCACGCCAGAGCGGCATTTCCGCCGCGAGATGCGCAGTCTGATCCTATGGGGCGCGTTGCTGCCCCTGCTGGCGCTGATTCCAGCAGCCTGGACCAGGGGCTGGAGTCTGCTCTTGTTGGCGGGTTTTCCCATGCTGGCTCTGCGCATCTATAACTTTGGACGCGGGCGGGGCTGGCCGGGCCGGGATGCGCGCCTATACGCGGTGTTCACCGTGCTCGGCAAGCTGCCGGGCGTGATCGGGATGATTCGTTTCTATCTGGATCGCTGGCGAGGGCGGCATCCCGCCCTCATCGAGCACAAGGAGACTGGTGCCCTGTCATGACTTCCCCTCGCAACCCTGATGCAACCTCTGCGCCGGCTTTGCCCGGCTCGCCACGCCGGGTGGCCCTTCTGGGCGCTGGCTACATCGCCGCTTGGCATGCCAAGACGTTGGCCCTGGTCGACGGCGTGTCGCTGGTAGCCGTTTGCGATCGCGCCTTTTCGCGCGCGCGCGCCTGCGCTGACGCTTTCGGGATCCCGCACGCCTATCCTTCGCTAGAGCAGATGCTCGCGGCCGAGCCGCTGGATGCCGTGCATGTGCTCTTGCCGCCTGACCGCCACTTCCAGGCGGCGCAGGAACTGCTGCAGGCGGGGATTTCGGTCTTCTTGGAAAAGCCCATGTGCGCCCGCGCGGATGAATGCCAGCAGCTGCTCGAACTGGCCGCACAGCAGGGTGTGCGCGTGGGCGTGGGACACAATTTTTTGTTTGCCGAGCCCTACCAGAAGCTGCGTCGCGATCTGGCCGCCGGCGTGTTCGGGCCGCTCGACGCGCTGACCATCACCTGGAACAAGGAACTGGGGCAGCTTGCAAGCGGTCCCTTCGACGCCTGGATGTTGCGCCAACCTGAGAACATCCTCATCGAGATCGGACCCCACCTGATGGCCCATGTGCTCGATCTGGTGGGCCCGCCCGGACCTTGGCAGGTGCGGGCCTCGCGTTCTATGGTTCTGCCCACCGGGGCGCGTTTCTTCCGTAGGTGGCGTGCCTATGCGGAAGTGGGGCCTACGGCGGTAGAGCTGCGCCTGTCCTTCGGTCCTGGCTTTACTGAGCACCAGGTGCACGTGCGCGGCCACCTGGCCGCAGCCACGGTGGACTTCGAACGCAACACCTATGTGGTCGAGCGGCACGCGCCGTTGGAGATCGATTTCGAGCGTCTGGTCATGGCCCACGCAGAGGCGGGACAGTCCTGCAGGCAGGCCTGGTCCACCGTGGCCAACTATGTGCTGGCCAAGGCCAAGTTGTCGCGCACTGGGGGCTCCCCCTACGCGGACAGCATATTGGGCGCGACAAGGGCGTTTTACGCCTCGCCCTCGCAGGAGCCCGACCGGCGCATCTCGGCACCCTTGGCCCACGACGTGGTGTCGCTATGCGAGCAGATGGGCCGCGCGGCCGATCTGGGTGTAGTCGGCGTCGGGATCGGCAAGCCTGCGCGCTCCCGGGTGGCGGCCCAACCAGGGAAGCAGGTGCCCGAACTCATCCTGGGCGCGAGCGGGTTCATCGGCCGCGAGCTGGTCCGCCAGTGCGTGGCCGCGGGTCGGCGCGTGCGCGTGCTGGTGCGTGGGGCGGCGCGCTTGCCGGCCGACCTGCGCGGACCGGGCGTGGACGTCGTGGAGGGTGACCTGGAAAACACGGACGACCTCGAGCGGGCCTTGGTCAGCGTCGAACGAGTGTGCCACCTGGCGCGCGCCAACGTCAAGACTTGGGCCGAGTACCAGCGGCACGAGATCGACATGACCCGACGGGTGGCTGATGCCTGCCTGGCTGCTGGCGTCCGGCGCTTCGTCTACACCAGCACAATCGACTGCTACTTTGCCGGACAGGCCGGGGAACGGATCAGCGAGAGCACGCCGCTCGATCCGCAGATCGAGGGCCGCAACCTCTATGCCCGGGCCAAGGCTGCATCAGAGGGCCTGCTGGTCGGGCTAGGACGCGAGCGGCAGTTGCCGCTGGTTATCGTCCGTCCCGGTATCGTCATCGGTCGGGGCGGCAGTCCATTCCATTGGGGCGTGGGCATGTGGCGCCACAACGCCATTTGTCAGCTCTGGGGCGACGGCCGCAACAAGTTGCCGCTGGTGCTGGTCGACGACGTGGCGAGCGGCTTGCGGGCAGCGCTGGACACGCCTGGAATCGAGGGTGAGTCCTTCAACCTGGTGGGCGAGCCTTGCCTGTCCGCCCAGGAGTACCTGGACGCGTTGGACGAGGCAGGTGGGTTCAAGATCCAACGTTTTCCCACTCCGCTTGTGCAGTATTTCGCCGCCGACATGGTCAAGTGGCTGGTCAAGGTAATGGTGCGCTTTCCTGAGCGGTGGAGGCCCACCTACCGAGACCGGCTGTCGCGCACGCAGCGGGCCACTTTCGATTGCAGCCACGCCCGGACGCGTCTTGCCTGGCGACCTGAGAGCGATCGGGAGGAACTCATCCGGCGCGGTATCGCTGAGCCGCTGGCCGAGATTCTCGCCCCAGAAACGGACTCTATCTCGCCCTGAAATTGACGGGTCACCCGCTGGAGGCGATCTCCATCAGGGCGGCCTCGAACCTGACGCTGGCCCTATCCCAACTGTACTCACTGGCGCGGGCGTGCGCAGCGTCGGACAATCGGCGCCAGCCGAAGTTGCGCAGTAGGCCTGTGAGAAAACCGCTTTGGGCGGTTTTCTCACAGGCTAAGTGCCGGATAGGACTGGACGAGGTCGCTGAAAAGGCTGTGTAGTCCAGACCAACCTACTTCCATGGCGACGGTGGACGCGCCAAGTTGGTGGCGTGTTCCTCAAGGCCCATCCACGGCGGAAGGACGGCAAGTCCCACCAGTACTACTCGCTGGTGGAGTCGGTCCGGACGTCGCGCGGCCCGCAGCACCGGGTGCTCGCCGACCTCGGCGAACTGAATGCCTCGGTCGAGGAGGGCTGGCGCAAAGTCATCTCGATCTTCAACGATGATGGGCGGGAGGAGCAGCTTGAGCTATTTCCCAGCGATGCGCCCGAGTTGCCGTCGGGCGAGCGGGTGGTGCAGGTCCGTCTCGATGGCGTGCGCTGGGAGCGGCCTCGTGACTTCGGAGATCTGTTCGTCGCGCATCAGGTTTGGCAGTTGCTGGGTTTGGACAAACTGCTCGCGGCGCAGATGGCGGGCTCGGATGCTGAGGTACCCTGGCATTTGATCGCATTCATCCTGTGCACGGCACGGCTGATCGCTCCGTCGAGTGAGCTGGCACTGGGCGACGGTTTCTATCCACGTACGGCCCTGGACGACATCGCGGGCGTGTCCGTCGAAAAGGTCAACAAGGATCGGTTGTACCGCGGGCTGGACCGTCTGCATCCGTGCAAGAGCGCGATCGAGGCGCACCTGAAGAATCGGCTGGGGACTCTGTTTGCCGAGCCATTCGACATTCTGCTGTACGACCTGACGAGCACGTACTTCGAAGGATTGGCCGAGGGAAATCCGGCGGCGAAGCATGGCTATTCGCGCGACCACCGGCCCGACTGCGCCCAGGTGGTCATCGGTCTGGTGGTGACCAAAAGCGGACTGCCGCTCGGCTACCAGGTCTTCGACGGCAATCGCAACGACGCAACCACGCTGGAAGACATGATGGCGAAAATGGAGGCGCTGTACGGAAAGGCCTCGCGCATCTGGGTCTTCGATCGAGGCGTGGCGAGCGAAAAGAATCTGGAGGCGTTGCGTGCGCACAACGGTGCATATCTGGTGGGCACGCCGCGGGTCCTGCTGCGCAAGATGGAATCGGCGCTGCTCGACGGCAACTGGCAGACCGTACGCGAGGGCATCGAGGTGAAGCTCGTGCCGGCGCCCGACGGCAGCAAAGACACTTTCGTCTTGTGCCGGTCAGCCGACCGACGCGACAAGGAAGCGGCCATGCACGACCGTTTCGAGAGAAAAATGGAGGACGGCCTCGGGCGGCTTGCCACCGCGATTGAGGCTGGTCGTCTGCGCAGCCGCGATACTCTCTGGCAGCGCATCGGGCGGCTGAAGGCGGAATGCTCGCGGGTAGCACGCGCGTACGAAATCACCGTCGCGGGCGATGGCCCGTCGCTGTCGCTGAGCTGGCACAAGGACGTGGCCCGCGCCGCGTACATGCGCCATTCCGAGCGAGCCTATCTCCTGCGCACCAACCTGACCGGTGAGTCCGAGCAGGAACTGTGGCACATGTACATGCAGCTCAACGACGCGGAGGCCGCCTTCCGCACGCTCAAGCAGGACCTGTCAATCCGGCCGGTCTTCCACCAAACTCAGCGCCGGGTGGAGGCGCACGTGCTCGTGTGCTTCATTGCCTACACGATGTACCGCACGCTCGACCGTCTGGCGCGCGACCATGGGCTCGGCATGACCGCGCGAAAGGTCCTTTCGACCGTCTCGATGATCAAGAGCGGCGATGTGATCTTGCCGGTGGTCGATGGCCGAGAACTCCGTCTTCGTCGCGTGAGCCGGCCCGACTGGCGCCAAGCCGAGGTGCTCGCTCGCTTGGGCTTTCACCTGCCCGAGCGGGTCGGAACCGACGGGGTCCACAGGCCCATTTGTAGTCCAGACCTACGAGTCTCGACCACGTGATTTCAGGCACTTAAGCGGGCTTCGCCCGCTCTACTGCGCAACTTCGGCTAGGCCGCGTTCTCCATCTGGCACACCTCCACTATCGCTCGCGCCATGGCGTCGGGATCCTCGCGTGGAACCAGGATGCCCGCACCGTCGACCAGCAGTTCGAGGGCGGCGCCCGCCGGCGTGCCGATCACGGGCGTGCGACAGGCCATAGCCTCAAGAATGGGCAGTTCGAACCCTTCTTCGCGCGCCCCGAACAGCCACACGTCACACTGGGAGTAGGTGGCGCGGATTTGTTCTGCCGTCGGATTCCCAAGAAAAACCGCACCTGGTGGGAGCGGTAGCCCCGGTGACTGGGGATGTCCGAAGATGAGCAGCCGCAGGTTCGGGATGCTCCCGCGGGCGAGGGACAGGGAAGGACGCGCGGCTGAGCTTGTGATCATCGGCGATGGGTTCTTGCGCCGTGAGCTCGAAGCCGCCATTGCACGCAACAGTCCCGAGAAGAATGTGCACCTCCTTGGCTGGGCCGATAGCGCGACCATCCGGCGCACCCTCGACGAGAGCTGTGCCTTCGTGCTGCCCAGCTTCGCCGAGGGATTACCGGTCGTCATCATGGAAGCGATGGCGCGGGCGCGGGCCTCCGCGCGCACGCGCGGCATCCTCCTGAGGCTTGGTGTTCTAGCCCCGCTCGTGGGCGCGTTGCAGCCGAACCCGCAGCGCATGAGGAAACAGGCGCAGGGCAAACGGCAAATCGTCCACCAGATAGCGCTTGGTCAGCCGCCGGGGATCCTGAATCATACGGTGTATCCATTCGATCCCCATCCGGCACATCCAAGCCGGCGCGCGCTTCAGATCCCCGGCGACGAAGCTGAAGCTGATCCCTACGCCCACCATCCACGTGTATGGTAGGTGCTCACGCAAAACACGAATCAGCTGTTCCTGTTTCGGAGATCCCAATCCCACGAGCAAGATATCCGGCCGCACCTTCGTGAGTTCGGCAAGGACAAGCTCGACGTCCCTCGACGAGGGCGGGCTGTCGATCAAGGGACTGGAGGCGCATTACTCACGCCGAGCCGCACCGCGTAGATCCTCGGCCGATGCCGGAAATTGCAGCGACGAAAGAGCTGGCCGCGCCCATGGCGGTGGAGATCATCTATGCGAAGCCGGCCTATGCCGAACTCGGCACGAGCCACGTTTTGGATGGTCGTCTCCAGACACCTACACTGCCTATGCCCAAGAGATCTTGTGTGTCACCCGCACCTGCGGGTTTTGCCCTTGCGCAGGAAGCAATGTCGATTCACCATGTTCCCTGCGAGGACAAGACGCAAGCGATGGGTCGCGAAGGCGGCAACGACGACGGACCGAAACACGATCGAGATGTAGGCCATGCGCATTGCCGGAATCGTCATCAACTACCGGACCCCGGATCTGACCATTCAGGTTGTGAATGCCTTGCGCGAGGAAATGAGGACGGTCGCCCCCTTCTGCATCTATCTGGTCGACAGTGCCTCGGGTGACGACTCCGTTTTGCTCTTGAAGCAAGCAGCCCAGCGGGACGGCTGGCAGGACGAGGTCGCGCTTATCGAAGCGCCACGCAACGGCGGATACGGCTATGGGATTAATCAGGCGGTGCGTCGCGCCCTGGCCCTGACGAATCCCCCTTTCTATTTCTACATTCTCAATTCGGATGCTTTTGCCGACCGGGGCTCTCTGGCCCGGTTGGTTGCCTTCCTCGACAGCCATCCCGAGTGGGGCTTGGCAGGAAGCCACATCCACGGAACCGATGGCACGTCGCAAGTGGCAGCGTTCCGCTTTCCCTCATTGCTAAGCGAATTCGAGTCATCTGCCGGTGTTGGCTTGCTGACCAAGCTCTTGCGAAAATACGTGGTCAGCCTGCCAGTGCCGCAGACAGACTGCGAGGTCGACTGGATCTCCGGGACCAGCATGCTTATTCGGCGATCGACGTTCGAGCAGGCCGGCCTCTTCGACGAGGGTTTCTTCCTCTACTTTGAGGAAGTCGATTTTTGTCGTTCCGCAAGAAAAGCAGGGCTCAGATCCTGCTTTGTCGCCGACGCGCCCATCACACATCTGGGCGGAGCTTCCACAGGCATGATGGACACCACCCGCCGCATGCCAGCCTACTGGTTCGATTCCCGCTACCGCTATTTCCGCAAACACCATGGTGTAGCGTATGCCACCGGCTGCGACTTGGCCCGAGCCTTGGGCATGGTGATTTGGTACGTGAAAGAGCGCGCGCTCGGCCGACCGAAAACCGGCCGGCCACATCTGCTTCGCGATTTCCTTTCTGCGAGCTGGACGAATTTTCGCAAGACCAAAGCCGGATGATTGGGCTTTGCTCAGCCCTTCGCTAGCCCAAGTTTCCCCTTTCGCGTCGGGCGCGCTCCAGGTCTCTCGACACGCGCAGCCGCGGAAGTCGTTGCTCGATGCCGATGCTGGTGGAGGACGGCCGGTCACGTCGGACTCTACACTGCTCTGCCCAACACGTACTTCGACCGAATAGGCCTCACGGCATTTTTTGTTGGAGGCTGGGGCGCGCTACACTGAACGGGCCCCACATTTGGGAGCGGCAGGATTCTCCTGGCGCGCGAGAGAGTCATTCGTGTTCGTGACGCTGGCGGTCGTCGAGCGAGCCAGCCTACTGTCGGCAGGGCCGAACAGCGGACGCTGATTCTACAGCGGCGGCGTCGCGGAGCCAGTCTTGTCGCTTTTGCGCGCTGTGCGTTCCCAATCTTTGTGTTTGCCGCGCGCGAGGTAACTCAGGTAGAGAGGCAGCTTCCAGACTACGTAGAGCGGCACGCCGAGCAGCGAGCGCAGCGACAAGAAACCGCGCGCGAATCGCAGCCAGGAAACCATCACAGCCAGCGCCACCGCGCCCGTCGACGCGAGGGCCAGGACAAGCGGCAACCGGAGCGCACCAAATAACCAAGCCAGCAAGCTCACCGCCGTGACCGTTCCGAGGAGCACAACCAGCATGGCCAGGGGCGGCACCATAAGATCGAGAGCCATGGCAACCAAGTCAATCCGCAACCGCATCAGGCCGACCGCGAGCAAGCGCGGCCCCTGCGCCAGCAGCGTGGCCAGGTGCCCATGTTCCCAACGTCGACGTTGTCCGAACTGGGCTTGGCCACCCTGGGGCAATTCGCTCCACACCGCTACTTCCGGGCAGGGTAAGGGCGGCGAACCGCGTTTGGCTAGCTCAATGCCCAGCGCCATATCCTCCACCAAATTCCCGTTCAATGCCGGAGCGTCGCGCAGCAGGGCCCACGCGAAGGCCATGCCACTGCCGGTGAGTGGACAGGGAAGGTGGAGGCGCCA
>Ga0182011_10003740_pt1 | contig 12397 bp, 12 predicted proteins | sample 711E1DmetaG_FD_120481 | JGI IMG/M metagenome (GOLD analysis project Ga0182011, IMG submission 120481) | Permafrost microbial communities from Stordalen Mire, Sweden - 711E1D metaG | ecosystem: Environmental > Terrestrial > Soil > Wetlands > Permafrost | place: Sweden: Stordalen | collected... | reverse complement strand
TAAAGAACGTCATGCCAATGTCCCCTTAATCTGAACTCGCGAACTCTCGATCGCGAGGGTTATGTACGGATGGCGATCTGGCGATCGCCGGGGTTTCACCCTTTCCAGCGGCCGGAGACTCCAAGCTCTCCGGTCGCCTCGCATGGATCGCCCCCTATTCTACACGTTTTACATGAAATAGTCTTTGACTTTGTCGAAGAGGCCGCGATCCTGGGGCTGATTGTCGGCGGGGAGCGTTTCCTGGAGCTGCTCGAATAGCTTCCGCTGCTCGCGCGTGAGCTTGGCCGGCACCCTCACTTCGACGTGCACGTACAGGTCGCCCCGTCCATGCCCGCTTACGTCGGGAACGCCTTGCCCGCGCAGCTTGAACGTCGCTCCCGTCTGCGTCCCCTCCGGGATCTTGAGCGACTGCGCCCCGTCCAGCGTCGGCACCTCGATTTCGGCGCCCAGCGCGGCTTGCGCGATGTTGATCGGGATGGCGCAGTGCAGGTCCTTTTCCCGCCGCTCGAAAACCGGGTGCTCCTGCACCTTGATGAACACGTACAGGTCGCCCGGCGGACCGCCGTTCATGCCCGGCTCGCCCTTGCCGGAGAGCCGCATGCGCGAGTTGTTATCCACGCCCGCCGGGATGGCGACCTTCAGCTTCTCCTGCGCCGTCGTGTAGCCCTGGCCGCGGCACTGCGGGCAGGCCTTACGGGCCACTTGCCCCGCCCCGCCGCACTGCGGGCAGGTGCGCCGTATCGAGAGGAACCCCTGCTGATAGATCGACTCCCCGCGCCCGCGGCACGCCGAACAGGTAGTCAGGTCGCCCGGTTCGGCGCCCTTGCCCAGGCAGCGGTGGCAGACCTCCTGCCGCGGAAGCTGGATCTCCGCCGACATCCCGCGCACCGCGTCTTCGAAGCTCAGTTCCAGGTCGTAGCGCAGATCGTCGCCCCGTTGCGCGCGCGTGCGGCGGCGTCCGCCCTGGCGGCCGAACAGGTCGCCAAACCCGAAGAAATCGCCCAGAATATCGCTGAAATCGGCAAAGGCGTTGGGGTCCAGACCGGAGGACGCCGCACCCTGCACGCCGGCGTGGCCGAACTGGTCGTAGGCCGCGCGCTTGCGTGGATCGCTAAGCACGCTGTAGGCCTCGGCCGCCTCCTTGAACTGCTCCTCGGCCTCCCGGTTGTCCGGGTTCCGATCCGGATGCACCTTGAGCGCCATCTGCCGGTAGGCGCTCTTCAGCTCCTGCTCGGAAGCGCCGCGGCCGATCCCCAGAACCTCGTAGTAATCGCGCTTGCTCACAGCCACGGAATCACGGCCTCACGGCGACTTTCACCATCGCCGCTCGCAGCAGCCGCCCTTTGAAATTGTACCCTCGCTGCAATTCCTCGACGACCGTGTGGTCCTCCACCTCGCTGTTCTCGACCGTCTCCACGGCATGGTGTACGTGCGGATCGAATGGCCGTCCCTCGCTGTCCATCGGCTCGAGGCCCGCTTTATGTAAGGCGCTGAACAGCCGGCCATAGATCAGCTCCATGCCCTTCTGATATTCCTTATCGGAGCTGGGGTTCTTGAGCGCGCGCTCGAAATCGTCGAGAATGGGCAGCAGATCCCGCACCACTTCCATCCCCGCGAACTCCAGGATCTCCGCCCGCTCCCGCTGGCTCCGCCGCCGCAGATTCTCGAACTCGGCCGTGCGCCGCAGGAACTGGTCGTAAACCTCCGCCTTTTCCTTGGCCAGTTGGTCGCGTTCCTTCGTCAAGGCTTCCAGCAGCGCCGCCCCGTCGGCCACCCCGGCCGCATCGGCCGCCGCCGGCTCGTTCTCCGCGGATTCCGCGAGTTGCTTTTCGTCGTTCATAGCTCCAGCCGGTTCACTGCCGCCGGATGGCGGCTTCTTAGCCGATCGCCTCTTGAAATGCATTCCCCACCTGCCAGACCGCGGACATGACCCGCTCGTAGTCCATGCGAATGGGACCCAGAACGGCGATCTTGGCGGAGAGTCCGCCGGGCATGACCACCTTCAGGCCGATGAGGGAAAGCACCCGCATCGCCGGATGCTCCTCGCCCAATCCGACCTGCACGGCCAGTTCTCCCCCGGGCTGCTCCAGAAAGCGGTCCAGCAGTTGCAGCATCCGCTTCTTCTCTTCCAGCGTCTGGAACAGTTCCCGCATCCGCTCCCGCGTCAGGTACAGGTCCAGCCCGACCAGGTTGGAAGCTCCCTCCATCGAGATCTCCGGCGCCCAGTCCACGTCCAGCAACCCTTTGCCGTAAAGCACGGTGAGCCGCTTGAGGATGGCGTCGTAGGCGGCGCTCTCGTCGCTCAGCCGCCGCCGCAGTTCCAGGCGCGCTTCCGAGAGCACCCACCCGCCGAAGTTCCGGTTCAGGTAGTTGCGCAGGCAGGTCAGATCGTCCTGGCCGATGTCCTCCTGCAGGCTCACCACGCGCTCGCGCACCATGCGGTCGCGCGTCACCACGATCATCAGCACCCGCCGGTCCACCAGCTTGAGCAACTCCACCCGGTCCAGAGTCTGGCTCGAGGTCGGGATGGCGGCCGCGATCCCGAAGTTGCGCGTCACCTCGGTCAGCGCGTGCGAGCTGCATTCCACGCAGCCCGCCAGCGACTCCGCCTCGTTCAAATCGGTCCGCAGTTGCTTCAGGTCCAGAACCGCCTTGCGGCCCGCGGTGAGCGACTGCACGTACAGCCGGAACGCCTTCTCGGTGGGAATCCGTCCCGCCGAGGTGTGCGGCTGCGCGAGGTAGCCATCCTCGAACAGATCCGCCATCACGTTGCGGATCGACGCCGGACTAAGCGTCTCCTGGCGCCGTCTCGAAATGGTCCGCGAGGCGACGGGCTCGCCGGTGGCGATGTAGGTCTCGACAATCGAGTAGAGAACCTCCCGCTCCCGGCTACTCAACACCTGCTGGCTGGACATAATTCGAGCGCTCTGTTGCTCCATCTACTATTCTAACGGCCCAGCCCAGTGAAAGCAAAACGCACGGTAGCGCCGGCGGTCCTGCCGCCGGTGAGGTTCGCCTCGAGGCCGCCGGCCAAGCTGCTACAATGGCAGGTTCCGCGGCAGGAGGGTCTGTGAGACGAGTCCTCGGACTGGTTCTGCGAGTCTTCAGCTTTCTCTTTCACTTTCCGCTGATTGCCTTCCTCCTGCTGGCCTCCAGCCTGGCCTGGTTCAGTGGCCACAACCTGACCATCGGCGCGCTCCCCTGGCAGGGCGCGGCCCTCACTTATGTGCTCTTCTTCTCCGCCTTGGCGGGCCTGATCGGCCTGGGCCTCGCGCTGTTGCGGCGCGCGGCGCTGCTGTTCGTCGCGTGGAACCTGGCCGTGCTGGTGGCGCTCGCGCGCGGCTACTTCTTCAGCTCGTATGTCTTTGGCCCCGCTGGGACCAGCTTGGGCATGGCCCTGTCGCTCACCTTCGGAGCGCTCGTGGCGCTGATCGGGAGCTGCCTGCATTGGAGGGCGGCGCGCCGCGTTACTTGATCTCGTCGCTCGCGGCGGTAGCCGGTTCCTGACCCCAGTTCTGGCGATAGACCTGCGTCTGGTCGGAGAAGAAGCACCGCCGCCCGGTGCTGCCGTAGCTGACCGGGTTGGCGTTGATCGTGTAGCCGGTCGGTCCGCCCTGCAGCGTGAACTGGTAGCCGCTCTTAACCCCTTTCGCCAAGTCCCCGGGCAGCAGGTCGGCGGCCGCCGGACTAGCCTGGCCGGTGGGCGGAGGCCCCAGCTCCTCCAGCTTGGTGGCGAACCTGCCGTACTGCGAGTAGAACTGCGTCTGGGCGGTGTGTATCGTCTGCATCTGCTTGATGGCCGCCATCTCCCGGGCGTTCATCAGGACCGCGCCGACTTTGGGCAGGGCGATGGTCAGGATGGTGAGTACGATCGCAATGACGATCAAAAGCTCTATGAGGGTAAAACCCCGGCGTTTTCGGTTCTTCATGGCAGCCTCCCGGCGGCGCACACCTTATATCCTATCTGACGCCGGGGGGCAATGGTTCGTGCATGTGGTTCGTGCGGGCCGGACCGCGCGGCGCCGCTAGGCCGGCTCGCCGTCGTTGCTGTAATGCCGGTAGTATTTGCCGTGGTAGCCGTAGTAGTTGTAGCTGTCGCTGATCTGGCCGGTCATCTCGTTGAGGACTACGCCGACCAGGTTCGCCCGCAGCCGTTGCAGCGTGCCCAGCACGGTCGCGACCGCCTTGCGATTGGTTTCGCCGGCCCGGGCCACCACGATCACGCCGTCCGCCATGGTCGCCATCTGCAGCGGCTCGGCGAAGCCCAGCATGGGGGGCGCGTCCAGGATCACCATGTCGTAGGACGCGGCCGCTTCCTCGAGGATCTTCGACAGGCCCCGGCCGATCAAGTCGGCCGCGCGGCGCGAGCTGGGTCCGGCCGGCAGGATCTCGAGCTCGGGCAGTTTCTCCAGCTTGACCACCGCGTCGCGCCAGGGCGAATCGGCCACCAGCACGCTGGACAATCCCACCGCCCCGGGAATCCCCAGCCGTTTGTGGACGCTCGGCCGCCGCAGGTCGGCGTCGATGAGCAGCGTTCGATGCCCCTGCCGCGCGTGCGCCACCGCCAGGTTCGCCGCGATGGTCGATTTCCCCTCGCCCGGCACCGCGCTGGTCACCAGCAGCGAGCGCAGGCTGCGGTCGAAATCCGCCAGCAGGATCGAGTTCCGCAGCGTGCGGATCGCCTCGTCGTAGCTGGATAGCGATTGCTCCTCCGGCCCCGCGTGCAGCACCAGCGAGGTGGCCGCCCCGTTGCCGGGCGCCAGGATCTGCGCCAGCCGGCCCCGCCAGGGCTTCACCACCGGCAGGTTCCCGATGACCTCCGCCTTCAGCGTCCGCGCCACCTGTTCCGGGTCCTTCAGCGTGTTGTCGAGCACGTCGCTCACCACCGCCGCTCCCATGGCCAGCAGGGTCGAGAACAGGAAGGCCAGCGTCAGGTTCAGTTTCAGGTTCGGGAACACCGGCTTGAGGGCCGGCCGGGCCGCATCCGCGATGCGGATGGCGCTGTTCTGGAAACCGGCGTTGATGCCCGCTTCCTTGATCTTTCGCACCAGTTCCTCGTACAGCTTCTTGTCGCCCTCGGCCTCCTGTTTCAGCGACTGGTACTCGAAGGAGCGCGCATTGAGCCGGTCGAACTCCGACTTGGTCTCGGCGACCGTCTGCTTCAGCATCTTCTCGCGCTCGGCCGACTGCTGGAATTCGATCTCCACCCGGTTGCCGATGCTGGCCCTTGCCACTTCCATGGCTCTCTGCACTTCGGCCACCTGCGCCGCGGCCTTGCGGTACTCCGGATGGTTCGCCCCGTTACGCTCCTTGACGTCGGCGAAGCGGCCTTGCGCCTCCTCCAGCCGCTCGTTGAGCTTGGTGAGCGATTCGCCCTGCGTGGATACCTGCAAGGCTTCCAGCGACCCGCCGCGCACCGAGCTGTAGGCGGCCTGCTTGCGCACGCGGTCGGCCTGCGCGTTGGTGAACTCGGTGTTGAGCTGCAACAGGCGCGCCGACAGAATGCTGGTCTTCTCCTCCGGGTTGATCACGTTCAGCTCGCGCTCGAACTGCACCAGCGCCGCGCCCGACCGCTCCATCTTGGCCTTCAGCTCGTCCAGTTGCTTCTCCATGAACGAAGCCAGGCTGGCCGAGGAGCGATAGCGGATGTCGTAGGTGTGCTCCAGGTAGGATTGCGCCACGCCGTTGGCCACGTCGGCCGCCAGGCGCGGATCCGGCGAGCGGTAGCCGATCAGCAGCAGATAGGTGTTGGGGGGGCGCACCACCTTCAGCTTCTTGAGCAGCACCGGGGCGTCCTCGGCGTCCGCCGCTTTGACCGTTCCCGGCGCGTCCGCCCCCTCGGCTTCCAGCAGCCGGTAACGCTGCGCCACCGGCCGCAGCACCGAATCCGACTGGATCAGCTTGATCTGCGTCGCCAGGAACTGGTCCGAGTCGTTGCCGGCCGATTGCGCGGCCTCCTCGCCCAGCACTCCGGTGGGCATCCGGCGGTCGATGTCGATGGTCGCCGTGGACTCGAAATCCGGAGTGATCCGCGAGGAGACGATGAGGGTGGCCAGCACCGAGGCGCCTACGAACGAGAGGATCTTCCAGCGGTGGCGCTTGAGGATCCACAGATACTGGCTCAGCGGGACGGACCCGCCTTCCGGCGGCGCCTCGCCCGGCAGATAGGCGATACGGAAGTTTTCGGCCGGCGCCGACGCATGCGCGGCCGGCGCGGACCCAACGCGTTCGAGAAGTTGTTGTTCGGACATGATTAGTGCCGCCAGACCAGGATTCCGGACGCCGTGTTCGCGGTGAAGCCCAGGATGCGGTCGAGCGCGGCCATGCCGGTTCGACGGCCCGTGTTGTCCGGAACGTATAAGATGTCGTTGGATAGCAGGGGCACGTCGGGAGACTGGCGCGCCATGATCTTTCCCAAAGGAATGGGGATCTCGTGCTTGGCCGAGGAGCTGTCGTCGCGGCGGTAGAGGTAGGCCTCCCTCGAGGCGAAGGGCATCAGGCCCTCGGCCAGCGCCAGCACCTTGAGGACCGAAGTCTCGGGGCCGTCCTGGATGGGAAAGGAGCCCGGCTTCTTGACGTTGCCGACCACAAAGACCCGCCCGACCTCGGGCACCCGTATCTCCTCGCCTCCGGTCAGCTTCAGATTGAGTTCGGGATCGGCGGCGTCAATGAGACCTTTCACCGGGATGCGCTGCACGAGCATGGTCCCGGCGCCATCCTCGCCGGCCTGCCGCTGGCTCACCAGGATCTCCGGACCGGCCTCCGGGCCGAGGCCGCCGGCGCGCGTGAGCGCGTCCAGCAGGGAGACGCCGCCCACCGCCTGGAACGTGGTGGGGGTCTTCACGGCCCCCAGCACGCTGATGGGCCGGCTGTGGTACTCGACCACCGTGACCGTGACCACCGGATCGACGATCAGTTGCTCGGCTTTCAGCCCCTCCGCGATGACCGCTTCCAGATCGGCGGGCAGGCATCCGAGAGCTTTGATGTGGCGTTTCAGCATGGGCATACGAAGCATCCCGTCGGCGCCGATGCGCACGGTGCGGGTGAATTCGGGAGCGTCGTAGACGCTGACCGCGATCAGGTCGTCGGCGCCGATCTTGTAAGCCGGCAGATTGGCGCCGCCGATCTCGGCGGGGGCCGTCGTATGCGTTTGCGCCGCGGCCAGGCCGCACAACAGAATGAGAAGCACGGAGTTTTTCATGAGGTTACCCTTGCTCGAGTTCGACGCCTGGGGCGTGGCGGCGCAGCCTGCGGAGGCTGGCTTCGAGCTGCGCCACCCGTACGTCGAGATCATCGAAACGCCCGTCCAGCGGCCCGCCCCGCCCGGCTTCCCGCTCCACCAGGCGCAGGATCGCGGCGCGGGCGCATTCGGAGATGCTGGGAGAGCCTTTCTGCACGCACACCGCGGCCAGCTTTCCGTACTCGTCTTCGGTGAGCCGGAAGTTCACCAGGCGATTGCGGGGCTTCAGCAGAACGGTCAAGAACACCGCCTCCGGGTATCCGGTACAGGGGCCAGATCGGCCAGATCCACCTCGACGGCCACGGAGCGCCGCAGCAGTTCCACCGAGACCACCACCCGCCAGTCGTCCCTAGCCCGCACCAGCACTCCGCGCAGCCCGCTGAGCGGGCCGCGTTCGATCCGGATGGGCTCGCCTTGGCCCGGCTCGCTCCAGGGTGCCACCGCACGGCCCGAGCCGACGGCCTGCCGGAGCGCCGAGATCTCGGAATCGGAAACCGGCGCCGGCCGGCCTCCGAACGTCACGATGGATCGCACCCCGGGGGTGCGCAGAACCGGCGCCCGGTCCTGGAGCGCGAAGCGGCAGAAGACGTAGCCGGCGAACAGCGGAGTTTCGATTTCCTTCAGCCGGTCCGACCAGCGGCGCCGCGCACGGTACAGTGGCAGGTAGTCCTCCAGGCCCTGGTCGCGCAGCACCCGGGCAGCCAGCTTTTCCTGCCGGGGCTTAACGGCAACGGCAAACCAATTCAAAGGTGCGTTGTAGTACATCTGGTGTACATTGCGTAGATCGTCGAGGAGGGAAGAAAGGCCGTCGGGGGAAGACCTTAGTCGAGCGGGAGAAAAAGGGGGTGGTCCCGCCCCCTGCCGGCTGCGGCCTCGCGACGCCGCCGGTTTCCTTGTGCATATAATCGAAGCAGGGAAGCGGTTGTTCCCCCCAATCAGAGGAAGGCTTCATGTCGACAGTTGCCGATAGTCCATCCGCAAAGCTCCCGATGCAGGCGGAGCCGCCGGTGGTCAACGATTTCACCATACAGGTAGCTACCATCAACGGCTCGGGCAGCCAGACCGCCAACACGGTGCTGATGCGCGCGCTGTTCCAGATGGGCATCCCGGTCTCGGGGAAGAACCTGTTCCCCTCGAACATCGCCGGGCTGCCGACCTGGTTTACCATACGGGCCAGCAAGCAAGGCTACATCGGCCGCAAGAAGGAGGTCGATTTCCTGGTGGCGATGAACCCGGAAACGGCTCGGGAAGACGTGCTGAAACTGGAGCCGGGCGCGGCGGTGATTTACGACGAGCCGCTGCAGCTCAACGCGCTGCGCCAGGACCTGCACTTCTACCCGGTGCCCTTCGACAAGTTGGTGGGCCCGGTGTGCCCGGAGGCGCGGCTGCGGAAACTGGTACGCAACATGATTTACGACGGCGTGCTGGCGCAGTTGCTGGGCATCGAGCTGGAGGAGGTCCGGACAGCGCTGCTGAAGCAGTTCGGCGCCAAGAAAGCCAAGGCCGCGAACTTGAACTGGGGCGCGGTGGAGGCGGGGCGCGACTTCGCGGCCAATAGTCTGACCAAGACCGACCGCTGCCGGGTGGAGCGCATGAACGCGACGGCGGGAAAGATCGTGATCGACGGCAACGCGGCCACGGCGCTGGGCTGCCTGTTCGCCGGGGTGACGGTGGTGAGCTGGTACCCGATTACGCCGTCGTCGTCGCTGGTGGAGTCGCTGATCGGGTATCTGCGGCGGTACCGGGTGGATAAGGAGACGGGCAAGGCGACCTTCGCGGTGGTGCAGGCGGAGGACGAACTGGCCTCCATCGGGATGGTGCTGGGCGCGAGCTGGGCGGGGGCGCGCGCCATGACGGCCACGTCGGGGCCGGGCATCTCGCTGATGGCGGAATTCACGGGGCTGGGCTACTACGCCGAGATCCCGGCGGTGATCGTGAACGTGCAGCGGGTGGGGCCGTCCACGGGCCTGCCCACGCGCACGATGCAGGGCGACCTGCTTTCGACGGCGGTGCTCTCGCACTGCGACACGAATCATCCGATGCTGTTCCCCTCATCGCCCAGCGAGTGCTTCAAGATGGCGATCCAAGCGTTCGACCTGGCCGAGCAGTTCCAGACGCCGGTGTTCGTGATGAGCGACCTGGACCTGGGCATGAACAACTGGATGTCGGACCCGTTCGAATACCCCACCGAGCCGATACGGCGGGGCAAGGTGCTGAGCGCCGAAGACCTGGACAAGCTGGGCGGGGTCGCGCGGTACAAAGACGTGGACGGCGACGGCGTGGGCTACCGCACGCTGCCCGGAACGAAGCACCCGGCGGCGGCCTATTTCACGCGTGGCAGCGGGCACAACGAACGGGCCGGCTACAGCGAGCGCGAAGACGATTACATGAACAACCTGGACCGGCTGGCGCGCAAGTTCCAGTCCATCCGTGGGCAGGTGCCGGCGCCGCACGTGGAGACGAATCCCAAGGCGCACGTGGGCGTGATCTGCGCCGGAACATCGCGCTACGCGGCCCAGGAAAGCCGCGACCAGTTGCGCCAGGAGCACGGCTTGGAGACCAGTTACCTGCGGCTGAAAGCGTACCCCTTTACGGCCGGGCTGGCGGAGTTCGTGCATCGGCACGAGCGGGTCTATGTGATCGACCAGAACCGGGACGGGCAGTTGGTGCTGCTGATGCGTATGGAACTGGAGCCCGAGGAGATCGGGAAGCTGCGCAGCGTACGGTATTACGGGGGTCTGCCGCTGGATGCGCGCACGGTGACCGAGGAAATCGTCCGCCAGGAGGGACTCCGATGAGCACGGCCACGGCGCCTCCCAAGAAGGTGAATCGGATCGGCCTGGAAGTGGCGAGTTACAAGGGCGGCAAGACCACCCTGTGCGCCGGCTGCGGGCACAACTCGATCTCGGAGCGGATTATCGAGTGCTTCTACGAGATGGGGGTCGAACCGTGGACGGTGGCGAAGTTCTCCGGGATAGGCTGCTCTTCGAAATCCCCGGCGTACTTCCTGAACCTGGCCCACGGATTCAATTCCGTACACGGCCGGGCGCCCTCGATCGCCACCGGCGCGCTGCTGGCGAACCGCAACCTGTTCGGCATCACGGTATCGGGCGACGGCGACACGGCATCCATCGGGATCGGGCAGTTCGTACACATGCTGCGCCGCAATGTGCGGCAAGTCTACATCATCGAGGACAACGGAGTCTACGGCTTGACCAAAGGCCAATTCTCGGCCACCGCGGATGTGGGTTCGACGCTCAAGACGGGCGTGGTGAACGAGCTGCCGGCCATCGATTGCTGCGCGGAGGCGATCCAGTTGGGGGCAACGCTGGTGGCGCGGTCGTTCTCGGGAGACAAGCGGCAACTGCAGGCGATTCTGAAGGCCGCCATCGCGCACCAGGGGCTATCGGTGATCGACGTCATCTCGCCGTGCGTCACCTTCAACGACCACGTGGGATCCACCAAGAGCTACTCGTACATGAAGGAGCACGACGAGCCGCTGCAAGAGCTGGATTTTGTGCCCGCCTACGCGGAGATCTCGGTGGAGATCGCGGAAGGCGAGGTGCGCGAGATCGAGATGCACGGCGGCGCGCGGCTGCGGCTGAAGAAGCTGGAGAAGGAGTACGATCCGACCAGCAAGATCAACGCCCTGCGCGTGCTCGACGAGGCCGTCCACGAGGGGCACGTGGTGACCGGCCTGCTGTACCTGGATACCGGGAAGCCCAACCTAGCCGAACTGCTCCACCTGGTGGACGAGCCACTGGCCACGCTGGCGGAAGGCCGAGTCCGGCCGCCGCGGGAGGCGCTCGACCAGCTCATGGGAGAGCTGCAGTAGGATAGGGCCGGAGCGTTGCCCACACTGACCCCGGAAGAACTCGAGAGGCTGCGCGTGGTGCTGGTCAGCCCGCGCAATCCGCTGAACATCGGGGCTGCCGCGCGGGCCATGAGCAACTTCGGATTCTCGCGGCTGCGGGTGGTGAATCCTTACGCGGTGGCATTCAGAGAGGCGCGGTCGGCGGTAGGCGCCTCGGCGGTGCTCGAGGGCGCGGAGGAATACGCGACCGTGGGCGAATCCGTGGCCGATTGCGGGCTGGTGGTGGGCACGACTTCGCTGGGGCATCGCGAGTTGCAGCATCCGCTGCGGCGGCTGGAATACGGCGCGCGGCTGATGCGGCGGGAATTGGGTTTGAGTCCCGTCGCTTTGTTGTTCGGCAGCGAGAAATACGGGTTGGCGAACGACGACCTGAGCCACTGCCACTGGCTGGTCCGGATTCCCACGCGCGTCGAGCACGGCTCGATGAACCTGGGGCAGGCGGTGGCGGTGACGCTGTTCGAGCTGGCGCGGGACAGCCGGGCCGCGGCCCGGAAGCCCGAAGCGGTGAAGCCGGCCGCGGCGGGCGAGGTGGAGCGGCTCACGGCGATGCTGCTCGAGGCGCTCGAGGCCACCGGGTACACCAACCCGCGCACGGCGGCATCCACCGAGGCCAAGGTGCGGCGGCTGGTGCGGCGGCTGAAGCTGCCCGGGCGCGACATCGAGATCTGGCTGGGCATTTTCCGGCAAATCCTTTGGAAACTGAGGAGTTAGGGCGGCGCCCCGCGGCCGGACGCCTCGGGCGGACAGGTGCGCGCCTATCGGCCAGGGTGGCGGCGGCTCGGGGCTCGCTTCGGCGTAGGTGTCCTCGATGTTGAACGCGGGCGGTGGAGGGGTAGGGTCCCGGGGCGGAATTTGGGTTTGGGTCAGGGGTGTTTCTTCGCGCGGGGACCGGGGGGGCGGGAGCTCGTTGCGGGCCTTGTAGTAGGCGCGGCGGAGGGCATTCTCGTAGCGCGAGAGCTTGACGAAGGCGTTGTCTTCGCAGTCCCGAAAGAAGGCGATACCAAGGAGGCGGGTTTCCTGGTCGTAGCGCTGTTGGCGGATGGTGCGGGCCGGTTGGGGGGCGGTGTCGGGGCAATCCACGACCTCGCGGGCGCGTTCCATGCGGTAGGCGTACAGGCCGCTCTCGATGCGGACCACGCGGCGGAGACGCCAGTCGGCCCAGGCCATCTCGCGGAGGCTGAACTCCTGGGCCTCGTTGACGGGCTGGTAGGTGGCGCGGAGGCGGTCGAGGAGGGCCTGGAATTCGGCGGGGTTCTCGATAGGGAGGACGGGGTTGCGGGAGG
>Ga0182011_10003738_pt1 | contig 12398 bp, 8 predicted proteins | sample 711E1DmetaG_FD_120481 | JGI IMG/M metagenome (GOLD analysis project Ga0182011, IMG submission 120481) | Permafrost microbial communities from Stordalen Mire, Sweden - 711E1D metaG | ecosystem: Environmental > Terrestrial > Soil > Wetlands > Permafrost | place: Sweden: Stordalen | collected... | reverse complement strand
GCTGATTATCGCTTTTTCCATGATGTCATCCTCGCTCTTGACCCATGTCCCTTCACCCTCATGGAAGCTCGACCGTACGTGCAGCGGGACGCCGTAGTTGCGCCCGTACTCGACCGACCGCGACTGCAGGACCCGCGCCCCGGTTGCCGCCATCTCGAGCATCTCCATGTATGATACCTCGTCGAGCTTGCGCGCCCGCGGCACGACCCTGGGGTCCGCCGTGAAGACGCCGTCGACGTCGGTGTATATTTCGCAGCAGTCGGCGTGTAGCGCCGCCGCCAGGGCGACCGCGGTGGTATCCGAACCGCCCCTTCCCAGCGTGGTTATCTCGCCTTCGCTGGTCACGCCCTGGAACCCCGCGACTATCACGACCCGTCCCTTGCGCAGCTCCTGGACCACGCGGTCCGCGCCGATGTGCCTTATCTTGGCCTTGGTGTGGCCGGTGTCCGTGAGGATCTCGACCTGCTGGCCGGTCATGCTGATTGCGTCCTGCCCCAGCTCGTCGAGCGCCATCGCCAGCAGCGCCATGGAGACCTGCTCGCCGGTGGAGAGCAGCATGTCCATCTCGCGCTCCGGCGGCGTCTTGGAGATCTGCGCCGCAAGACCGACCAGGTTGTCGGTGGTGTCGCCGAGCGCGCTCACCACCACCACGACGTGGTCGATCCGCTTCTTGCTCTCGACCACGCGGCGTGCCACGTTCTTTATCTTGTCCACGTCGCCGACGGATGTCCCGCCGAACTTCTGTACTACCAGCGACAAAGTTCTCCCCGCCCAGTGTAGAACGAACCCCGTGAAACTGCGGGGTTCGGTTAAATAGTATAACCCAACATAAGAGCGCGGTCAGGCGCTCTCATTAAGTCTAAACGTGGGAGCTCGAAAGAAGTTCACGGGCCGGACAACGCGCACGAGACGATACGCTTTATTTCTGCTGGTCAGTAGATACTTTTGTTTCTTGGGGGTTGGGGAGAGTCTTGACGGGGGTGGGGTAACCTTTTACGAGCGATTCGCAGCGTCTCCCGGAGCACAGAGAGTCTGCTGATTTCAAAGACGCGAGGACCAGCGAGCAAAAGGGTCACCCCGCCCCCGCCCCATTAAACCTTGCTGCGCTCGGATTCCTTGTAGCGAAGGACGCTCTTGTCCAGCGGGCCGAGCTTCCTGGCGATCTCGACGATGTTCTTGACCGCCTCGGCCCACTTCTCGCCCTCGGCGGCGGAGATCCAGGCCAGCTGCAGGCGATCGGGGTCCATCCCCAGGTCGGCAAGGTAGTCCTTCAGCGCGAAGAAGCGCGCCTCGGTCATCAGGTTGGCGCTGATGTAGTGACAGTCGCCGATGTGGCAGCCGGACATCAGCACGGCGTCGGCGTTGTGGCGGAACGCCTCGAGCACGTAGAGCGGGTCGATGCGCGCCGAGCACATCAACCGGATGATGCGGACGTTGGGCGGGTACTGGAAGCGGCTGACCCCTGCCAGGTCCGCGCCCGCGTACGAGCACCAGTTACAGGTGAAAGCCAGGACCTGCGGCTGGAAGTCGGGCCCCGGAGCTGAAGGCTCCGGGAAGGCCGCCTTTATCTGAGCCAGGGTCTGGTCCTCGGTGAAGTGCTGGGTGCGGATTGCCAGCGTCGGGCATCCAGCCGCGCAGGCGCCGCAACCCTTGCAGAGCGCCGCGTTGATGTTCGATACCCAGCGACCCTTCTCGTCGGTGATCATCTCCACGGCGCCAAACGGGCAGACCCAGGCGCAGAAGCCGCAGCCGATGCAGCTCTCCGGGTCGACGCTGGAGGTGATGGCTTCGGTCGACACCGTCTCCTTGCGCATGGGGTTGACAGCGTGTGACGCGGCGGCGTGGGCCTGGGCGATGCTCTCCGCGATGTCCTTGGGACCCTGCGCCGTGCCGCACACGTAGATCCCGTCGGTGGCGAAATCGACCGGGCGCAGCTTGACGTGGGCCTCGAAGAAAAACTTGTCCTGGCCGACCGGCACGCGCAGCATCTTGGCGATGTCCAGGCCGTCCTGGGTCTGCACCAGCGGAGTCGAGAGCACCACCAGGTCGGCGGGTATCTCGATCTCGCGCTGCATCAGCTCGAGCCAGGTCGTGACCTTGAGGCGTTCGCCGTCCGAGGCGACTTGCGGCCGGCGCTCGGGGCTGTACTTGCGGAAGCGGATCCCCATGCCCCGCGCCTTCTTGTACCAGTCCTCCTGGATGACGCCGTAGACCTGGATGTCGTTGTGCAGCACGCTGACGTTGGCCTCGGGGAACTTCTCCTTGATCGCGATCGCGTTCTTGATGCCGACCATGCAGCATATCCGGTTGCAGTAAGTGACCCGCTGTCCGCGGCTGCCCACGCATCCGATGATGACCGCGTCCTTGATCTCGCCCAGCCGGTCTTCCTTGAGCATGAGCTCCAGCTGACCCTCGGTGACGACGTTGTCCAGCTCGCCGTAACCGTAGAGGCCGTCGGGCTTCATCTCCTCCGAGCCGGTTGCCACCACCAGGGTCCCGACCTTGAACGTCTCGTCACGGTCCCCCAGCGAGACCGTGACGTCGAAGTTGCCGAAGTAGCCGTTGACGGATTTGAGGCTCGCGCCCGTGTACAGGTGGATGTTGGAAGCCGCCTTGATCCTCTTCATGTACGCGGCGATGATCTGGGCGGGATCGGCGTTCGTCGGGGTCAGGCTGTCGAGCGAGCGAAGCATGCCCCCGACCTCCGCCTCCTTCTCCACCAGGTATACCTCGTAGCCCTGCGCGGCGATCGAGAGCGCGGCGGTCATGCCGGCTATCCCGGCGCCGATGACACATGACGCGGGGAAGATATCAATCGAGATCTCCTGCAGGGGCTCGAGCAGTGAAGCCCTCATGACGCCCATGCGCACGAGGTCCTTGGCCTTGGCTGTTGCGGCGTCCCATTCATGCATGTGCACCCAGGAACACTGGTCGCGTATGTTCGCGAACTCGAACAGGTACTTGTTGAGCCCCGCTTCCTCGCACGCGGCCCGGAACAAAGGCTCGTGCGTGCGGGGCGTACAAGACGCGACAACGACCCTGTTGAGGTCGTGCTCCTTGATGGCCTGCTTGATGGCGCTGATCCCGTCCTCCGCGCACGTGTACAGGTTCCTGGTCGCGAAGACCACGTTCGGGAGGGTCGCGGAGTATTCGGTCACGTCCTCGACGTCGAGGAAGCCTGCAATGTTGCTGCCGCAATGGCAGATAAAGACTCCGATACGTGGCTTCCCGTTGCCGGCCTGCGCCGGCTCTCCTGTTTTTTCCTGTGCGCTAACGGGGACGTCCGTACCCTTCTCAGGGGACGGCAGATTCGCGGCCGCCTTGCTACCGGCCGCCTTCTTGTCAGCCAAGGCCATTCCTTTCGGTGCTACTCTACCTCTTCCGCGCAGCCTTCTTCTTCGCCGGCGCCTTCTTCTTGGCGGCGGCCTTCTTCTTGGCGGCTGGCTTCTTCTTCGCTGCCGGCCTCTTCTTGGCCGCAGCCTTCTTCTTCGCTGCCGGCCTCTTCTTGGCCGCAGCCTTCTTCTTCGCCGGCGCCTTCTTCTTGGCGGCTGGCTTCTTCTTCGCTGCCGGCCTCTTCTTGGCCGCAGCCTTCTTCTTCGCTGCCGGCCTCTTCTTGGCCGCAGCCTTCTTCTTCGCGGGCTTCTTCGCTGCCATCTCCTACCTCCTATCTCACAGACCCGGCCTTTGCCGAGGTCTTTCCGACGAAGTCATTGATCGCCTGCGCCGCGCGGTCGGCCGCGCCTCCACCTTGCGTCACCGCGTCGGTGACGTCCATCGGTCTCGTGCACGCCCCCGCAATGTAGATGCCCGGAACGTTCGTGTCCATCGGTGCCAGCAGGTCATCGGACGCCTTGAAGAAATCGAACTCGTCCATCTTGACGCCGAGCGCTTTGCCCAGCGCACTGATCCCGGGAGGCGGGACGAAGGCAGTCGAGAGCACTACCATATCGACTTCCATGCTCTTGACGCCACCGCTCTCCGTGTCGTCGTACCAGACATACAGGTTCTTCGTCTCAGGGTCCTCCGTTACCTCTCCGGGACGAGCTCTTACGTATGTTATACCGTACTCGTCCACACCTCTCTTTATGTATTCGTCGAATCCCCTGCCAAATGCTCTAAGGTCAGTATAGAAGATGATGTTCTCCGTGTCGTCATGATGCATGTAAGCGAGCATCGAATCTTTTGTCGCGTACATGCAACAGACGCTGCAACAGTAAGGGTGTCCGCTGCGAACATCGCGCGCGCCGACGCACTGGATGTAGGCGATCCGCCTGGGACGCTCGTCGTCCGAACGCCTCTTGAGGTGACCGCCGGTCGGGCCGCTCGCGTTGATGAGCCGCTCGTACTCCATGGAGTGGATGACGTTGTCGAACCTGCCGTAGCCGTACTCCGTGACCGGAGTGGGGTCGTACATGTCCAGGCCGGTGGCGACGATGACAGCGCCTACGTCGAGCGTAACCGTCTGATCTTTCTGCTTGAAGTCGATCGCGCCGCGCTGGCACGCCTCGACGCACTGGCTTTTGCACTTGCCCCGCGACAGCAGCAGGCAGCGCTCCTTGTCGATGATGGCGACGCGCGGGACCGCCTGCATGAAAGGAATGTAGGCTGCACCCCTGGTCGAGAAGTTCTGGTTCCACTCGTCGGGGATCCTTCCCGCGAGCGCGCAGGCCTGGGTGCAGGCGTCGCAGCCGGTGCACTTGTCCTCGTCGACGTAGCGGGCGTTCTTGTGCACCTTCACCTTGAAGGCGCCCGCTTTGCCGGTCAGCCCCTCCACCTCCGCGCAGGTGATGACGTCCACGTTGGGGTGGTTGAAGCAGGTGATCATCTTGGGCGCCAGTATGCAGATGGAGCAGTCGTTGGTGGGGAACACCTTGTCCAGCAGCGCCATGCGGCCGCCGATGGACGGCTCCTTCTCGACCATGTAGACGTGCATGCCTTTGTCGCCGAGGTCCAGCGCGGCCTGTATGCCGCAGACGCCTCCGCCGATGATCAGAACTGATTCAGACATTAAGCCTTACTCCTGCTTTTGGATTTACCAGCGCTCTTTGACTTCGCGCTCGCGCGAGCGGACTTGCTCATAGACTTGTCGGCATGTTCGCCTTCAACGACGCCAAGCGCTGTTGCCACCAGTGAGGTGAGGTCCTCTATGGGGATGTCAACCGCTTCGCGGTTTCCCGGCACCTTGCCGGAAAGCGCGCACTTGAAATGGATCTGGCACTTGGGACATGCGGTCACCAGGATATCGGCGCCCGTCGCTTTCGCCTCCGTCAGCCGCGCCATCTGAATGCTCTTGGCAGTCGCGCCGCAGGACACCCACGAGCTCACTCCGCAGCATATCGCATCCGCCGCGTTGTGCTCCATCTCCACCAGCTCGACGCCCGGTATCGCGGAGAGCACCTTCCTGGGCGCCTGGTAGACCCCCATGTAGCGGCCGAGCCTGCAGGGGTCCTGGTAGGTCACCCTGGTGTTCACTTCTTTGTCGAACGTCAGCTTGCCCGAGTCGAGCGAAGAGGCCAGCAGCTCGGAGATGTGGACCACCTCGACGTCCCAGCCTTTGACCACCCTGGGGTACTCCTGCGCGAAGGTCTGATAGCCCTCGGGACAGGAGATGACAATCTTCTTGACGCCCGCCGCCTTGAACGTCTCGGCGTTCTTCTTCGCCAGGGCCTCGAAGCGGACCGGGTCGCCGGCGAAGAGCAGGTCATGCCCGCAGCAGCGCTCGTCCGCCAGGACCACCGGCGTGATGCCGATGGCGTTGAGTATCGCGACCGAGTTGCGCGCGATGTCCAGCGAGCCCGGCGAGACGTGGCTGTGAGAGACGTCAAAGTGGGGAAGGCAGCCGGCAAAGAACATCACGTCGTTCTTCGCGGTCGGCTTCGCCTTGGTCTTGAGCCCCTCGGTCCAGGCCTTGCGGTCCTGGGGGAGATCGCCGGAGGCCATCATCCTCATCCACGAATACATCTGGCCCGACTGGGTGGGACAGCCGTCGATCCCGAGGTCAAGCGCCTCGACCCGCGAGTCCTTGATGAACCGCGAGAACTTCACGTTGTAGGGGCAGCGCTCCTCGCAGGTGCCGCAGGTGAGGCAGTCCCACAGCTGCCGGCTGGTCTCCAGCTGGCTGTGCAGCTTCTCCAGGGACTGCTCGACAGTGGCCCGCGGTGAGAACTCCGTGTCGCGGCGGGCGACAGGGCAGGACGCCGTGCACTTGCCGCACTCCACGCAGAGGTAGGCGTCTGTATCCTTCATGATCGCGTCGGTGTCGGGGACCCTGGCGGGCGCGGCCTTCTTCATCTTCTTTAGCGGGTTCGCCCCCAGCTTCTTAAGCGCCGCCGTGAAATCGATGATCTCGTTCGCGAATACCTCGCCCTCGTTGGCGTTGACCCACTTGAGGTGCAGACGCTCAAAGCCCAGCCCCAGCAGGTCGAGGAGCTCCTTGGTCTTCTCGACGCGGTCGCGCGCCTTGAGGTTGCCGCTGATGTAATGGCAGTCGGCCTCGTGGCAGCCGCCGACCAGGACGCCGTCGGCGCCCTCTTCGAATGCCTTCAGTATGAACGAAGGCTCGATGCGCCCCGAGCACATGACGCGCACCAGGCGCACGTTGGGCGGGTACTGTATGCGGGAGACGCCGGCGTAGTCCGCGCCGGCATAGGCGCACCAGTTGCACACGAATGCTACTATCTCAGGCTCTGCCAAATCACTTGCTCCTGCTGGTCGCTTTCTTTTTCGCGGGCGCGGGCGCGCGCACCGCGGAGATCATCGCTTCTATCTGCTGGTCGGTGAAGTTCTTCATGGTGACGGCGTTGCTCCAGCACGCCACGGCGCACATGCCGCAGCCAACGCAGAGCGCCTCGTTGACGCGCGCCCCGAATTGCCCGTCGCTGTCCTCGGAGACCGCGATAGCGCTGAACTCGCAGGCGTCCTCGCACTCGCCGCAGGCGCGGCAGAACCTCGGCTCGACCGAGGCGACCGCTCCTTCTGACATGACCTGCTCCTTGGAGAGGATGGTCGCGGCGCGGCCGGCCGCGGCGGCTCCCTGGCTGATCGCCTCGTCGATGAGCTTGGGGTAGTGGCACATGCCGGCGACGAAGATGCCCGCCGTGGCGAAGTCTACCGGGCGCAGCTTCACGTGCGCCTCGAGAAAGAACCCGTACTCGTCGACCGGGACCTTCAGCATCTCGGCGATCTCGCGGTTGGACTCCTCGGCGACAACGGGGGCCGACAGCACCAGGTAGTCGGCGGGGATCTCGAGCTCGACGGGCAGGTCCGGCGTGCGGACCTTCACGGTCAGGCCTTCCTTCGACTCGGTGACATCAGGCTTGTCGTCCACGTCGAAGCGGATGAACTTGACGTCCATCTCCCTGGCCAGCCGGTAAAGCCTCTCCTCGGCGAGGCCGTAGGCCATGATGTCGCGGTAGAGGATGTACACCTCGGTGCCGGGGCTCGCCGACCTGGTTGCGAGCGCATTGTTGAGCGCGGAGGTGCAGCACACCCGGCTGCAGTAGGGGCGCTCAGGCTCGCGCGACTCGACGCACTGGATCATGACCACGGAGTCGGCCTTGACGCCCTTTGCCAGGGAGGCCTCGAAACGCGCCTGTGTCGTGACCCTGTCGCTCTTTCCGTAGAGGTAGGACGTGGGTACGTGCTCTTTGCCGCCGGTGGCGACGATGACCGCGCCGGCGTCGATCTCGCGGTTGGTGCCCGCGATGTCGAGATGAGCCTTGAAGTTTCCTATGTAGCCGGAGAAGCCCACCAGCTTCGCGTCGGTTATGATCTCGACCGGCCCGGCCTCCTCGAGCTCCCTCTTCATGTCCTCGAAGTCGGCCATCATGCTCTTGAGCTCATCGCTGCCGGGGATATCGGGAATCTCGCGGATGCCGCCGCCGAGGGTCTTCTCCTTCTCGACCAGGTAGGTCTGGTAGCCGGCGCGCCCGAGCTCCAGCGCCGCGGCCATCCCGGCCGGGCCTCCGCCCAGCACCAGCGCGGCCGGCGTGACCGCCACAGGCATCTGCGGCAGCGGCTCGAGCAGCCTCGCGCGCGCCACCGACATGCGGACCAGGTCCTTGGCCTTGGCGGTGGCCTTCTCTGGCTCGCCCGAGTGGACCCAGGAGCACTGGTCACGGATGTTGGCCAGGTCGAACAGGTAGCGGTTGAGCCCTGCCTCGCGGATGGTCTCGCGGAACAGCGGCTCGTGCGTCCGCGGGGTGCAGGCCGCCACCACCACGCGGTTGAGGTCGTGACTCTTGATGGCCTCCTTGATGCGGTCGCAGGACTCGCCGGAGCAGGTGTATATGTTTGTCTCGGCGTAGGCCACGCCGGGCAGTCCCTCGGCGTAACCCTTGACGGCGTCGACGTCGACCACGCCGCCGATGTTCTTGCCGCAGGAGCAGACGAAGACGCCGACCCGCGGCTCGCTCCCGTCCAGCTCGATCTCGGGCGGGTACTCTTTTCTGGAGACTAAAGTGCCCCGCGCGTCGGCGAGCAGCGCGCCCGCCTTGGCCGCGGCGCCCGACGCCTGGGCCACCGTCTCGGGGATGTCCTTGGGGCCGCCGGCCGAACCGCAGGCGAAGATGCCCGCCGCGGACGTCTCCAGCGGAGCAGTCTGCTTGTTACTGACGAAGCCGTACTCGTCGAGCTGGACGCCGGCGGCGGTGAGCGCCTCGAGCGGCTCGGGGTTCAGACCTACCGAGAGCACCACCAGGTCGAACTCCTCGCGTTGCCAGTTGCCATGAGAATCAAGGTAGCGTATCGCGAGCGTATCGTGGTCGACTACGTCGACGGCCGGGACCTTGAAGCGCGTGAACTTGACGCCGTACTCGTCGGCCGCGCGGTTCTTGAACTGCTCGAAGCCCTTGCCGAAGGTGCGCATGTCTATGTGGAAGATGTGGCAGTCGATGTCGGGGTCGTGCTCCTTGATGACCGTGGCTTCCTTGACCGCGTAGGTGCAGCACACGCTGGAGCAGTAGGGGTTGTACTTCTCATCGCGCGAGCCGGCGCACTGGATGAAGGCGATCCTGGAGGCGTGCTCGCCGTCCGACGGCCGGATCACGCGCCCGCCCGACGGACCGCTGGCGCACATTATCCTCTCGATCTCGAGCGACGATACGACGTTGGGGTGCTCGGGCCTGTAGGAGCGCAGGTCCTCTATCCGTCGGGCGCCGGCGCCCGACGCGATGATGACCGAGCCGACCTCGAGGATCTCGCGGGTCTCTTTCATCTCGAAGTCGATGGCTTTTGCCTGGCACGCCTCGATGCAGGGGCTCTTGCACTTTCCCTTGGTGAGCTTGAGGCATTGGGCGGGATCTATGAGCGCCACTCGCGGCACGGCCTGCGCGAACGGGACGTAGCAGGCGCTGCGCTTTGCCAGGCCGGCGTTGAACTCGTCCGGGATCCGGCCGGCCAGCACGCAGACCTCGCTGCAGGCGCCGCAGCCGGTGCAGGCCTCGGTGTCGATGTACCTCGGCTTCTGCCTGTAGGTGATCTTGAAGTCGCCGGGCTCGCCCGTGATCGAATCGAGCTCCGCGTAGGAGATTATCTCAATGTTGGGGTGCTGACCGGCCTCCACCAGCTTGGGGGAGAGGATGCACATCGAGCAGTCGTTGGTCGGGAACGTCTTGTCCAGCTGCGCCATGACGCCGCCGATAGCCGGCCCGCTCTCGAGCAGGTACGCGCGCATGCCCGACTCAGCCAGGTCCAGCGAGGCCTGTATCCCGCCGATGCCTCCTCCTATTATGAGGACCGAGCCTTTCTCAGCCATCCAGCGTGTCTCCTTGTCAAAAACGCAAAACTGGTGCCTGGCACCATCTTTGCGCGATTACCATTCCTCGGCCTGGGGCCCGGGCGCTTTCGCGTCGCACTCGGCCCGGTAGACGAGCTCCTCGTAGTAGGAGTCGACGTCCTTCTGTATCTCCTCTATCTGCTCGGCCTTCAGGTGGCGGAAGCGCCCCTGCGGCTTGAGGTAGTCGATGACCGGCTCACGCTTCTCCATCACCATGTCTAGCTTGAGCCTTCCGTTCACGATCTCATAGAGGGGGAACACCCCGGTCTCGACCGCCAGGCGCCCCATCTCGATCGCCATGTCGATCGCGTGCCTCCAGCCCGTGGGGCACGGCGACAGGACGTGCAGGTAGGTGGGCCCCTCGATGTCGAGCGCCTTGCGCGTCTTGTTCATCAGGTCGAGCGGGTAGCTGGGGCATGCCGTCGCCAGGTAGGGGATGTCGTGGGCGGCCACGATCTTGGGCAGGTTCTTCTTGGGCACGTTCTGCCCGATCGACTCCTTGCCGCTGGGGCTGGTGGTGGTGCTCGCCCCCCAGGGCGTCGACGACGAGCGCTGGATGCCGGTGTTCATGTACGCCTCGTTGTCGGTGCAGACGTAGGTGAAGTTGTGGCGCCGCTCCAGCGCGCCGGACAGCGCCTGCAGGCCGATGTCCGCGGTGCCCCCGTCCCCGCCGATGGCGATGACGTTGACCTTACCTTCGGGATAGCGGCCCTTCTTCTGCAGTATCGCGATGCCGGCCTCCACCCCCGAGGCGACGGCCGCCGCGTTCTCGAACGCGACGTGTATCCAGGGCACGCGCCAGGCCGTCTCGGGGTAGGGGCTGGTTATGATCTCCATGCAGCCGGTAGCGCTGCACACTATGGTGTTGGGCCCGGCGACCTTGAGCACCTGGCGCAGCGCCAGCGCCTCGCCGCAGCCCTGGCACCCGCGATGCCCCTCCGCCAGCAGCTCGCGGGGCGGCAGCAGCCGCGGTATGAACTCGGCGCTCTTCTCGGCCATCTACTCTCTCACTCCGATCATCTTGTACTCGTCGGTGTAACCGGTCTCGAGGACCTTCTCGGTCTCCGCGACGATGGTGTAGAAATCTTCGATGGTGACGTCCCGTCCGCCCAGCCCGGCGATGAAGCCGGCCACCACCGGCTTCTTCTCCAGCGGATAGAGGCAGGAGCGAAGCTCGCTCGCGATAGGCCCGCCCGGACCGCCGAACGAGAGCGCCCGGTCGACAACCGCAACGGCTTTGGCGCCTGCAAGCGCCTTGCGCATCTCCTCGAACGGGTAAGGCCTCCACAGCCTGGTGCGGACCAGACCCACCTTCTTGCCCTCCTCGCGCATCCTGTCGACCGCGATGCGCGCGGTGCCGGCGATGGCGCCGATGAGGTTGATGATGACGTCGGCGTCCTCGGCCTTATAGGACTCGACCGGCTTGTACGCTCGCCCGAACTTCTTCTCGAAGCTGTCCCAGACCTCGAGGACCACGCCGTAGGAGTCCTGCAGCGCCATATCCTGCTGCTTCTTGATCTCGGTGTAGATCTCGGGGAAGCCGACGGGGCCGATCGTCACCGGCTTGGCCGGGTCGAGGATAACCTGGGGCACGTACGTCGGCAGCCAGTCGTCGACGTCTTGCTGGCTCTCCATCTCCAGCGGCTCGACGACGTGCGAGAGCGTGAAGCCGTCGATGTTGATGATCGTCGGCAGCAGGACCCGGGAGTCCTCGGCTATCTTGAAGCAGCACAGCGTGAGGTCGAAAGCCTCCTGCCCCGTCTCGGCGAACATCTGCACCCAGCCGATGTCGCGCTCGGCCATCACGTCGCTCTGGTCACCCCATATCGAGAGCGGGGCGGAGAGGGCGCGGTTGGCTATAGCCATCACTATCGGGAGCCTCAGCCCCGAGGCTATGAACAGTACCTCGTGCATGAGCGCGAGGCCCTGGCTGGCGGTGGCGGTGAACGTGCGCGCGCCGACCGCCGCGGTGCCGCAGCAGGCGCTCATGGCGGAGTGCTCGGACTCGACCATGATGTACCTGGCGTCGAGGTCGCCGTCGGCGACCATCTGCGCGAGCTCTTCCACGATGTGCGTCTGCGGCGTTATCGGGTAAGCGGCGACCGCGTCGACGCGGGCGAGCTTGACCGCCTCGGAGATGGCCAGCGAGACCTCGAGGCCTATCCTCTTGCCCATCTACTCGCCCTCCTCGACCATGATTATCGCTTCCTTGCCGCACTCGCGGGCGCAGATGCCGCAGCCCTTGCAGTGGTAGAGGTCGACCTCGTAAAAGCCTTCCTCGTTCATGAACAGCGCGGCGTCAGGGCAGAATATCCAGCAGATGCCGCACTTGTCGCACTTCTCGTCGTGCCGCACCGGCCGCTCGGAGCGCCAGTCGCCGGTGTTCTGACCGGTGGCGCTGCCCGGCTCGTGGATGGTCGCGGCCACCGGGTATTCTCTCCAGGTCCGCTTGTCCGCCAATGCCTTCTCCTTAGACAACAGTCTCTTGGTAAGCTCGCCTCAGCGCCTTGATGTTCTTCTCGGCGATGGCGGGGAACCTGTGCTCGATCTGTTTCTCGATGGAGGACAGCTCGACCAGGCCGGTGGCCTTGACTAGCGCGCCCATCATCGTGGTGTTGGTTAT
>Ga0182011_10003736_pt1 | contig 12403 bp, 12 predicted proteins | sample 711E1DmetaG_FD_120481 | JGI IMG/M metagenome (GOLD analysis project Ga0182011, IMG submission 120481) | Permafrost microbial communities from Stordalen Mire, Sweden - 711E1D metaG | ecosystem: Environmental > Terrestrial > Soil > Wetlands > Permafrost | place: Sweden: Stordalen | collected... | reverse complement strand
GTAATGTTGCGAAGCCCGGAAGTGAATATGAGGGCAACTCCTTTTGATTTATGAACCTGCACCCTCAAGCCTGGATACTTGGGAAGATAGGCAAACGCACGGCTCTCGCATCCGAATTCTGGAACCGTTCTGGAGTGAACTATCATGAAATTGACGGGGGTCCTGGGCTGGATGCTTATTCCTTCCAGGCCGGAATTGAGGGCCATGCCTGCGATACTTCCCGGATCGGGCAAGAGGTTGTAAGCCCTGAAGACCCGGGCCTGATCGCAGTGTAAGGCCTGGATTAGAGCGGCAAGCATGGTCTTATGCCCGACGCCTGCCAGCATATTTCTTAGAGCGGTGCGGGCGATGTACTTTCCCTCCAGGGGGGTTGCCTCCAAGAATAGGCCTCTTAGAAGGGCATCCTTCCGTTGTTCGGATTCGTAGCCACTCATGCCAGAGATGCGTCTCAGTTTCTCGTAGACAGATAGGGCCTGCAAGGGCTCGCTGCAAAGTGAGTGCTGCCCTTTCTGGCGCAGCGCCGCCTCTGCGACCAGCCCCATCTCACTCAATCCTTCTCGAAGCCGGGGGACGTCTTCCTCGGATACTTCGGCCAGCGCCTTAATCAGCGCCTCGGGGCCTATTCCCATCTCTCTTTCTTCCCAGGGCAGCCAGAGCTCCCCCAAAAGGAGCCGCACTGCTGGGCAGAGCATCTCTGGGTCTTGATCTGCCAGAAGGCGTGCCGTCAGATCGACCTTCCGGCTGCGTGGAGCCTGGGAGATCTCTTGCAGAGCCCGGGCAATTTGGCAGTAGAGCATTTACCTCGTTATCTTGATCTCCAAAAGATCCTCTGCCTTCTTGGACAGGTCTTCAATCATGGAGTCCAGCTCTCTCAGAAATGATCTGGTTTGATCGGTGGTCACGGCGCCCGGTGCTGTTGCTCTGATCAATCCCTCCTGTTCCAATACACGCAGTGAATAGCGCACCTTGTGGCTGGGAATCTTTGTCTCCTCAGCCAGCTTGAGGATACCGATGGGCTCGTTCTCTACTACCTGCTTGAGTATGACCAGGTGCCGTTGCAGCATCTCAAGCTCACCTGTCACCTTCTCGGTCAGAATTGATATCACATCCGCGCAAAGGGTAAAACAAGAATTGATTCGAGTGACGAACTTATAATTCCATCGATTGACATGGTACATGCTAACATAGATAACCATAACCGGAAAGGCAAGACGGGGAAATTTTGGATATATTGGCCGCAAGAGTCTCCCTGAATTCGTCCTCCCCATTTTAGGGCCCGGGTGAAAGGGCGATAGCCTGCCAGAGATTTATGCCTGGCATCCGGATTTCGCCCCGCGAACGCACGCAACATTCAGTATCGCGATCTGCGGGCGAGGAAATCTATGCCATGCCTGGATGTCACGCGCTTGCTCTGGTCCTTTCCCAGTATCTGCGGAGATGATACACCCGTCACAACAAGCATGGTTCTCAGGGTGTGCTCGAGGTTCTGGTCTATCTGTGCCCCCCAGATTATGCGAGCTTCAGGATTGATCTTCTGGTAGACCTCATCTACCACAGTTTCGGCATCGGTGATGGTCATATCCGGTCCACCCACCACATTCACCAGAGCAGAGGTTGCTCCTGATACGTCCACATCCAGGAGGGGGCTGCGGAGAGCCTTCGCAACGGAGTCTCTTGCCTTCTCCTCGCCTTCTGCTTCTCCCATGCCGATCATGGCCACACCGCCGTTAGTCATGACTGTTCTGACATCGGCAAAGTCCAGATTGATGAGGCCGGGCCGGGTGATGAGCTCAGTGATGCCTTTGACGGAACGCATCAGAACCTCATCTGCTACTTTGAAGGCTGCTTGAAGTGGAAGGTTGGGCACCACATCGAGAAGCCGGTCGTTGGGCACAACGATTACGGTATCCGAAACCTCTCTCAGCCTCTTAAGGCCTGCTTCCGCATTCTGCATTCGGATGGACCCTTCTGCGCTGAAGGGAATGGTGACGATGGCAATGGTCAGAGCACCTGCTTCGCGGGCGGCTTCCGCCACAACAGGAGACGCTCCTGTACCCGTGCCGCCTCCCAGGCCGCAAGTGACGAATACCATATCAGCTCCTTCTACCGCAGCCTTGATCTCGTCGATGTCCTCCTGCGCTGCCTCTTCACCGATGGCCGGCAGGCTTCCTGCCCCAAGGCCTCGCGTTGTGCGTCTGCCGATGAGGAAGCGCCGGTCGGCATTGATATGCAGAAGGTGCTGGGCATCGGTGTTGACGGCATAGAGCTCGGCTCCCTGTATGCCGCATTCTGCCAGGCGGTCGATGGTATTCGAGCCGCCACCGCCACATCCTATGACCCGGATGACTGTGGTCAGTTCTTCCAGAACCGACACCAGCTCTTCATCGCTCTGGATCATGCTCGAAGGCTTAATCCTGCTCTCGGCCTCAGATCTTCCCAGGGCTTCGTCGATGATGTACTTAATCTCCATCCCCCCTACTTTTTTCTGCCTGATTCTAGTAATCTATTAGTATATAGATTTTTGCATAGAGAAGATGGATATCTCTGAAAAATATTATGAATCGTTTGGGGATGATGAGCGAAAATTGCCTCCGTGAATCAAATTACGGGATCTAAAAAAGGTCCCCTTCAGATCTCAATAGTCCCCATCAAATTATAATTATCTTTGTTTTGGAAATAATTTGAGGGAAAAGAAACGGATGTGCTGCCTTTGAACACAAGGCAAATTGTATTTATTATTACGAACCAGATCCAAAGAAGTTAATTTGACTTCAATGATTTGAGTTTCTCGATCTGCTTCAATATCCGATCTGATTCCTTTGCATTCTCCGACTCCAGGTATTCGACAATTTCGGGAAGGCTTCTGTTCAATTTGTAGATACGATATGGTCGACCCTTTCCGGGGTTCTTCTCATCTCTCTCTACAATCCAGTCCAATTTCCGGATCTCCCGCATGGCTATGCTCACTTCAGGCTGCCGAAGATCCGATCCAATTTCTATTTCGCGGGATGTTGCCTCTGCTACCCCAGCGAGGTAAGTCAAGACCTTGGCCACATTCCTTTTAAGGCCTACTTTCATCATTATGGATGCAAATTCATCTTGTTCGACTTTTAAATCTGAGGCAGCTGATGTATTCAAAGCGTTCACCAAGCGCATAACGAATGATGACATATATATAAGTTTCGTTGAAAATAATTCCATAGGGGTAGAAATGTTGACTATCTTAAAAATTATTTTTTGTTTAAAATCTTAGGAATTTTCTTCGTCGTTCGACCACCGATGGGCTTTTTTATATTCCTTCCACGAGTGAAAACGTCTGGAAGCCAGTCAGAGGTGCTTACAGAACAGTTAGGGCGGGAAGATTAAGATAGATCAAGGTGAAGAACATCAAATAATAGGCAAGACAAACGCAGAGCTCTGGTAAATCTTTGTCTATTCTCTTTCAAAGGAGGACCAAATGCATATAATGGAGTTGCTGGGCAAATCATGCGTCACGGTGAAATCGGAAAAAGTGCTGGAAGCGAGCGAGCCCGTGATCGAATGGTGTCCCCTATTCGACAAGGTCCGGGGCATAAAACGGATTACAAGCGAGTCGGCTGCTGCTAATATGGATTTTCGCATCGAGAAACACGGAATGTTCTCGCCTCGTCGAAAGCTGGATATGGATACCTTTGTGGGCTTCGGTGCCTCGGAGTCGATGATGACGGGCCTGGAGAGGGGAATAATTGACGCAGCCGTAACTGTATGCGATGGTGCAGGAACGGTCATAACCCCTAATGGAAAACTCGTCCAGGGCATGGGTGGTTACCTCTCCGGACTGAAAGAGACCGATCCCATTCCAGAGGTAATCGAGGGCATTCGGGCCAGGGATGGACATGTGCTGTCGCCAAATGATGGCAAGATAGATCAGCTGGAAGGGGCGGCATATGCGGCAGCGGCAGGCTACTCCAAGTTCGCAGTAACAGTTGCCGATGCGGCATTGGCCGAAAAGCTGAGAGGGCTTGAGAATGTGGCTGGAATCAGGATAATGATAATAGGAGTTCATCTCACAGGCATAAGCCAGATAGATGCATCGCGGCTCTTAGCGGTAGCCGATATCGTGACCGGTTGCGCCTCAAAGCATATCCGAGAGCAAGTGAAACCTCTGGTGCAGGTGGGAACTGCTGTCCCGCTGTTCGGCCTGACTCCCTGGGGCAAGGAGCTGTTAGTAGAGCGGGCGAAGGATGTGGAGCAGCCGCTTCTGATAAATACCATGCCTTTGCCGGTCCTTCCGGAAAAGAAGCAGCCCAGGCCATTGGTGTAGTGTAGATTTGATTTCTGGCAATTATGGCGGATATGCCAGGATCGGCTTATTCCTGGCATATGGTATTGCACCAGGTATTACAGATTGAATCAATAGTCGTCCCTAGGGGCAAGGCAGGGTCATGATGGATGCATTGCCGCTCTCCAGCTGCATCCTCATATTCGTATATCCCTGATAGGTGCCGGTCATGGTGTATATGGGTACAGAGCTCGCGCTCTTCTGAACCCGGGCCCCCACTCTTGCGGTTCCCTCTACCTCGGAATGTACATTGTAGACAGAGTTCTCGTCGCTCTGGCTGATGGACGTATCTTTGATGAGGTCCCTGATATCGGAGTAGCTTTCAGAAAATTGCGAGCCGACTTCATAATTCTTGGAACAAAGAGCGTTTCGGAGGTCGCTAGGCGTAACAGGTGCACTGTAGGTGGAAGGTTTATTCTGATACACGCCCCATTCGCTCATCTCTGTCTCATCGTAGCCATCTGGAAAGCCGCCATAGACTTGAGCGTCGATGGATCTGGATATGGTGCCGGTGCCACTAGTTCCCGTAACCAGTTTCTGTCCATTGAAACCTGACTCGGTCTGGTAAATACGCATATCGTTCGAGTACCCGCTGTTGTATATCCAGGAATGTTCGGTAAGGTTTTGGGGAACTCCTCTTGCCCCGGGTATACCGCTAGAGGCAACAATACAAAATGCCGATATGATCAAGAATCCGAGCCACAACTTCATCTGGACACCTCAACTCCGAAACATTCTGGCGGGTGCATTGAATATAAATCCGATCCCTATTCTCTGCCTCGTGGCTTATTCCGTCCTCTGCGTTTGATGTCGTCCAGGCGAATGTCCAGCGATGACAACAGATCCATGGACCGTCCCGCTCCATAGTAGTCCAGCCGGGCAGCTATTGCCAGCTTTCCTGCCAGCGCGCGCGATACCTTTCCCCTGAGCCTTTTCGGGGATCCGATCACTGCAGGATGGCGGTAAATGATCCCATGTTTGGGAGAAGGGGCATGACCTTTCAGATGCTTGAAGAGGGATTTCTCTGCACCCATGATTTGCACTCGGCTGCTGGGCATACCGGCCAGGCGGCGCAGGCTCCCGGCTCTGGAGATGAGCCTTGCCGCCAGCACCGGTCCCGCCAGGGAGGAAAGGTTTGGAGCCAGCTCCTCTGCAGAGGTGATAACTTCCATCTCCATGATCTTCCTGGCTTCTCGGAGGCCTTGAATCGCTTTCGCGAGCGTGCCCATGTTTTCGTCTTCACAAAGCCCTTCTGCCAGATCCTTTCCATGAACGATCTCCTGGCGGTGCAAACGGGACCATTCATACAGCCTCTCATCCAGCATATTCACTCCCTGGGACATATCATCCAGGGCCTCCATGGCCTGCAGCAGGTCCTGCTCGGCCGTGGTAAGTTCCAGGAGCTGTCGGTGCACAAGTTTCAGGGCCACATCTCGAAGGCGAGAGTTGTATTCGTTGTCATTTGCCATGGTGCCATGAATAAGCGCAATGCGGCGCAGATCGGGCTGCAAGACAGGGATATCACGAGTTTGCCCCAGGAGCTCCTCGATCATGCTGTCCGCATCTCCTCCGCCAAGAAGGCCCCCCGTCTCTTGGTCAATTTTTCCAAACCAGGTTACAATCTCCATCCGCTTACAATCTCTGGCGGTCTGGAATAGATTACTTTCGGGCCGCACAGATTTCTTTTAAATACTTCTGTGGCCTTAGTTACAGTTACCTCTCAGCAAAAATTAGGGGGAAGATTTGCTATGAAAGAACTGGTTGATCAGATATCTGCTCGTCTCAGGGATCAGAAGATTGAGGTCCCTGATGAAGAGATCGCGTCTCGCCTGAAGAAGCTTATAGATGATTTTCGTGTACCTGAAAGTGAGGCCCGAAGATCGGTTTTGAACTATTTCCTGAAAGAGCACGGCATAATGCCTCAGGTCAGGGCCAGCTCCGAGAAGGTCAAGATCTCAGAGATCAAGGAAGCCGGCAAGTGGGTGGACCTGGAGGTCAAGGTCCTGGATCTCTGGGAACCTGCGACTGAGGCCATCTCCCAGACAGGACTTATCGGTGACGCCTCTGGATCGATGAAGTTTGTCAAGTGGGCCAAGTCCGAGCTACCCAATCTGGAACTGGGCCAAAGCTATCTCTTGAAGAGAATGGTCACAGACGAGTTCCAGGGCAGGTTCAGCGTGAAATTGAACCGCACCAGCCAGATTGAGCCGCTGGAGAAAGAGGTGGAGGCGAGGCCCGCCAGCAGAGCCGCTCAAGCGGTGAAAGTGGTTGAGATCACGGAACCCGGCCGATGGGTTGATCTGAAGGTCAAGGTGGCGCAGCTCTGGGAGACAAACAGCGATGCCATCTCCCAGTCCGGCCTGGTAGGAGATGAGACGGGTTCCATAAAGTTTGTGAAATGGGCCAAGGCAGATCTGTCCAACATGGAGGAGGGCAAGAGCTATCTTCTTCGTAACCTCGTCACAGACGAGTTCCAGGGCAGGTTCAGCGTGAAATTGAACCGCACCAGCCAGATCGAACCATTGGATGTCGATGTGGAGATAGGTTCTCAGGCGGCGGAGTTCTCGGGCGCCCTGGTGGATGTGCAGAAGGGCTCGGGCCTCATCAAGCGCTGTCCCGTCTGCAAACGCTCCCTGGCTAAAGGCGTCTGCAGCGAGCATGGAAAGGTGGAGGGCACCTATGATCTGCGCATCAAAGCGGTCCTGGATGATGGCCGTCGCGTGCAGGACGTCCTCATCAATAGGGAGACCACGGAGCGCCTGGTAGGCCTGACCCTGGATGAAGCCAAGCAGATGGCCATGGAGGCTCTAGATCATGAAGTAGTGCGCAGCCTCATAGAGAGCAAATTGATGGGACGGTATTTCAGCATCACTGGGCCGCGAGTTGATCGCTATCTTCTGGTGGAGACCATAAACGATGTCCCACCGGTGACGGAATCCCGGGTGGACGAGCTGATGGCAGAAGTGGAGGTGATCTGAAATGGCAGGATTTTCTCGAGAAGTGGCGCGCAGGATCTTTGCCGAAGAGCTGAAGAGCTCGAACTACTCCTTCCGTGATGGAGAGGAGCAAAACCAGTATGCTCCTCAATATCTCCTCACTCCTACCGGAGCAAAATGCAATCGGGTCTTCATCGTCGCTACTCTGATTGAGAAGGATGATATCGGAGGAGACACTGAGTACTGGCGAGGGAGGCTGGTCGACCCGACGAGCAGCATACTGATCTATGCTGGCCAGTACCAGCCGGAAGCGGCTCAAATACTGGCTAATATGGAGGCTCCTGCCTTTGTGGCGGTCGTTGGCAAGCCCAACCTCTATAAAACCGAAGACGGGAATATCATCATATCTCTGCGCGCCGAGTCCATCCAGCAGGTGGACGAGGCTACGAGAAACCTGTGGGTAATGGACACCGCTCGCAGAACATTGGAGCGATTGGCTGCATTGAAGAATGCGAAGCCTGTCCCCGTGTCCAGTGAATTTGCCACTGCGGATAAGGTGACGTCTGTCGCGCCCCCCCAGGATGCCGAAAGGGCTCTGGAGCATTATCACACAGATATCGAGCATTACCGGCAGATGACGCTTCGCGCTCTCTCCTCTTTGAAAGCTGAGCTGGCCAAGAATGGCATTGAGTCGAAGATCGAGGATCGTGCAACTCCGGAAAGCGAATCGCTGCCAACGCCAGCGAAGGCCGAACCGGAGGAGAAGCCGGCTACAAGAAAGAGCAAGGGAAAGAAGAGCGAATCCCTGAGCGCCTGGCCGGAGTCTGAGAATGATGAAGAGGTGGAGACCTTTAACCTCACCAAGAAGAGCTGAAAAGTTTTATATAATGTGCGGAGGCTCTACAACATGGGTGAATCAATATGGTAATTGGAGTAACGATGGTGAAGGTAGTGCCGGGACAGGAGAAGACCGTCTACAATGCCTTGCAGGAGATTGATGGAATCAAGGATGTCTACCATGTATTCGGCGAGTTCGACTTCGTAGTTATCATTGAGGTTGAAGGCCTGAGCATGCTCAACAAGCTTGTCGACGTAATCCGTGAGATAGACAACGTCACCGCCACACAGACCGTAGTCGGGGCTGAGCTCTAGCCCTTTTTCCCATTTTATGGAAATCGCTGAGGAGCTGGCCAAGCAACAGAAAGCCATCTCCGTAGCTGAATTTTTTGAGAAAAACCGTCAGATTCTGGGATTCGATTCAGCACCTCGTGCCCTGATCACCTGCGTTAAAGAGGCCGTGGATAATTCTCTCGATGCCTGTGAGGATGCAGGGATACTGCCGGACATCTTTGTGCAGATAAAAAAGAGCGGTGATTATTACCGGGTCATCGTGGAGGATAACGGGCCGGGCATTGTGCCAGAGGAGGTTCCCCGGGTCTTTGCTAAACTGCTCTATGGCTCGCGTTTTCATACTCTGCGCCAGAGCCGGGGCCAGCAGGGCATCGGCATCTCCGCGGCGGTACTCTATTCGCAGCTTACTAGCGGCAAGCCCACGAAGGTCATCTCCAAGATCGCTCCGGATAGGCCAGCCTATTACTGCGAGCTGCTGATAAACACGGCTAAAAATGAGCCCGAGATCCTCAAGTCGGAAGAGGTGGATTGGGAGAGACCGCGAGGCACGCGCGTGGAGCTGGAGATGGAGGGCTCCTATGTGCGCAGCAGGCGGCAGTCCGTCTTCGGTTCTCTCAAGAGCACGGCCATCGTCAACCCCCATGCTCGCCTGACGCTGGTGGAGCCGGAAGGCAACGTGGAGGTCTTCGAGAGGGTGACGGAGAGTCTGCCCAAGAAAGCCTATGCCATTCAGCCTCATCCTGATGGAATCGAGCTTGGAGAGCTGATCAAGCTTCTACGTTATACCGACAAGAAGAAACTGCGCGTCTTCCTGAAGGAGACTTTCTCTTCCATCGGCACCATATCCGCTCAGGAGCTATGCAATCGGGCCGGCCTGGACCCGGAAGAGCTGCCTACAGGTCTCGGACATGCAGAGGCAACGCGCCTGCTTATGGCCTTTAAGCAGATCAAGGTCAAGTCGCCTCCAGTCGACTGTCTGTCACCTATTGGCGAAGAGCTGATCAAGGCCGGACTCGAGAAGGAGTTTCGGCTGGACTTCATCGCCACAACGGTTCGGCCCGTCTCCGTCTACTCCGGCAATCCTTTCCTGGTCGAGGTGGGCCTGGGATATGGAGGAGAGCTGGCGAAGGAGAGCCGCCTAGAGATTCTGCGCTTTGCCAATCGGGTTCCACTTGTCTACCAGCAGGGCGCCTGCGCCATAACTCATGCCGTGGAAAGCATCTCCTGGAAGAACTACTCCCTGAGCCAGCCTACAGGAAGCGGAGTCCCGGTTGGGCCAGCTGTGTTGCTGGTGCACATTGCATCCACCAATATTCCCTTCACATCCGAGAGCAAAGATGCAGTGGCCGATATGCCGGAGATCCTTACGGAGATCGACCTGGGGCTGAAAGAGGTATCGCGAAAGCTGCGCCGCTACCTGAGCCGGCAGAGCGTGCTGTCTGATAGACGCGAGAAAGAGGAGATAATTAGAAAGATCCTGCCTCGCATCGCGAAGAAGCTCTCCGATGTCTTAGAAAAGCCGGAGCCCGATATCGGGCGTGTAGTCGCCAAGATCATGGGCAACCTTCTCGTCTTCAGGCGCCTGGAGCAGCAGAATGGCCATTTGGCCGTCAGGATCATGGTAGAAAATTACAGCGATATGGTGCGATCCTTCCAGCTCCATGAAGTGCTGGCTGAGGAGGCTGTCGCTGTATCCCCTCTGGCCAGAGTTATCCCTCTGGGAGATGGCTACGACCACCACTGGAAGTTATCCATCGGTCCGGGTGAGAGTGCCATTCTCAGCTATACCGTTCATTCTGATGGCGGGCCGAAGAAAGAGCCGGTGGTGGAGGGTTTGGAGGCAGAGATTGTCACAGGAGCCAGGGTGATCTAATAAAATGGCGAAGACTGAAGAGGAAAAAGCTTCCGATAAATTGGAAAAAACTGCCCAATCAAAAAAGGCTCAGGAGAAGCTTACTGGCCTGGCAGAGGATCTTTACAATCAATTTCAGCAGGGCATTGTGCCCCATATCACTTTGCCCTCAAGAACCAAAGGCAATATCGAGTTCTCCACCAAAGACGATGTTTGGGTTTACGGAGACCAGGAGACGACGCGCAGCGTGAAGACCGTGCGCGGAGCCAAGACTCTTCTCAAGACCGTCCACCTCATTGAACTGCTGATCAAGGAGCATCTCAAGAACAATCGCGGCTCGACATTAAGAGAGATCTATTACATCTCTGAAAACTGGGATATAGCGAAATTCCACGAGCAGGCGGAGAGTGACCATCTGATCGAAGACCTGGAGATCGTAACCAATCTTCACCGGGAGGACTTTCACGTCCGGCCGGAGGAGGACGGGGCGGCAGTATTCGGGCCGCTGCGACTCAGAGAGCAGACACGACGCGGCGAGCGCGAGATGCACTGCCAGGAGGATGTGGGCGAGGCTGGATACCAGATACCCTTCAACGTGGATAACATCGAGTTCCTGGGCCATGATGCCAAGATGGTCATAGCCATTGAGACCGGCGGAATGTATGCCCGGCTGATTGAGAACGGCTTCGACGAGGAGTATAATGCCATCCTGGTGCATATCAAGGGTCAGCCTGCCAGGTCCACGCGGCGCATCATAAAACGGCTCAACACGGAGCTGAATATTCCCGTGGTCGTCTTCACGGATGGAGATCCCTGGTCCTATCGCATCTTTGCCAGCATCGCTTACGGTGCCATCAAGAGCGCTCATCTATCCGAGCACCTGGTCACCCCGAAGGCGCGCTTCGTGGGGGTGCAGCCCAGCGATATCGTGGACTATAATCTATCCACAGACAAGCTCACCGATCAGGATATGCAGGCATTGCGTAGCGAGCTGACCGATCCGCGTTTCAACACGCCTTACTGGGATAAGCAGATCAAGCTGCAGATTGATCTCAAGAAGAAGGCAGAGCAGCAGGCCTTTGCCGGCAAGGGCCTGGATTATGTGACCAAGACCTATCTGCCGGAGAGGCTCACCGAGATGGGGATAATATAAATAATATGAAAATAATATAAATGATTATCGATTTTCATGCTCATATCTACCCGGAAAGGGTGGCAGCCAAAATCTTTCCTGCTGCGAAGAAGAAGCTGAAGGTAGAGGTGCCGGGAACTGGGGCGCCCGACGACCTTCGCCGTCGCATGAGCGATTCAGGGATATCCAGGTCCGTTCTCCTGCCCCTGGCCAGAGGCCGGGAGGATGTGTCCAGCCTCAACGACTGGATCCTATCCGTCTCAGGAGACGGCTTGCTTCCCTTTGGGGCCGTCCATCCTTTCATGGAGAACCTGGAGTGGGAACTGGACCGGCTTGCTGCTTGCGGCGTTCGGGGCGTCAAGATGATGCCCCTGCTGCAGGAGGTCTTTCCCGATGATCCGGGCTGCGGCAGACTCTATGAAGCGCTGATCGAGAGAAAGATGATTCTTGTGACTCATGCCGGTCGGGATCCTCTGGAGAGAAAGGAGATCTTCGGGACGCCGGAGCGTTTTGCCAGAGTTATCCAATGCTACCCCGACCTCCGGCTGGAGCTGGCCCATCTGGGAGGCCTGCGCATGTGGGATGATGTGAGGCGGCATCTCTTGCCCGCGGGCAGAAATGTCTATTTCGATACCGCTTACGTCTCCTTCTACCTGACTCCGCAAGAGATAAAGGAGTTGATAGCGGATATCGGCCCGGAAAGAGTCATATTCGGCAGCGATTACCCTTGGGAAGAGCCAGGAAGGGCAGCGGCAATTTTAGAGCGCCTGGAGCTTGGTGAGGCGGATAGGGATGCAGTGCTCTGGAAAAATGCGAGCCGTCTATTGGACGGACCAATTTGAAAAAGAAATTCGATATCGATTACATGATATCGATTACGTGATATCTATTGAATGCGATTTTGGTTTTGGGATTGGAGAATCTTTCTGGCGGGCATAATCGTCAAAGGCTCCTCTGACTCCTAGGCCGCTTATTCCAGGCCAAAGATTTATACTTCTTAAGAATGCATATGCTGATCCATGAAACATGAT
>Ga0182011_10003733_pt1 | contig 12410 bp, 11 predicted proteins | sample 711E1DmetaG_FD_120481 | JGI IMG/M metagenome (GOLD analysis project Ga0182011, IMG submission 120481) | Permafrost microbial communities from Stordalen Mire, Sweden - 711E1D metaG | ecosystem: Environmental > Terrestrial > Soil > Wetlands > Permafrost | place: Sweden: Stordalen | collected... | reverse complement strand
GCCTTTTGCCAGTCCGAGACAATCATCGGCAGAATGCCGTATTGCTGCGTGTCAGCCAGGTACAGGGAGCGGATATCGATGCCTTCCTGCGCCAGCAGGCGCGCGGGCGCGGCGATGTGTCCCGGTTTGTTTTCGGCAAAGAGCGATATCTGGTGAATCTTCATGACGCCCGCCTGTCGATGACGCGTTTTGCTTTGCCTTCGCTGCGCTCCAGTGAATGCGGCTCGACCAGCGCAACCCGAACCCTGATACCGAGCACGTGATCGAGCGCGGACTGAATTCTGCCTTGCAACTCCTGCAACGCTCCAATCTTATCGTTGAACATCTGCGCCGTCACCTCAACCAGCACTTCCATCTGGTCCAATCCCTGTTCGCGGGTCAGCAGTATCTGGTAATTCGGCAATGTGCCCTCGATCTCCAGCAGCGCGGACTCTACCTGCGATGGAAATACATTGACGCCGCGAATAATCAGCATGTCGTCGCTGCGACGGCCGATGCGGCCAATCCTCCGCAGCGTGCGCCCGCACGCGCAGCGGCCAGGAAAGATCATGGTGATATCGCGCGTGCGATAGCGGATCATCGGCATCGCCTGCTTGCTCAGGGTGGTCAAAACCAGTTCGCCCTCCGTCCCCTCCGGCAGCGGCTCGCCAGTTGCGGGATCGACAATTTCCGGATAGAAGTGATCCTCGAAGATGTGCAGGCCTTGATGCCGCCGGCATTCGCAGCCCACCCCTGGCCCAATGATCTCCGAGAGACCGTAGATGTCGAATGCCTCGATGCGGCTCATCGTTTCAATGTGCTTGCGCATAGATTCGGTCCACGGCTCGGCGCCGAAAACTCCCACCCGCAACGGCAGTTCTTTCATATCCACGCCGAGTTCGGCGGCGCGGTCGATCAGGTGCAGAAAATAGGTAGGAGTGCAGCACATCGCCGTCACCCCAAAGTCCTTCATCAGCATGATCTGCCGGTCGGCGTTGCCGCCGGATGCCGGGACCACCGTCGCCCCCAGCCCTTCGGCGCCGTAGTGCGCGCCCAGGCCCCCGGTGAAGAGGCCGTAGCCATAGGCATTCTGAATGATGTCTCCACGATGCAGCCCGCAGCCGGCCAGGCAGCGGACCATCACCGAGGTCCACACTTCCACATCTTCTTTGGTGTAAGCCACAACGATAGGCTTGCCCGTGGTGCCGCTGGAGACGTGCAGGCGAACAACGTCCTTCATGGGGCTGGCAAAAAGTCCAAACGGGTAAGTGTCGCGCAGATCGCTCTTCTCGGTGAACGGCAGCTTGGCGATCTCTTCGAGCGAACGGATATCCTCGGGCTTGAGCCCGCGCTCAACAAGACGCGACTGGAACAACTCGACCTGCTGCCAGGCCCGCGCAACCACGGCCTGCAAGCGCTGCAACTGCACGTTGCGGAGCTCGGGCAGCGGGGTGTAATCCGGCATGCTCGCGGGATGACAGTCGGCAGCGCTGGTCTCCATGATCTCCGTCGAGGGCGTGCCCGGATCTCCCGTGCCGAGTTTTACCCCGGCGTCGTAGACGGCCGGGTCAACCGCCTCGTCCCGGCTCTGCAGGGCCGATGCATGATTTTGCTGAAGAGAATTCACGCTGAATCCCTATGGTTTTTGAGTCTTGAGATGAGTGTACACGATGGCGGAATCCCTTCGGCCGGGAGTTCATTTTGCCCTGGGACTATGTAGAGCATCTGTTCTAAAATGCAATAGGAGTCAACCGCGATGAAGAATTGGTCTTGCCGCCGCTGGGTTCTGGGTCTGGGTGTCTTCGTCCTCACTGCTGCCAGCTATGCGCAATGGTCGAACCCGGCCGACGATATTCCCGCCTACCACCCCTCCGCTCCGCTCAAGGTGAGCGCGTTGCCCCCCATCCTCTCCGGCGCGCAGTTGACTGGCGAGAACTTCCGCTATCCCTGGCAGGTGCACGTCTACCTGCAGGCAATCAAGATTGGAAACGTGCTCTATCAGTTGCCCTGCAACTGCCGTTGCGACCGCGCCCTGGGCCACACTAGCCTGCGCAGTTGCTATGAGACCGCGCACGGCACCCAGTGCGACATCTGCGCCAAAGAGGCCTTCTTCGCCTACCGGCAGACCAGGCTGGGCAAGACTCCGGCAGAGATTCGCGCCGGCATTGCCCGCCACGAGTACGAGACCCTCGATCTCGAGAAGCAGTAGGGCACGATGGGGAAGAAGACGATCAGGACCGTTGCGGTGATCGCGACGGTCCTGCTTTGTTTTGGGGCGATTGCGGAGTGGGCGATCGAGGCCCGGTGGCAAGGAATGCTCAAGACGAGTGGGAAGAATGTATTTCTCACAAAGAGCCCGGACCAGGTGGAGCGCGAGATCCGCGAAACGCTTCCGGTAGGCATTTCGCTGGAAGTGGTCGAGGCAGTGCTGAAGTACGGGCATTTCGAGGAGCACTACGACACGAAAACGCGGAGTCTCAGTGCGTGCGCCAGGAACGTGAAGGGGAGCAATTGGGTGATCGTGGAGGATCTTTGGTTCGATTTCCACTTTGATGAGAGCCTGAAGCTGACCCGGATCGAGGCAAGTACGCACCTGACCGGTCCGTGAACAGTGCGTTAAAGAAAAACCAGCGTAGAATAGAGTGAGCACGAGCCAGTTGCACCGGCTCGCACCCAAAGCATGGCTCCGATCATCCAATGGAGAGTCGGCAAATGTGGGGGCGTCACGGTTTCGACGGGATCGATTGCGGCTTAGGAGGCATGTCAGGGTGTGGGCACCTGTAATCGCCTGCAAAACAAAAGTTGCCAACGATAATCTGGCACTTGCAGCTTAATTAACTAAGCTGCCGTCTTCCGTGGTTTTGCCTGTGGGCCGCGAGCGGACGTCATTCAGCAGGCTGGCGTGAACGGCTCGGTCCGTGTCGTTCTGCGCGAGATCATCGGACTAGCTTCTGGCGCATCTTGTCCGTTCTGAGCGTCAGACGTGAAATCTTTGGAACCGGACTGAGCATGGACTCTCCTGGCTGACAGCGATTTCGGACGCGGGTTCAACTCCCGCCGCCTCCACCATTTCATCATCCAATAAAATCCAACAACATCCAAAAGCCAGCGTAAATGCTGGCTTTTTCATTGTTTTATAGTCCATTGACGGGCAGCCCCGTCTCTTGACATCTGGGGGCAACTGGGGGCAACATTGGGGGCAACTGGGTTTCAATGAAACGGAGTTGCCCCCAACATGCCCCTGACCAATACTGCTATCCGAAACGCCAAACCCGGCAACAAACTCCTCAGGCTCTTCGATGAGCGCGGACTATATCTGGAAGTATCACCGACCGGCGGCAAATGGTGGCGGTTGAAGTTTCGGTTTGAAGGCAAGGAGAAGCGGCTCTCCCTTGGCGTCTATCCTGACGTGCCCCTGAAAGATGCCCGTGACCGCCGGGACACAGCGCGCAAGCTATTGGCCGATGGCATCGACCCCAGCGAAAACCGCAAGGCGCAGAAGTTGGCCCGCGCAGACAGTGCGGCAAACAGTTTTGAGGTCGTGGCGCGGGAGTGGCTTTCAAAGTATTTCGCGATTTGGGCCACAAACCACGGCGACCGCATCATCCGGCGCTTCGAACACGACATTTTCCCGTGGATCGGCGGGCGTCCAATTGCTGAAATAACTGCACCCGAGGTCCTGACATTGGTTCGCCGAATCGAAAGCCGGGGCGCACTCGAAACCGCACATCGTACCTTGAGCAACTGTGGACAGGTATTCCGCTATGCAATCGCAACCGGACGCACCAAACATGACCCTTCGGGCGATCTTCGCGGCGCACTTCCCCCGGTGACGAGTACGCACTTGGCGGCAACGACAGACCCGAAACAGGTTGCTGAGATTCTGCGTGCAATGGATGGCTACGAAGGCACGCTTACGGTGCGCTGCGCTCTGCGCCTTGCGCCATTGGTATTTGTACGCCCAGGCGAATTGCGTAAAGCTGAATGGGCGGACATAGACCTGGACGCGGCGGAGTGGCGCTATACCGTGACCAAGACCAACACCCCGCATATTGTCCCCCTCGCCAAACAAGCCTTGGACATCCTGCGCGAACTGCATCCTCTCACGGGCCGTGGGCGTTATGTCTTTCCGGGGGCGCGGAGCAACCAGCGACCGATGTGCGATAACGCAATTCTCGCTGCCATGCGACGCATGGGCATCGAAAAGGATGAAATGTGCGGTCACGGCTTCCGGGCAGTGGCACGGACGATTCTTGATGAAGTGCTCGGCGTCCGGCCTGACTTCATCGAACACCAACTCGCCCATGCCGTGCGCGATCCAAACGGGCGCGCCTACAACCGCACGGCGCATCTGCCTGAACGCAAAAAGATGATGCAACAGTGGGCGGATTATCTGGACAAGCTGAAGGCTGGTGCTGAAGTGATCCCGATACGCAAAGGGGCTTAGCCCGCCAGGTTCATTGAACCTGTATGTCCACACCGGAACCGCGCAATCTCCTGAATAGCGCCTCCGCGATGTGGTCAGCCTCCGATTGAACAGCCTGCCGTGGAGCCGCCATTCCCCGGATAATCTCCCGTTGCCGATCCGTCGCCACCTTTCCATAGCTCATCAAGGTCGTGAGCACTTGTTCATGCCCCAGGTTCTGGCTCCATGCCTTGAAATCTTCGGGAGACCTGCAAATCTCTTCGCCAAGCCGCGCCAGCGTCTTCCGTAGGCTGTGCGGATGAAAGTACGGCAAGCCAGCGCGCTCAAACGCCTCGCGGAAGATAGCCCGAATCGGCGTAGCCGTGCTCCAGTGGCTTCGTTCCAATCCAGCCGCTTCAAACTGGCGAGCTGCCCCCAGCGCAACGCGGGTTGCCGGAAACAGCGGATCGTCATTGCCCCACAGCTTCTCTTCCCGCAGATAGCGTACCCAATCCGCCACAATCTGCCGGACCTCTTCGCCCACGGGGAAAAAATAGGTGGTGAAGGTTTTGCTGAATTTTGTCTTCACCTCACGCGCATCCTGGTAAACGCATCCTTCTTTCAGCTCCACATGCTTCAGCTTCATGGAAGCAATGGCCGAATCCCGTGCGCCGGTCAATAGCGTAAAGACCACCAGAGCGCGATTCCGGCGCTCAATCTCGTTACCGCTCGGCATCGTCTCAATTACTCGCCGCACTTGCTCTAATGTCGGCGCTTTCCGCTCTCGCTGGGCCGTGGCAATGCGCGTGTCCTTGTCGGACAGGTTGAAATAGTCCGCATCGGAATACTGAAGACGCGCCTTGTACCCCGGCTGCCCCGCCAACCAGAAGAAGAATGCCCTCAATTGCTTCAACGCCGCGTGCAACGTCGCCTTGCTCAATTTCTCCCCGGACCTCTTCCCCATTTGCTCCGCCAGATACCGCTTGAACGCAATAGCCTGCTGGGAGTGAAACGCCTTGAAGTCCCGGTATCGGTTGTACTCTTCAAACCGGCTGAGGGCCTTCGCAGCCGCGTCCACCGTTGGCTCGCTGTGCTGCTTGGCGTCCTTGAGATAAGCGAAGTATTTGCGCTTGATCCGTTCGTTTTCCGCGTTGTGTTTCGTCATGGTTTCTCACCCCTACTTGAAGTCACTGTTTACGGTGGGGCCATTGCTCTCGTTTATTTCTGCCCGTGAATGAGCAAAACCCGTCAGTGGCTTTGCGATGGGGTGGGGGGCCGGACAACTTCCGAAAGTCCGGCAAGCTGACCTGGTTGCTCCGCAGATACTTTCGGTATCTCAGTGGCAACCCTGCCAGGGGTGGCGTACCATCCCGCTCATGGTCTTTGTCAGTTACCGTCTCCGAGAATCGCAGTACCGAGCGTTTCCGTATCCCGATACCTCCATTGCTCCGCGAGCTGTGCCTTTCCGCTCATAGCGTATATTAGCCTGGACCAGTCCTTCAACCGGCGCAACTCGCGAATCATCACAAGGTCGGTTGCGGCGTGAATTGTTTTGCTAAAAGCGCGCTTGCGAACCAACTCGCTTATGCTGATCCCGGCAAGGTCGGCCTCTTCGCGGAACTGCACGCGCTCTGACGTCGTTAACCGCATTTCAAATCGTGAGGCGGCGCGATCTTTGGTTCGTGAAGTGAACGGCATTGTGTTTTCTCTACGCGAAGCGCGCGCGGTTACTTTCAGGATGAGCCTCGATGAGACAAGCGTAGCGCGGAGCATCGTAGACGACGGGTTGAACGAAACATGGCGAAGTCATGTGTACGGACAACCCGCATCCTGTACCGCTCTTCCAACACATAGCGCGTTACACTCACAACTTATCCGAGAAACTACTTTTACGCAAGGCCACATCGCACGCGGTAATCTTCGCAGGATTTATTTTGTTACGCATGATTATGATCCGTTACTCACTCATTAGAATAACTGCTAATCACCCAATAAACAAAGGGGTTCTGACATTACTCTTTCGCCTCATCTTGTGCTACTGTACATATATTCCTCGTTGCAGGGGATTCTCCGGAGGAACTTGATGACACAAAGAGACGTAATCACTGAGGCAATGCTCTAAGCTGCCATCGCGGCCTTGGATACGGAACGCTGCTCACGGAGTCCATGCAAGAGCTGGGACGTAAGTTGGTAACGCTGTGGGTAATCAATTCACAGCGGGATAGCCTCCAACTCTTGAAGGAATATCTGGACACAGCCGGTGGTCATACGACCCATGTTCTTCGCAATCTGTACCACGGGCCGGAACGTAAATTCGAGCTGTACAACAATTCAAAGATCAGGGCAACGGTAGAGGCTTAGGGTAAGACTTTCAGTTTCCTGGAGGTGGCAGACCGCATCTCCGATCTGTTGCACAGCGAGCGGCTGACGATTCAAAAAGTAATCGAGGTCGCGCCCATCAGAAATCGCGCAGAGGTAAACCGCTGGGTAAAGCTGCGCGCAGAGTTGCTTGAACTCGTCGGGGCCGGTGATGGTCAGTGTTCCCCACTTCTGTGCGCCCAACTGGAGCGCGGCCAGTACACCAGCGGGAGGTACACCTGCACATCTTCAGGACCCTATCGGCGCTCTGGTGGGGATTCTAGCGCATGTTGCAAGCGTGCACGGCAAGAGTAGCAGGGGCGCGGGATCGCTGGCCAACCTGTCCATTCTTGAGCCGATCTTTCCCCTCAATTTTTTCGTTCTAATTTTTTCTGCCCGTGAATGAGCAAAACCCGTCAGAGGCTTTGCGATGGGGTAGGGGCCGGACAACTTCCGAAAGTCCGGCAAGCTGACCTGGTTACGCCGCAGATACTTTCGGTATCTCAGCGGCAACCCTGCCAGGGGTGGCGTGTCATGCCGCCTTCGCCAAGCCGGAGATCTACGAAGCGCTGGAAAGCCGGGGCGTGAAGTACGCCATCCGCATCCCGGCCAACGAGAACCTGGAACGGGATGTGGCGGAACTGCTGCCGCGCCCAGTGGGGCGTCCCAGTCACAAACCGACCGTGTGGTATAAAGGCTTTCTCTACAGGGCCGCCAGTTGGACGACGGCACGGCGAGTAGTGGCGAAGGTTGAGCATCATAGGGGAGAGCTTTTCCCGCGCATTGGGTTCATCGTGACCAATCTGACGCTGCCGAGCCGCGGGGTGGTGCGTTTCTACAACAAGCGCGGAACGGCCGAGCAGTGGATCAAGGAAGGCAAGCAGGCGGTAAAGATGACGCGGCTGAGCTGCCACCGGTTCCGGTCGAACGAGGTGCGGCTGTGGCTGAGCGTGATCGCATACAACCTGGGCAACCTGTGGCGGCGGCTGGTGCTGCCGAAGGGAATCGAGAAGTGGTCCTTGACCAGCCTGCAGCAACGGTTGGTGAAGACCGGCGGGCGGCTGGTAAAGCATGCTCGCTACTACTGGCTACTGTTGGCAGAGAGCCACATGACCAGGCGGCTGTTTGCCAGCATGCTGCGGCGGATGGAGGCTTTGCCGCTGCCAGCCGGGTAGGCGCAGCAGCAAGGCGAAACCAATCTGGACGACGAAGGAGGCTGAGGGAGGGGTGTCCGAGAAAGTGCTTCGAAATGGGGAAAATCTTGTTTTTTGGTCCTGGCAAAGGTCCTGCCGGACACGACCGGGGCCTTGGCCCCGGGGAGAAATGCAAAAAGGATTGCGAGCGGAGGCGACTTGGGGGTATATTGGTCCGCAACCCGGAGGCAAAACGGAAATCCTCGATGAATGGCCGTCCAAGAATCGGCCTCTTATCCGCTCGAGCTCCAAAGAAAGGGATTCCCGTATTGAAGATGAGAAAGACGTCGAATTCACCTGTGACGGAGAGTCGTCATTATAGCCTTTCGTCAGGGCGCTTGTACTTGGTCTCTGGTACTGCCTGTGTATTGATTGCCCTTTTTTTTGTGCTCTGGCGTGGTCCGCTACCCTTTGAAGATCTGATCCGGAAAATTGCTCAAAAGGATTGGGAAGAGGGCATGCGGCTGGCATCCCAGCCAGAGATGCTGCGAAAGTATTACAGGTTATTCTTGGGGGGATGCTTTGGTCTCGTTGGTTTCGCAACACTTCTGTCGATTGTCTCCAGCCGTCTTGGCGAGTTGAAGCGAGCGATATTGTGGCGAGTCATTTGTACCCTGGCCTGCACGTTTGCGCTATGCCTTTACATCTTCAAAATTACTACCGACGGGCCATGGTTGCCGATCAATGTGCTTATGTCGAACCCCAGCGCATTGCCGATCTTTGGCCATCGGCTTTTGTTTGTATGGTTGGCGAAAGCTTTGCAGGCAGTTGTGCCCACGCTTTCTCCTTTACGCGGCTATTACATCTCTCAGATCGTCGCGGCATTGTTGGCTATTTACGCTGTTGGTCGGTGGTCGGTTCTATTTATCGGTGAGGCACTGAGCCCGTTTGGTCAGGTGCTGGCAGTTATTTTGATTTCGGTATGCCTTGACTATCGGAACTTTTACGACATTGGCATCGTCTTCTTTTATACATGTGGATTGCTGGCGCTATACAGCCAAAAATACTTTTGGTTTGTGGCTGTGGTCACACTGGGAACCCTAAACCATGAGAACGCGCTTCTGCTGGTTCCGATAGCGGCTTTTCTATTGTTCGACACCGAACCCCGGCGCGTCTGGATGACCGTAGTCGGAACCTCGCTGGCAGGATACATGCTGGCGCGCGCCGCCATGCAATCGTTGATTCCATTTCAGAGGCACGTGGATTGGGGAATTTGGTCCAACATGACCAAGCCCTTCATCTTTTACAGAGAGATGTCATACTCCTTGTTGGCTTTGGGCGGTTGGTTCGTGCTTGGACTGATAAGCCTGCCGGCTTGTGACGAGCGCCTGCGGCGTCTTCTTCTGCTGTTCCCTATGTTACTGATCGTAACCTTCCTTTTCGGCCAGTTCCACGAGCCTCGACAATTCAATGCTTTCATCCCGGTTTTAATTGCGATTCTACTGAGCGCATTGCGGCAAATGCTCGATTTGGAAATGAGCACCGTTAAAGGAGATTCCAGGTAAGAATGGTTTTCTGGCTAATACACACGGTGCCAGTATCTACAAGATGAAGAGTTAGATATGTGAAGGAGACAGATCCTTTCCGTCAGGCTCTGCTTGAGATTTATGTGTCCATCGTATCTTAAGACCCCTTACAACGATTTCGATACTCATTGACTGCCGTAAAACCGGAGTCGCGCATGGTGGAGAGTTGGCCGCGTCGGTATGTGAGGAGCCACGCAGGGAGCCACCAGAGACCAGAGCAACCCCACCGGCAAGCAATCCCCGCCAGCCCCAGAGACGCCGCGCCCGCTGCGCCAGTGGTGCTACTTGGCTCCCATCCGCCAGCACCGGGGGATTGCGTCCCTTGTAACCCATCGGCGCGCTGTGGAGGGTTCTAGGCGCTGTGAACGGGAACGAATGCATTCCGAATCCGAACTCTAAAATTTGCCAACATCATGAAATTTGAAAATGCGTATTTCGCTCCGTGAGCCCAAATGGGTATGCCGTATGTCACCGAGGCCCCTTGAGAACGCTGCGCCGCTGCGCTTGGGGCGCATCCAGGTGCATGGGATTGCGGTCGCCAGAGACAGACGCGAATCGTTCCTGATCGGAGTAGCTGAACGCTCGCTGTGCCAGCTTAATCAACCTGCTCCCCTCCCTAGATCATAATGTAGGATCGCGTATCCTTCCAAGAACTTCAGAGTCGCTGCCCCCGTAAAGACGGTTAAAACGCCTTGTAGACTATGTCCGGGGCAGGTTGATTGCGCAAGACAGTAATTACAAGAGAAGCCAGCCCCAGCGCAGACGCATAAACCACACGCGCATAACGGCTGGTAAGCACCGGCCCCTCGGCAATCTTGATCGACAGTAGTCGAGCGCGCAGCCATTCCCAAGACGCCAAGATAACCGTGGCAGACAGCCAGATTGCCAGCCACACGCCAAGCCATTGAGCAACGCCTATGGCCGTAAAGACCTTGTCGATCTGCTTCCAGTTGGCCCAGAACCAGAACAGGGTGAAGGCAAACCAACTGAAGGTCAGTCCGCGGCCAAAAGTAATATAAACCGGGTTCTTTGCCAGCGCCGTGTAACTCTTGCGGCCTAGGGCGCGTATCAACTCCAACTGCCAGAGCTTGTTGGTCGCGACCCCACCACCTTGCATGATACCGAAGATGATGAACTCCGAGGTGCGTCCATGCCAGACACCAATCAGGAAGAAGGTCACGAAGAAGCAGAAGACGCCCAGGAACGGCTGCAGCGCCAGCGACGAGATGCGCCGCATCAGCGCCACGAGCAGCGGGTTGTAGACGTATGTCTTCAGCCAGGTTGAGAGTGTAATGTGCCAACGGTTCCAGAAATCAATGAACGAAGAGGCCGAAAAGGGGCGGTCGAAGTTTTCCGGCAGGCGCACGCGCATCAGCCTCGCCAGCGCAATCACGATGTCGATATAGCCGGAAAAGTTCGCGTATAGAAAAAATGGGTACACGACGGCTAGCTTAAAAGCAGCATACAGCTTGAACGATGGCAGAATCGGCTGGGACATCTGCATAAGTGCGTCTTGCTGCACCGCGTGCAGCAGCATCGCCAGCACGTTGACCTTGAAGAAACCGCGAACTATCCGCTCCAACTGCGAACCAATCGCACGCGGTCCCAGCGCGATCGGTTCCACTGCAAACTGGTCCTTGGCGAACTCGTCGTAACGCTGGATGGGACCGGAAACAAGTGTCGTGAAGTTCAGTGTGTAGAGCAGGTAGGTGCCGAGTCCGATATGCTGCTTCTCGTTGGCGTCTCCTGTCTCGATCAACAGGTGCAGTACGCGGAAGAAAATATAGGAGAGTCCCAGCGTGAAATAGGGATAATGCAGAAAGGTGCCTTCTGGCAGGAAGGTGTACTTTTTTAACCATACATAGACGAAGATAACGGCCAAAATACTCCATACTGCGGATCTGGACCAGCCACGTTCGAGCATAAGAAGACCGGTGTAGCCCAACAACAGAAACCCGGCCAGGGGCAAGAACACAATCGGTTTATGCGCCAGCATATCAAGGAACACAAGACTGGCCACGAGAAGCACAGCCGAGCGCCAGACACGTGAGCGGCTGAAGTTGGAGACCAGTGCCACAGCCAGGCCGAAGAGCACAAACTGGAATGAAGCTGAATCCATGTTTATCGTCCACTCTCCTGTACGACCTGCGGCTGGGCTGTGACTCGAAGTGCTGGGATTGCACCGTTGGTAAGCTCCTCGGCCAACATCCTAGAGATCATCGCGTGCCCTTCGGCATTGGGATGGCCATCGACCGGGAGGTAGCCCTGCGCGGGGTTGGGTATATTGCGATAGTCAGGCAAGATGTCGATATAGGTTCCGCCATGGTTTACAACGATAGTGCGCAATTCGTTGTCCATCTTGTAAGGGTCGAATCCGGCAGGCCATTCTCGCGTGGAAATCATGGCCGCATGAGGACGCTCGGGTATGAGGACCGCTACAAGAGGCACGCCCTCGGCTCTGGCCTTGGATTCAATCTCCGCAGCATAACTGTCAAACTGATGCAGGTGGCTTTGCCATTGCGCACTCGGTTCGGCCATTAGGTAGTTTGCTCCTAGCCCCCTGAGGCTGTCTTGCATGTATAGACTCTGACTTTGCCACAGGTAGTGCCTAAGCAAGATTATGGTTTGAGCCTGATTGCTACGATCTCGTATCGCATCACGGAGCGATCTTGCATCGAACACGCTGTTGATCCTATGCCAGAACCTGGCCGCTACGCCTGCCGGTTCGTTTGGCGCTGAGGGGTTCTTTTCGACGACCTGCGACGAATAATCATCAGGTAATACCAGCGACGCGTTCTCGATGTCCCATGATGTGATTACCCAGAGTAGGGGTATTTACTTGACGCCACCATACACAACAGGTTGTGGTTTGACCAAGGTTGCAAACAGAACAGGGCCGACCTGCACGGCTTGTTGAGCCAATCGATAGAAGAGTTTGCCGCGAGATTT
>Ga0182011_10003732_pt1 | contig 12416 bp, 5 predicted proteins | sample 711E1DmetaG_FD_120481 | JGI IMG/M metagenome (GOLD analysis project Ga0182011, IMG submission 120481) | Permafrost microbial communities from Stordalen Mire, Sweden - 711E1D metaG | ecosystem: Environmental > Terrestrial > Soil > Wetlands > Permafrost | place: Sweden: Stordalen | collected... | reverse complement strand
TGTTCGAGCAACCATGTGCTGCCGTAGTTGAAGACGGAGTGATCGCGCAACGCGGGAACCTCGTTCACACTAAGCAGCCACGCTAAAGGGCCACCGGTCCGCCCGAGGTTCTTCCCATCGGTGGCTTAGCTTCTTACCTTGGAGGCTAGATGCGGAAGCTCATCTCCCTCTCTGAGTTGCAAACCGCCTGGAACAAGCTTAACAAACGAAATCCACGCTCCTATGGAGTCGATGGAGTAACCATAGCTGCGTTCTCCTATAACGTCGAATCTCAGCTCAAAAAAATCGCGCAACAGCTTGCAAATGGTAGTTACCAGTTCCAAGGCGCAAAGGGTGTCCTGATCGACAAAAGCGACGGCGGAAAGCGTCCCTTGAAGATCGCCACCGTAAGGGACCGTGTAGTTGCGAAAGCCCTCGCGCTCCGCCTCGAACCAAGACTTTTTAGATTTGACCAGCCTTGCAGCTTTGGTTATAGAAAAAAATTGGGAACGCGCGATGCCGTCGAAGCCATCCACAAACTCGCTGATGCCGGATCAAAATGGGTGCTCGAAGCTGACATCAAGAAATTCTTTGACAGAGTGGATCGTAAAAAACTCCTGGACAAATTGAATGCTGTCGTTCGATCGCCATTAAGACTCGCACTTATTGAAAAAGCACTAACGAGTGAGATTGAGAATAGAGATGAGATCGATCCGGACCTGCTCAGCATATTCCCTTCTGCCGCGGCTGGAATTCCGCAGGGCAACACCCTTTCCCCGCTCTTGGCAAATTTCTATTTACACACGTTTGACCAAGCCATGCTGAAAAAGGGATTTGGACTTGTCCGATACGCCGACGACTTTGTTGTCATGTGTAAGACAAAACAGGAAGCTGAAGAAGCCTGCGTCTATGCGCAGAGATTCTTGAATGACAAACTTGGGCTTGAGCTACATGAATTGGCTTTCTCCGGAAAAACACAAATCAGGCGGTACTCGGATGGATTCCAATTCGTTGGCTTTTTTATTCGCGATCGAATCCAGATGCCACCGGGAAAAGCCAAGGACCGATACAAGGAGAGAATTAAGCAAATCCTGAGGTCAGACAAAAAGGAAACCCTTGTCAGAAAGATTCAGCGACTCAATGGAATTACAAAAGGCTGGTATGAAGCGTTTAAAACTACTGCACTTGGGCAATTTCCGAACGAAGCTGACGAATTCTTACTTGCAGAGCTTTCTCAATTCCTCAGGGAAAGAAAGATCTTTCGACGTGGCGATATAATCAGCAGTCAGCAAGCACGATTCATTGGGATTAGGACGCTAGGGGACAGCGTGCGGGGCTCGACAAAACCCGCTGACCGAGCAGGGAGTCCTAGGACGGGTAGAGCACCGCGCACCAAGCCGACGAATCCGGCGCCTCCAGCTAGCGTATGAAACCCGGGCGCATAGATAACAAGTGATTCTCGCGAATCCCGACAAGCGGATTACTACCGAAATGTCGGCATATGGATCTCGATCGGCGATATCTTGGAGTCTGACCCACATCTTTAGATGCTTCAACGAAGATCAACGGAAGAGGAACGGTCGAGTCTATGAATATGAAACTTGGTCCCGAACTCAGACAAGAGATGAAGGCATTTATTGACGCTGAGATGCGCAAAGCGGCCCTCCTTCCGCCCGATGAGATTCGTGCAATACTCGAGCCTTGGATGGCCCCGCTTCGACAGACATTTGATTTTGTACAGCAGCTTCAACAGAGCTGGATCAGTTGGATCGAGCAAAACAGGGAACAGCTTGCTGCATTCAACAAGCTCGTGCAGCAGGCGGCCTTGGCGGCGGGCGAAGTTTTTTCAGCCACGGATATTGCCTCACAAAGTTTCGCAATCACGCTTGCACGGCTGGAACGACTCGCAGCGCGCGGTTGGACCTTGCCAACTCAGCTGTCAGTGGCGGAATTACACGATTTCGCCCAGTTAGAGGACTCAGAGGCGGCAGCGGATTTCCTCGTGAAGAAATTTGAGGAATTAGATCCCGAATTCAGCCAAATGGAGGCGCGTCTTCTCAGCGACTCGCAATTGAAGGAGTTTTCGACCATTCTTCCGCAGTGCTTTCGTTCCATCCGACGGGAAGATTATGCGATCTCCATACCTAGCCTGATGGCGATGCTTGAGAGTGTGATCCAAAGGCTCAATCCGCCAGATCTGGCAGCGAACACGAATGTCGTGAAGACACTTACGCAAGACGGCACCGTTGCAAAGAAAGCACAGTATGATCTCTTCTGTACTGCGATTTTGTTCTCTCTTGCCACGGTGGTGAACGAAATCTGGAAGCATTACCCTTTGCATATACCAGGCACGCCAATGCTATCGAGGCCAGCAATTCAGCATGGAAGAATCGAGCCACCGAATTCCAAAGGTGAGGTTGTGCGGTTGCTCAACACTCTGGAAACAGCATTGGCGCTCCATGATCAGTTGGGTCAGTCAAGACTGTCCACACGCAGGAACAAGAAAACAGATAGCAGGGAGCAGGTATTACTGGCTATGCTTACAGCAACCTTCTATCTGCCCCGCAGCAAATAAGATCGTGCTGTGTCGTTGATGGCATCCCGCACCCTAGCACAATCGGTACCGGGAAGTCTTAGTGCAAGTCGGCTTCACGAACGGTTTCCCCGAGGTAGCCTCAGTGTGCCGATCAAATCCTGAGCAGCCCGGATATTGCGTGGATTACCCGCGACCTTGGCCACAGCAATTCAAGAAACGAAAGCGATAGCGGAATTCGACCCTTACGGTGTTCCGGCTGCACAGGATGGTGGGTACGGGGTACCTGGGGGTCAGAAGCGTCACACAGGGCAAATTTAGGGCATCACCGGGCAATACGCAGGGATCCGTGTAGGTTTGGCGCGTAAATTAGGGTTTGATTTGGCACCAGTTTGCTTGGCTGTTTCATTTCTTTTTTAATGGGTCCGGGAGGGTATTTCCAAGGTGCCGGTACCGCAGATTCGTCTAGTTTGGCGCAGGATATCGACTTCGCATACTAGTGCGCTGACCATTGACATCGGTGAACTATAATCAGTGCGCGAAACATCCTTCAGTCTCGCGGAATGACTACACATGCGCCTCGAAGACCTTCAGCCAAACGCAGCGGTCCGGGGAGTTCTACCGGATCAACTCGTTACGGTGGTTAGCGTCCAGTGGTTCGGCTCCCAAGCCGTGGAGTTGACCTACAAGGGGCCTTCTGGGCGCCTTGCGAATGAGTTGCTCTATCGCCATGACGAACCGCGCCTGGAGGTAGTGGAGCAGGGTCGCCCGTGGAGCTTTGACGGAGACGGGCGGTTGTTCCGGTTGGTTTCGGAGGCACACCGCATCCGTTTGGCCCACTTGTTCGATCCGGTACTGGCCGTTCACACCTCTCTTATTGAGCCGCTGCCCCACCAGATCACAGCCGTCTACGAGGCCATGTTGCCACGTCAGCCGCTGCGGTTCCTTCTGGCCGACGATCCGGGCGCAGGCAAGACCATCATGGCGGGATTGTTCATTAAGGAATTGATCGCCCGCGGCGATCTGCAGCGGTGCCTAGTGGTTTGCCCTGGCAGTCTGGCCGAGCAGTGGCAAGATGAGCTTTATAGCAAATTCCAGCTCCCCTTCGAGATTCTGACCAACGACAAGTTGGAAGCGGCACGAACAGGCAATTGGTTCCTCGAAAACAATCTTGTGATCGCCCGTCTCGACAAACTTTCCCGCAATGAGGATGTGCAGCAGAAATTGCAAGCCCCGGACTGTAGATGGGACCTGGTCGTCTGCGATGAGGCACACAAGCTTTCAGCAACAATCTTCGGCGGCGAAATCAAGTACACCAAGCGCTATCACCTCGGGAAGCTTCTTTCGGGACTCACACGGCACTTTCTTCTCATGACTGCGACTCCCCACAATGGTAAGGAGGAGGATTTTCAGCTTTTTCTGGCACTGCTCGATGGCGACAGATTCGAGGGTCGCTTCCGAGACGGTGTCCACCAGGTGGATATATCGGACCTGATGCGCCGGATGGTGAAGGAGAATCTACTCAAATTCGACGGCACCCATCTTTTTCCAGAGCGCATTGCTTATACAGTCCCGTACAGGCTTTCAGAGCCAGAAGCACGACTCTATAAAGAAGTCACGGAATATGTGCGCGAGGAGTTCAACAGAGCAGAGGCCCTTGCCAATGACAAACGAGCCGGAACCGTAGGATTTGCTCTTACCATCCTTCAGCGGCGACTCGCATCCTCTCCTGAGGCGATCTACCAGTCACTTCGCCGACGTAGTGAGCGGCTACAAAAGCGATTGCGTGAACTTGAGATTCTGCAACGCGGTGCGCAAGCTGAGGCTTTTGCAGCCGCGAGCCCCACTCTTGATGATGATGACGTTGAGGATCTCGAAGAGGCTCCCGATAATGAGGTGGAAGTTGCCGAGGAAGAAATCCTCGATCAAGCAACTGCTGCACGCACCATTGGCGAGTTGAATGCAGAGATCGCGACGCTTGCTCGCCTGGAGGCTCTTGCCCTTACCGTGCGCCGCAGCGGCGAAGACCGCAAGTGGTGTGAACTGGCCAGCCTGCTTAATGAGATATTTACGTCTGTTCCCGGTCCCCGAGAGATCCCCGCCGAAGCCCCTTCTATTCCGCCACCCACTCCTTCGCCAAGCCAGAAGCTCGTGATCTTCACCGAGCACCGCGACACGCTGAGCTATCTCGAAACCCGAATCACAACCTTGCTTGGTCGCAAGGATGCTGTGGTCATCATCCACGGCGGCATGGGGCGCGAGGAGCGTATGAAGGCGCAGGAGTCCTTCAAGCATGACCCGCTGGTACAAGTACTGGTTGCCACAGATGCCGCCGGCGAGGGCATCAACCTCCAGCGTGCCCATTTGATGGTGAATTACGACCTACCGTGGAACCCCAACCGGATTGAGCAGCGCTTTGGCCGCATTCATCGTATCGGACAAACCGAAGTGTGCCATCTCTGGAATTTGGTGGCCGAAGAAACGCGTGAGGGCGACGTCTACTACACCCTGCTCAAGAAGCTGGAGCAGGCCCGTCAGACTCTCGGCGGCCAGGTATTCGACGTGCTCGGCAAGATTCAGTTCGAGGGCCGACCGCTGCGTGACCTGCTAATTGAGGCAATCCGATACGGTGAGCGCCCTGAGATTCGCGCCAAGCTGACGGAAGCCATTGCCAACGCAGTCGATACAAAGCAGCTTCAGAATCTGCTCGAAGAGCGTGCGCTGGCACATGACGTAATGGATGTGAGCCGTGTCGCCCGAATCCGGGAGGATATGGAGCGTGCCGCCGCCCGCCGCCTGCAACCTCACTATATCGAGTCTTTCTTTCTTGAAGCATTCAGCCAACTCGGAGGTACAGCCCGCCAACGTGAGCCGCGCCGCTATGAGATCACCCATGTACCCGCGCCGATACGCAACCGGGACCGTTTGATTGGTATGGGTGAGCCGGTGCTTCCGCGATACGAGCGCATCGCCTTTGAGAAGTCTCTGATCGCACCCCAGGGCGAAACTCTAGCCGCCTTCATCTGCCCCGGCCATCCCCTGCTCGATGCCACACTTGACCTGACACTGGAGCGCCACCGGGATCTGCTGCGGCGCGGTACAGTCCTCGTCGATGAGCGGGACCCAGGCACGATGCCCCGCGTTCTCTTCTATCTGGAACACTCCGTGCAGGATGCAAGTGTCCTCCCCAATGGAGACCGCCGCACCATCTCAAAGCAGATGCTCTATGTGGAGCTGGACGAGGCAGGCAACGCCCGTCACCTCCATTACGCGCCCTATCTGGACTACCGCCCCTTGCGTGACGGGGAGCCTGGCGTCGATGCGTTATTCACTCGCCCAGAGTGTTCCTGGATCACACGAGAACTGGAGCAGAAGGCACTCGGCCATGCCATCGCCGAGGTGGTGCCGGAACACCTGAAAGAGGTTCGGGACCGGCGCACCGGCTGGATCGATAAAGCCCGTGCCGCTGTTAAAGACCGGCTCACCAAGGAAATCGGTTTCTGGGACCATCGCGCTGAAGAATTGAGGGCGCAGGAGCAGGCTGGCCGACCCAATGCTAGGCTCAACTCGCAGGAGGCCCGCCGCCGTGCGGACGAACTGCAAGGGCGCCTGGAAAAACGGATGGAGCAGCTTGATCTCGAAGCCCAGGTATCGGCGTTGCCGCCCGTCGCACTGGGTGGCCTCGTTGTGGTGCCTGCCGGACTCCTGGCACAGATGACCGGCCAGCCTCTACCCGATTCTGCCCGGTGCGTAGACACGCAGGCAGCGGCGGCTCGCGCTCGGGCCATTGTCATGGAGGTCGAGCGTACACTCGGCTTTGAGCCCACTGACCACGAATTCGACAAGCTCGGCTATGACATCGAAAGCCTCGAGCGTAGCACCGGCCGGTTGCGCTTTCTTGAGGTCAAAGGCCGCGTCTCTGGTGCGGCCACTATCACCGTCACCAAAAACGAGATTCTCTACTCCCTCAACAAACCCGATGACTTCATCCTGGCCATTGTTGAGTTTCTGGACGGGGACGCTCACCGGGTGCATTATGTGCGTCGCCCCTTCCAGCGTGAGCCGGATTTTGGAGTAACCAGTGTGAACTACGACTTCACGGAGCTCATCGCACGTGCGCAGGCCCCTGCTTAAGGAAGAACTCGTAATGATGGATTTGCGGCTATCCAGCCAGAACGCACCCACCGAGGATAAGACAAATGGACCCAGCAGTAATTAACCGTTGGCGCATTTCAACGATCCATAAACACCTTGAGGACAGGCGCTTTGCTATCCCCAAACTGCAACGGAACTTCGTGTGGGATGGCAAGAAAGCAGCGAATTTGCTGGACAGCGTCTATCGTGCCATGCCGATTGGGTCCCTCTTTTTGTGGGAGATGGACCTGAATTCTGCTGATTCGATTCGGCAATCGACCAACGTCTTACCTTCTTTCAGGGATGGCAACGAATCTATTTGGTTTGTTATCGATGGCCAGCAGCGGCTCTCGGTCTTGTATCAGGCGCTGAAGGCGGAAAAGAAAAAGAACGATTTCGGCCGCGACATTGATTTTGGACACCTCTGCTTTGTTGTCAACCAAGACGAAGAGGATGAATTTGCTCCAAGAATTGTCTACCGGAAGCCGGTCCCAAAGCAGTTCATTCCACTTTCCGACATCCTCGCGCCCAACTGGAAGAAGCGATTAGGCAAGCAGACGGTTCGCACGGTCAAGCGCGTGCGAGAGTGTAGGAATAAGCTCTTGAAATACACAGTTCCGATTGTGAGGGTTCAGAAGGCAAATCTCGGTGAGATTGGAGAAGTGTTTACACGGTTGAATTCAACAGGTATACGCGTTTCGCCAGCCGATAGAGCAATAGCTATGATGGGCAAACTAGATGTCCGTGCGATGGCAGATGAACTTCGTCAGAAGATTCGCGACGGGAAGTTCAATTTGAAGGGACTTGGCCCAATCCTCTTCGGGTTCATCCTAGTATCAGAGAAGTTGAATCCGAAGGGCGATCCTCCTAAGCTCGTCGCCTTAGCCAAACGATGGACGCACATGATTGAAGAAGACGAAGAAGTCAAAGACAAGTTCAACAAGCTGTGGAGCAGATACCAAAAGGCATTCCTCTCCGCCATTCAATACCTTCGGGACCGATTCCATGTCAAGGATGAGTCGTATCTTCCATCGGCGAACATGCTGGCTACCCTGTCCGTCTTCTTCTACCACCAAAAAGGGTCACCCAATGCCTATCAGGCGAGAGAAATCCGCAAGTGGTTTTGGACAACAGGCATTGGCAAGCGGTACAGCGGCGCTGGGTACCACAAATACATTGTTGAGGACGCAAAGTTCTTTCGCAGCCTAGCCGAAGGATCTCAGGTGCATTTTAGATTTGGAGAACGAGTTGACCCCACAATCGCTGTTCAGGCGGAACAGTATCAAGCGAAATCGGCGCGAACCAGGTCGTTCTTTTGTCTGCTGGTATCGCGCAAGCCGAAGTACCTTGACAATAATCACGCCATCCCGATTGGATCCGATGTCATTAGTCCTTCGAGCGAGACGCATCGGCACCACATTTTCCCTCAAGCTCTATTGAAGAAGCATGGTCTTCCATCCAACGCGTACAACAGCCTCTGCAATATCTGCCTGATTGTGGCGACGAATAACGGGGAGATAGGAAAGAAGAGGCCCCAAGACTACTTGGCCGTATACAAAGCTCGAGACAAGGATCATTTTCCCAGCGTAATGAAAAGCCACCTAATCCCCTACGATCCTGATAGTGGCGTCTGGATGGATGACGTAAAAGCCGGATTTAAGGAGTTCCGCAAAGAGCGGCTGAGGCTCATCTGCCAGGCCATTGAGAAACAGGCAGGTATCAAGATTTTCTCCAGATCTTAGTCTAATTGTGCCCGGAGAAACCATCGGGCGTCGCTGGCGTTAATAAGGAAGTATGAAACCGCAAGCTGAAGGCGCAACCTAGATGGATAGCACTGTGAAGACTCGGAAGAAGCTCATTGAAGTGGCGCTGCCGCTGGAGGCGATCAACATTGCTTCGGCTCGGGAGAAGTCGATTCGGCACGGGCACCCCAGCACTCTACATTTGTGGTGGGCGCGGCGCCCGTTGGCGGCGGCGCGGGCGGTGATCTTCGCGCAGATGGTCGATGACCCGTCGAGCCACCCGGACATCTTCAGGACTGAGAAGGCACAGGAGAGGGAGCGCCAGCGGCTCTTCAAGATCATCGAGGACCTTGTTCAATGGGAGAACACCACCAACGAGGTGGTGCTGGAACGGGCACGGGCGGAGATCTGGCAGAGCTGGCGCTCGGCCTGTGCAGATTACGCTGACCATCAACGCGCCAAGGGGTTGTTTGACCGTCACAAGCTACCTGCCTTCCACGACCCATTTGCCGGCGGTGGATCTCTGCCTTTGGAAGCACAACGACTCGGGCTGGAAAGCTATGCCAGCGACCTGAACCCTGTGGCGGTGCTCATAAACAAGGCGATGATCGAAATTCCGCCGAAGTTTGCGGGACGACCGCCAGTTAATCCCGAGGCAAGGTTGAAGCGTGACCTGATTGCCCGCGAATGGCGTGGGGCACAGGGACTGGCTGAGGACGTGCGCTACTACGGCAAATGGATGCGCAATGAGGCCGAGAAGCGGATCGGGCACCTTTACCCCAAGGCGGAAGTCACTGCGGAGATGGCGAAAGGGCGGCCCGACTTAAAGCCCTATATCGGCAAGAAACTCACTGTCATCGCATGGCTCTGGGCGCGTACAGTGAAAAGCCCAAATCCTGCATTTGCGCATGTAGATATTCCGCTGGTATCCACTTTCATGCTTTGCACAAAGGCTGGTAAAGAGGCATACGTCGAACCTGTGATCGAGGGAGACTGCTATCGCTTTACGATCAGGATGGGCAAGCCGAAGGACGCGAAGGCGACGGGAAATGGCACGAAGCTTACGCGAGCAAACTTCACTTGTTTGCTTTCCGGTATACCCGTCTCTGGGGACTACATCAAGCTCGAAGGCAAGGCTGGTCGCATGGGAGCAAGGATGATGGCCATAATTGCCGAAGGTGAGCGCGGACGAGTCTACCTCACGCCAACGTCGGAACAGGAGGCTGCGGCACAAGACGCTAAACCGACCTGGCGGCCTGAAGGGAAAATAGCCACCCGGATGACTGGCGGCAACTGCACTCCATACGGACTAACATCGTGGGGCGACCTTTTCACATCGCGCCAGTTGATGGCATTAACGACGTTTAGTGACCTCGTAGCTGAGGCACGGGAAAAGATTCTTGAGGATTTGCTTATCACCGGACTTCCGAATGACGGGAAGGGCATCTCCTCAGAGAGTACTGGTGTCCTAGCCTATGCGGAAGCCTTGGGAGTTTACTTGGGTTTTGCCGTAGACTATGCGGCAAATTATTGGTCTGTCATCACGACACCAGCAGAAGGTTTTATCCGCGCCACTTTTTCGCGACAAGCTCTCCCAATGACCTGGGACTACGCAGAAGCCCCTCCGTTTGGAAACACTAGCGGTAATTGGCTAGGTGGTGTCGAATGGATATCCAAAGCTATCGATCTGTTTCCGTTAAGCGGCTTTGGCTCCGCCACTCAATACGACGCTGCGAATCAGATTATCTCTTCAAACAAGCTCGTCTCGACTGATCCTCCTTACTATGACAATATCGGCTACGCTGATCTATCGGACTTTTTCTATGTGTGGATGCGTCGATCTCAGAAGTCTGTTTTCCCAGATCTTTTCACCACACTGGCCGTTCCCAAATCAGAAGAGTTAGTTGCGACGCCATACAGGCATGGCAGTAAGGAAAATGCAGAGAAGTTCTTTCTGGACGGCATGACACAGGCCATGCATCGCATTGCTGAACAAGCACATCCGGCTTTCCCCGTTACTATTTATTATGCATTCAAGCAGTCGGAAAGCAACGATGAAGAGGGCACTTCTAGCACAGGTTGGGAGACGTTCCTCGATGCCGTGATACAGGCCGGTTTTGCCTTAAGTGGCACTTGGCCCATGCGTACAGAAAGAGGGGCTCGGTCGGTAGGTATCGGTACCAACGCACTTGCCTCCAGCATCATTCTTGTCTGCCGTCAACGTGCGTCAAATGCGCCCACATCCACTAGACGGGAGCTTGTAGCCGCACTAAAGGAAGAACTGCCTAAGGCATTGATGCTTCTACAGCGCGGCAACATCGCACCGGTAGATTTGGCACAGGCGGCGATTGGTCCGGGTATGGGTGTATACACTCGGTACGCCAAGGTGCTTGAGGCAGATGGAAAGCCGCTTTCAGTGCATGAGGCTCTGACCCTCATCAACCAGACCCTCGACGAAGCCTTGGCCGAGCAGGAGGGTGATTTTGACGCCGATACCCGCTGGGCAGTGGCATGGTTTGAGCAGTCTGGCTTTGAGACAGGCGAGTACGGCGTGGCCGAGACCCTCTCGAAGGCGAAAAACACCAGCGTAGCTGGCATGGTGGGTGCGAAATTCCTCGAATCAAGGGCTGGCAAGGTACGCCTACTGCACCCGGACGAGCTGCCGGCCGATTGGGACCCAGCGACCGATTCACGCCTGACGGCATGGGAAGTGGTCCATCAAATCATCCGTGTATTGGAGGCTGGCGGCGAGAGCGCAGCAGCCGAATTGGTAGCCAAACTCGGCAGCAAAGCCGAGCCTGCGCGCGAGCTGGCTTATCGCCTCTACTCGGTGTGCGAACGCAAGAAGCGTGCTCCGGAGGCGCTCAGCTACAACGCCCTGGTGCAAAGCTGGCCGGAGATCACCCGCTTAGCAGCCGACTCCGCCAGACACATTCCACTCCCTGAGCAGACAGAGTTTAATCTGACTTAAGTCAGTAGCTAGGACAAGACGATGGCGATCAGCAATTACGACCGAGTCACCAAGGTCATGGACCTGTTGAAGGCCGGCCTGCAACCCTTTGTTGAGCGGGAGATGAAGGCCCAGCACAGCCAGCTCTGGTTGCAGGAGGCGCGTGCTTCTGTAGCCGAAACGCAGGCGCATCTCTTCACCGGGAGCGCGGAACCCGAATGGGACGCGGCCAGCCTGCTGGCGGTGATGTGGAATCAGTGGGAGAAGGTCTTTCGCAAAACACTGGGACGCGCCGAGCGGTCGTTGATCAGTGAATTGCGTGACATCCGTAACAAGTGGGCGCATCAGAGTGCATTCTCGAGCGACGATGCCTACCGCGCACTCGACTCGGCTGGACGACTCCTTACTCAGGTCTCGGCAACGGCTCAAGTGGACGATATCGATAAGTTGAAGACGGAACTTTTGAGGGTTCGCTTCGACGAGCAGGCGAGATCCGAAAAGAGAAAGGCCGCAGGTACCGCGATTGAGGGCGCGGCTTTAGCCAACCTGAAACCCTGGCGCGAAGTGGTGACACCCCACAAGGACGTGGCTAGTGGCCGCTATCAGCAGGCCGAGTTTGCCGCCGATCTGTGGCAGGTGTACCTGGGTGAAGGTACGGACGAGTACAAGAAGCCCGTTGAGTTCTTCCGACGCACATATCTGACCGAGAGCCTGAAACAGATGCTGGTTGGGGCCGTGCGTCGCATCAATGGCCAGGGCGGCGACCCTGTAGTGCAGCTTCAAACCAACTTCGGCGGCGGCAAGACTCACTCCATGCTGGCGCTGTACCACTTGTTCTCTGGCACGAAGCCGAGCGAATTGTCGGGCATTGATGCCGTGCTGCAGGAGGCGGGAACCGACAAGCTGCCGGCGGTGAGGCGCGTGGTGCTGGTAGGCAACAAGATTTCTCCCGGAAACCCCGTGAAGAAGGCGGACGGAACAATTGTCCGCACGCTGTGGGGCGAACTGGCTTGGCAACTTGGGGGGAAGAAGGCCTTCGACCGCATCCGTGCAGATGACGAAAAGGCTACTAGTCCCG
>Ga0182011_10003730_pt1 | contig 12417 bp, 9 predicted proteins | sample 711E1DmetaG_FD_120481 | JGI IMG/M metagenome (GOLD analysis project Ga0182011, IMG submission 120481) | Permafrost microbial communities from Stordalen Mire, Sweden - 711E1D metaG | ecosystem: Environmental > Terrestrial > Soil > Wetlands > Permafrost | place: Sweden: Stordalen | collected... | reverse complement strand
GTCCACTGGGCCGCGGCTTCGGGCCAGTGGCCCTGCTGGGCCAGCGCGAGGCCGAGGTTGTGCCGGGCGACCCAGTCGGTGGGTTTGCGAGCAATGACGGTCCGCCAGCCTTGTTCGGCGGCCGAGAAATCTCCGGCGCTGTATGCGGCAAGCGGGCCGGAGTAATAATTCAGCGGCCGGGTAGTGGCATCCGGCGTCCGGGATTCTTCCGTCGTTGCGGCGGAAACCGGATCGCGGAAACCGCAGGCCAGAACCAGCAACGTGACAATAGTGAACAGTTTCCCGGTTGCCGGATTCCGGACCCTGCCCGGCGAGCCGGCAGTCCAGGGCAGAAGATTACGTGGCTCGAACAGGGAGAACAGCTGCCAGCGCGGCACCGGGGTGGCGGCGAGCGCGGCTTCAGCGCGTTCCACCCATTTCTCACCCAGAGCATGGCTCTCGCCGTAAAGAGCGCGGTCAGCCTCGATCCAAAGGGCAGTCCAGGGGCCGGGGCTTAGGGTCCTGCGTTCAGGATTCAGGGTTCTGGGTTCAGGGTTCTGGGTCAAGCTTGCGATGGTCGCACTCGTCGGGGCGGCGTGAACGACGCCAAGGAGCGTGGCGGTGTCGCGCTGCCAGTCATGCAAGGCACGCACCCGGCTGGAGGAATCGGCGGCGTTCCGTAGGTCGGCCAGGGTTTGGGCGAGGCGTTGGCGAGCCGCGCGGGAGGCGCGCCGCGGATCGGTCCGCCGGGATCGCAGCGCGGCGAGGATGAGCCAGGCGGGTGCCAGCCAGGCGATGGAGGCGAAAAGGCCGAGATACCAGGTGAGGTCGTAGAGCGGCACCAGCCCCGCGCCAGCACCGGGCAGCGGATCGCGCGGAATTGCCGCCGGAGCGGCGGCCGGAGCCGCCAATTGCGGCGTATGCGCGGCCGTCGCTGCTGCCGTTTGAGGGGACGAGGCGGTGGTCACCGGAGTAAACAACGGCCGGTTGCCGGGCTCGGCGGCGCCGGGCGGCGTGATGACCACCGTGGAGCGGGCAGTTTCAACGGTCTTGTAGGTCCCGGATCTCGGATCGAAGTAGGCATAGCTCACTGGGCCGAGCGTATAGGTGCCTGGTTTGGTGGGGATCAGAACGATGTCCTCGGTGAGCGCAGCCTCGAAAAGCTTGCCCTCCGTCGGTGTGCGCTTGGGCTGAGGCTGCAGCACCTTGAAATCCTTCGAGACTTCCCGGGCCGGAAGCCCGTGGATATCGGGCCAGTTGCCAGTGCCGCCGAGCTCCAGGGTCCAGGTGACCGGTTCGCCGACGGCCACCGTGGTGGGCACGACTTTGGAGCCGAGCGTGAACCGGCCGACTGCGCCGCCAAAATCCGCCGGTGCGCCGTCGGGCAGCGGCCTGATGGTGAGGGTCGGCGCATTGCTGGTGATTGTCGGCTGGATGATCTCGTTTTGGAACGAAAAGAAGGCGTCTCCGTTCGACGGAACCAAGAGGACAGCCTGCTGGCTGGCGGGTTTCAGGGTGTAGGTGCCGGGAGTGCCAAAATACCCGCGGGTCTTGTAGAGAATCTCGTCGCGCGGCTCACCGCCGCGATCGGTTTCCGTCTGCTGCGGCCGGGCCCAGTCCTCGACCACGAGCGGCGCATGGTCCCATTGGAGGGCGCCAACTCCGCGCAGGTGGAAGCGCTTCGCCACATCCAGCGTGTAGGTGACGGGGAAGACTTCGCCCGACCAATACGAGCCCTCGGTCGGGGACAGGCGGGCAACGGCAGCCGTTTCCAGCGGAATGGCCGACTGGCCGACGGTGGCGTTGCCGATTGCGAACGTGACGGCGGCGACGTGTTGGGTGCCCTTATCGGTTTCGACATCAAACGCGGGGATGCGCACCTCGGGCCGCCTGGTCGGGCGGGCGGCGAAGTTAAAAATCTGCCGCCGGGTCACGCTCATGTTCTCCATCGCGAACGTCGAGCTGGTACCCGTGGACTGCAGCTCCAGTCCCGTCACGGCGGGGAGTTTCGGGTCGCCCTCGGGTGCGCAATTCTCGAACACGAGCTGGAGCGGACTCACCTGGTTGAAGGCGAGCGATCCGGCGCCGGGTTCCCAGTAGACGCGCTCGGCGAAGGCGACGGCGGCGGTCAGGGCCAGCAGCAGCGAAAGCAGGAGGGTTGAACGGGAAAGAGGGGGTTTCACCAGTCGCGGCCTTTCTTGGGGGGAGGTTTGTTTTCCCGGCTGTCCATCATCTGAAAGAGTTCGGCGGGCGAATCCTGATTGCGGAGCTGGTCAAGCTTCTGGATCGGCAGGACAAGGGACGGGTCGGCCTTCGCGTCCCGCGGCTGGCGCGGCTGTCCGCCGATCTTCTGGGTCTCGCCGGTGTTGGCCTTTTCGGGCGGTGGTGGCGGCGGTTGCTCCTGGGGCTTGGGCGGGGAATCCTGCGATTGCGACGGCTCCGGCTGCGGCCGGTCTTGTTTCTCCTGCTGCTGGTCCTGAGATCCGCCGCCGGATTTCTGTTGCTGCTGCTGGCGCGGTTGTTGGTCCTTTTGCTCCTGGTCTTTTTGCGGCTGATTCTGCGGTTGCTGCTGGGGGGGCGGCTCGAGAGGTTTCTTGAGCAGATCTTCAAGCTGGCTTCGGAGCTGGGGCCAGTCCGCCGCTTTCGGTGCCAGTTTCTCCCCGGCATCAACCCCGGCGAGGGCGTCATGCACCGGGCCGGGCGTCACCGGCTGACCAGCGCCCTGCAGCCGTTTGCCCCAGATGACCGTCTCTTGCGCGAACGTCGCGTAGTCGCCGGCAGCGAGTTGCGGCTGCAGGGAGAGGCGCCCGACAAGCTTGCTGAGCGGTGCGACAAAGGCCGACGTATCCTCGGCGGAAAAGGCGGGTACCGGAAAGCGGATACCGGAAAGAACCACCAGCAGAATGATGGCAGTGGTTACCGGTCCGGCCCCTGGCCTCCGGCTTCCCGCCTCCGGTCCGGACGGGCCCGAATGTTTCCCGGCATCCGGCATCCGATTCCCGAAATGCGCGGTCAGCGGCAGATTGCGCACGCGGGGCCGCACCGGAAACTCGCGCCAAAGGCTGAGGAGCAGGCAGAGCAGGGCCGGGGCCAGCGCCGCCTGGAAGCGTTCCAGCTGCCGCACCTGAACGCGCTCCTTGAACTCACCCCGGTGGCCGGCGGCAACGGTTTGCTTGAGCACCGCGCCGAGGTCGACCCAGGTGCTGGCGTCGGTGTACACTCCGTTGGTGGCTGAGGCGAGCTCCTGCAGGGTAGCACTATTGAGCTTCGAGAGCACCACGGCGCCCCGCTCGTCCTTTACGTAGCTACCGGACTCGTCGGGAATGAACGCGCCCTGCGCGGTGCCGACGCCAAGGCCGATCACCCGGATGTTCTTCTTGCGCAGATCGTTGACCAGGTTCCTCCAGCCGTCGGTCTGGCTCTCGCCGTCGCTCAGGATGATGAGGTAGCGGTCAGCCGTGCCGCTGGCGCTGAAGGCGTCGAGCACCGCCCGCAACATCGCCTCGTAATCAGTTCCGCCCACTGGCATGAAGGCCGGATTGAGCGACGGCAGAAACTCGTTGAGCACCTCGTAGTCTGCGCTCAGCGGCACCTGAAGGAACGCCGTGCCGGCGAAGACCACCAGACCGACGCGCTCGCCGCGCAGCCCGTCGAGCAGACCCTGGATCAGCAGCCGGGCGCGCTCCAGTCGCGAGGGACGCACATCGGGCGCAAGCATGCTGCGGGAGAGATCGAGGGCGATCACGATCTCGCGTGACTGGTCGAATACCGGCTCTTCAATCCGGCCCCATTGCGGCCGCGCGAGGGCCACCACGCCGAAGGCAAGCCCGAGCCAGAGCAGCAGCCGGCCGCGCGAGATGTGGTGGCCGTTGCCGACCTCCGCGTGCCGGGCCCCGGCCCAGGCGCGCAGGATCTTCGGCCAGTCGCGGGACGATTCTCCGCTGCCGCGGCGGATCGCGTCCCACACCGCCAGGACGATGATGGGCGCGAGCAGCCAAAGGAGATTGGGCCAGTGGAAAATCATGAGACGGCCGGGGGTCCGCTGATGAACGGTGAGTGGACGGGCGCCTCCTGGCCCCGCAGGGTCGACCAGGCCAGGATCAGTCCGGCGCAGAGCACGCAAAGGAACCCCGGCACGGCGAACCAGGGAAACAACTCCGTGGTGAGAACATAGGATTTGGCCTCAAATTCAATCTTCTGGGCCTGGTCGATCGATTTGAACGCCGACTCGATCGTGTTGGCATCGCGTGCGCGGAAGAACCGTCCGCCCGTCTGCTCCGAAATGCTGGTGAGGGCGCTTTCGTCGAGATCCGCCATGATCTGGGTGTAGGTGACGGTCCGGCCTCGTTCATCGCGCACCGGCAGAAACGTGTAGCCGTCCTTGCCCGCGCCGATGGTGTACACGGGGATCCCGCGGGCGCGGGCGATCTCAGCGGCCTGCGGGGGCTTGAGCACGCCCGAGTTATTGGACCCGTCGGTGAGCAGGACCACAAACGCGCCCTTGCGCCGATTTCCCTCCTCGCGGCCGGCTTGCTCGAGGCGGGTCAGCGCCACGCCCAGCCCGTCCCCAATGGCGGTGTGGTCGGCGTCGATGACGCCGATCTCGATGCGGTCGAGCTGCCGGGCGAGCCAGCCATGGTCGAACGTGAGCGGCGACAGCGTGTAGGCCTGGGTGGCGAACACCACGATGCCGATGCGGTCGTTGGGGCGGTTCTCAATGAAGGCGCGAATCACGGGCTTGATGACCTGCAGGCGGTTGGGGCCTTCACCCGGACGATGGTTGTCCTCGGCGAGCATGCTGCCGGAGAGATCGATCACGAGCATCAGGTCGTAGCCCTGCTCGTGAACCTGACGCCTGTCATCGACGCGTTGCGGGCGGGCCAGCGCACCCACCAGCAACGCGAGCCCGGCAACGCCGATGCCGACCGGCAGCCGCGACACGGTCACCAGCGAGGGGCGGTACCAGGCGGCCGCGAACGGGATGACAAACGCCGGCACGCCCCGTCGGCCGCGCAGCCACGCCACCAGCGGAATCAAGGCGAGGGCCAGCAACCACCACGGATCATGGAGCGTGTAGTTGTCGTAACTCATTTCGAAAACCCCAAATCCCAAGTGCCAAATCCCAAAGCAATCCCAAGCCCCAGGGAAATCCCGTGGTGGATGACGGCGCTGGTCACCGGCTTGTTTGGAGATTGGAACCTGAAGTTTGGCATTTCGTATCAGTGGCGGGTCCGCATCCGGGCATGGAAGAACCGCACCAGCGCATCGAGCCGTGTTTCCCGCGTGCTCACGACCAGACGGCTCAGCGAGTCGGGAAAAAGGTCACGGAAAGCGGCCTCGCGGCGGTCGACCCATTCGGCATGGCCCGCGCGCTGCGCCGCCGTGCCGTCGAGGGTGACCAGGCGGCGGGCCAGCGGATCGTAGGCGACCAGCGTGTCGCCGGCCGGGAGCGCGCGTTCCCACGGATCGTCGACGCGGAAACCCATCGTCTGGTAGCGGCGCTGAAGCACGCTCCAGCCGTCGGGCGCCTCCCGGGGCGGAAAATCGGAGAGCCAGATGAGAATACTGTGTTTCGGCGCGGCGCGGGCGAGAAGCTGCCAGGGGATCTCGGTCTGCGAACCGCCACCTTCAGAATTCGCGGCAGTATCCACTGGCGCACCGCTGACCTTAACGGGCGCGGCGGCGGTCGGACGGGGTGGCGAAGCCGCGGGGTCTTCTCTTCCGATCACGGGCGGCTGGTCCGCGGTCTGGGCGGCGGCCGCGGGCGTTTGCGGTCGCGGGCCGGCGTCAGCTTTCCCGGCGGCCGCATCCGGCTGGCCGGCCTCCAGACGCGGCGGCGGCACACCCAGGAGAGTGGAGGCGGCGTGCAGGATCGGCCCGCGGCCGCGGACTGGTTCCCGCAATTGGTACCCCTCCGGAGAGGCGTACAGGTAGCCCACGCGATCACGATTGACGGCCCCTAGCAGCATCACCAACCCGGCGAGCTCGAGCAGGGCTTCGCGCTTGGACTGGGTGGAGGAACCGAATTGCAGGCTGGGCGAGTCCTCGAAGACCAAGAGCAGCGTGACCTCGCGCTCCTCGACGAATTTCTTCCGGTAGGGTTCGCCAAGCCGCGCGGTGACGTTCCAGTCGATATCGCGCACGTCGTCGCCAATCTCGTATTTCACGACTTGGTCGAATTCCATGCCGCGACCGCGAAAGGCCGAGCGATATTCGCCGCTGAGCACATTCTCGACGGCGTGGCGCACCCGCCACTCCAGCCGGCGGAGCAGGGCAAAGGCGGAACGGCTGGAAGACTGAACGGCTGAATCAGCGGCGCGTTCGGGAGAGCGGTTCATCGTGCGATCATCCAGCTTTTCAGACCTGCAGTCTTTCAACCTTTCACCGAGGCCGGCACCGGCGTGCGCTCGAGGAGCTGGGCGATGATCTTGTCGGTGGTGATCTCCTCCGCCTCGGCTTCGTAGGTGAGCCCGAGCCGGTGGCGCAGGATGTCGGGCGCGAGTTCCTGCAGGAGGGCGGGGGAAACGAAGTCCTCGCCGCGGAGCCAGGCGAGGGCGCGGCCGGATTGGAAGAGGGCGAGGGAGGCGCGCGGGGAGGCGCCGAAATTGAGGTGGCGCTTGGTGGCGGGGTTGGCGGTGCGTTCCGCCAGCATCCGGGTCGAGCGGACCAGCGAGAGGATGTAGCGATGCACTTCGGGCGCCACGTGCACGCGGTCAACCTCTTCGCGCAGCGCCAGGAGCTCCTGGCCGCTGGAGGTGGCCGTGAGCGCGGGCTGGCTCGTCACCAGACCCCAGCGCTTCATCATGGTATTCTCCTCCTCGGCGGAGGGATAGTCGACAATGAGCTTGAAAAGGAAGCGGTCAGTCTGGGCCTCGGGCAGCGGATAGGTGCCCTCCTGTTCGATCGGATTCTGCGTGGCCATCACGAAGAACGGCGACGGGAGCGGTTGCGACTGGCCGCCAATCGTCACCTGCCGCTCCTGCATGGCCTCGAGCAAGGCGCTTTGCACCTTGGCGGGCGCGCGGTTGATCTCGTCGGCCAACAGGAGGTTGGCGAAGATCGGTCCGCGGTGCGGCGCAAACGTGCCCTCCTTCGGCTGGAAGACCATGGTGCCGACCACGTCGCTCGGCAGCAGATCGGGCGTGAACTGGATGCGCTCGAACTGCACGCCCAGCGCCTGGCCGAGCGACTTGACGAGCAGCGTTTTCGCGAGGCCGGGCATGCCTTCGAGCAGCACGTGACCGTTGGCGAGCAGGGCAACGAGCAGGCGCTCGACGATGACATCCTGACCGACGACGGCTTTGGCAATTTCGGCGCGGAGTTTCTGGGACCAGGCGGGACCGTTGGGCATGGGACGGAGCGGGTTGGGAGCAGGGAAGCAGATGCGGGTTAGCGGGAGACTTGAATGGTGATTAAATTGCTGGGATCGCGGAGTTTGGTTTGACTACCGCCAGTCGGTTAAGTTTCACCGGAGAGAAGCAAACCCATGACCGGATTTCCACTGCAAATCGAGGCTGATGTTCGCCGGAGGCTAGCTGCCTTAAGGGTGGAGCCCGGCGAAATCAAGGAACGGTTCGTGCGCGGCTCCGGCCCCGGTGGGCAGAAAATCAACAAGACATCATCCACCATATGGTTGCAGCACCGGCCAACCGGCACGGAGGTGAGGTGCCAGGAGGAGCGTTCCCAGGCGGCGAACCGCGCGCGGGCGTGGGCACTCTTGTGCGCAAAGCTGGAGGCACAGCGCGCGGCTGCAGCGACCGCGGCGCAGGCCGAGTACGAAGCCGAGCGGCGGCGCACGCGGCAGAAGAGCCGGGGCCAGAAGGCGCGGATGATCGAGGGCAAAAAGCACCGCGCCCGGATCAAACAGGCGCGGCGGCGGCTGGATGATTGAGGACCCCAAAAGGTCGGCGGAACCGGCCTCGCTCCGAGTCCGGGATTCCTACAACAACTCCACGGCGTCGCCGACCGACAGTCGGCCGGTCTTTGTTTCGTGGATGAGGTTGCGACCGAACATCACGACGCCTTCATCGTCGCGGCGGTAAGTCGCCAGCGTGCGGAGCGGCTCGGGCGCGCGCGTGGCGGTGAACTGATCGGTGGTGGTGACGACGCAGCGGCCGCAGCGGGTGGCGCCGTGAAAAACCACGCCGCCAACGCGAAACCGCCGCCAATCATCCTCGGCGTAGGGTGCGGCGCCGGCCACGACCAGGTTGGGCCGGAAGCGGTCCATCGGGAGCGGTGCGCCGAGCCGGCCGTTGAGATCCGCGAGCGATTCCTCCGAGATCACGAGAAAGGGAAAGGCGTCGGCGAAGCTCACTTCGTGGGAGTGGAAAGTGACGGTGGAGAGTAAAGGTGGCAGTTTGTGCGCCGGCATGGGACGCGTGTAAGCGGCGCCGGTGTGCACCAAGCGGCAAGTCAGGCCGAGGAAATCGGTCAGCCATGCGGCCGCCTCGTCGCCGCAATCATCGGCGGTCACCGTGTCCTTCCAGACCGAGACACCGGAAATCGGACGGCGGAAACCAGAAAGCGAAACGGAAACCGAGCCGTGGTCCGGGCTTGACAGGATCAGGGCGGCGCTGGTGAGCGCGGTTTCGATGAGCGCCATGCGGGGATGGACGCGCTGGGTGAGAAACCGGCGCTCGGAATCGACCACGAGGAACCGGCGGTCGCCGACGAGTCCGCGCGCATCCACCTCGGCCGTGTCCACGGCGATTCCCCGGCAGGACTTGACAGGATAGAGATTGAGCGCGGTCAGGCGGAGCATGGCGCGGACAGGCTACGGGCGGTGGCCCGGCGGGCAAGCGGCCAAAATATCAGTTGACGGCAGGTAGGCCGAAATCATAGTCCGACATTCTCTTTTTGCGGGCGTAGCTCAGTTGGTAGAGCACCACCTTGCCAAGGTGGACGTCGAGAGTTCGAACCTCTTCGCCCGCTCCATTTTCCACCGCCGGGAAACCCGGCGGCTTTTTTGTTGGCCGGGGGCCGCAAGCCGGTATGAGTGACGGGGTTGAAAGCCGCCGAATTCTTCCAGTTGCCGCCGTCTCTCGCCGTTTTTGCGGCGTATTTCTCTGCTGAAGTTCCGCCGTGGGAGTGGCTAAAACGCATCGGCGCCGCGTTGGCGGCATTCCCGTTCAAGGCGATACTGCCTCCGCTGCCCCCTGGCGTGCATGCCGAGGGACCGCTGTGGATCCATCCGGAGGCCAGACTGCCGACGTACGCCACGATTATTGGCCCGGTTTACATCGGCGCCCGCACGGAGGTAAAGCCAGGGGCGTTTATTCGCGGCAATGTGATCGTCGGTGAGGACTGTGTGCTCGGCAACGCCTGCGAATACAAGAACTGCCTGCTGATGGACAGCGTGAAGACGCCGCATTACAACTACGTTGGCGATTCAATCCTCGGCAACAAGGCGCACCTGGGAGCCGGGGCGATCTGCTCGAATCTGCGCCTCGACAACCGGGAGGTGCTCGTGCGCATCGGCGCCGCCGTGTACCCGACGGGCCTCCGCAAATTCGGCGCGATCCTCGGCGAAGGCGCGGAGGTCGGCTGCAATGCGGTGCTGAATCCGGGGACCCTGCTCGGGCCGCGCGCGCTGGTCTTGCCGGCCATTGCATTTGGCGGCTACCTGCCCGCCGGGCACATCGCTCGGGTGCGCCACACTGTCGTCGCGGAGCCGCGACGGGATTAAAAACTTGCCCGTGCCGCGGCTCTGACTCTTGCTCGGTTTTTTCCGCGAAAACCGCGCGGGGACTGCCCGCAAACCCAGGCCAACCCAAGACCATGAGAATCCTTTCCGGCATCCAGCCCTCCGGTGCCGTGCATATCGGCAACTATTTCGGCATGATGAAGCCGGCGATCGACCTGCAGGCGCAGGGGGAGTGCTATTATTTCATCGCCGACTACCACTCGATGACGTCGCTCCATGACGCCGCCGAGCGGCGCCAGAACACGCACGACGCGGCACTGGACTTCCTCGCCTGCGGACTCGATCCAAAGAAAAGCGTGTTCTTCCGGCAGTCCGACCTGCCTGAGGTCACCGAGCTCACTTGGATCGTCGGCACGCTCATCCCCATGGGGCTCCTCGAGCGCGCCACCAGTTATAAAGACAAGCTGGCCAAGGGCATCGCGCCCAGTTTCGGCCTGTTCGCCTATCCGGTGCTGATGGCGTCAGACATCCTGATCTACGACTCCAATCTCGTCCCGGTCGGCCGCGATCAAAAACAGCATGTCGAAATGGCCCGCGACATCGCGATCAAGTTCAACCAGACGTACGGCGAAACGTTCGTCGTTCCCGAACCGGCCATCCGCGAGGAGGTCGCCACCGTGCCCGGGCTCGACGGCCAGAAAATGAGCAAGAGCTACGGAAACTCGATCGAGGTGTTCGGTGACGAAAAGGCAATGCGGAAGCGGATCATGTCGATCGTCATGGACAGCCGAACGCCGCAGGAGCCAAAGCCCGACGCGGACAAGAACATTGCAGTTCAGCTGCTGAAGCTTGTCGCCCCAAAGGACGTGGCCGTGGATTTCGAAAGCCGCTTGCGTGCTGGCGGGCTCGGCTATGGCGATCTCAAGAAGGCCCTGTTTGAGCACTACTGGAATCATTTCGCGGCGGCCCGCGCCAGGCGCGCTGAGCTTATCGCCAACCGAGACTACGTCGACGAGGTGCTGCGAGACGGCGCCGAACGCGCCCGCGCCGTGGCCAGCCAGGTGCTCGCGCGCGCCCGCAGGGTCAGCGGACTGGGCGGCTGAGGTTCGCGGACGGCCCGGACGCAAGGTCCGGCCCTACGAAACTCCGGTAGCAGCAGGGTCGGCGCTTGCCGCCGGACCCAACTTCCGGGGGTGCATGCTCGCCGCTGCCAGCCTGCCGTTTACTTCACCGGACTGAGCCGGAACAGCATCACGTCATGTGATTCCACGCGGTCGGTCCGCGGGGTGCGCGTGGTGCCGAGATCCTTCTTCGCCCAGACGTCCCGCACGGCGTATTCGCGCTGAAGGATCGAGATTGCGGACCAATCGGTCGTGAGATCGGCGGCGGTCGCGCCCGAGTTGAGCACGCAGACGGCCCAGTCGCCGCCCGAGAGTTCCCGAACCCAGATCTCGCGACCGGTCTCGGCCCGAAAGCGCCAGCCCTGCTTGCCCAGAGGATCCTGGTCGATGGCGATGACGTCCTTGTCGGTCAGGATGTCGTGAACCTCTTTCGACATGTGCCGGACGTCGTTGCCCGCGATCAGCGGCGCCGCGATAATGCACCACAGGCTGAAGTGCGCGCGCGATTCGGCCAGCGTGAGACCCTTGTTGCCCACTTCGAGCATGTCGGGATCATTCCAATGGCCCGGCCCGGCGTATTGGCCGATGCCATCCGGACCGTTGGAGGTGACCAGCGTGTACTGCTGGTCCAAAATCAGCTTCCAGCCGCTTTCCCACCGCTGCCGGCTGTCGTAGCCGGCCATGATGTCACCCGTGGTGCGCCAGAGATGGCCCACGTCCTTGGCCCATTCCCAGGGTTTGTTCTGGCCCCATTCGCACAGGCTGAAAACGATCGGCCGGCCGGCCTTGTGCAGCGCATCGCGCATAGTCTTGTAGGTCTCGCGGGCGTCCGCGGTGCCGTGCATGCACCAGTCATACTTGAGAAAATCGACTCCCCAGGCGGCGTAGCGCAGCGCGTCCTGGTATTCATGACCGCGGCCTCCGGGGAAGCCCGCGCACGTCTCGGTGCCGGCGCAATTGTGGATCCCGAACTTGAAGCCTTTGGCATGCAGGTAGTCGCCGAGCGCCTTCATCCCGTGCGGAAACTTGACCGGGTCGGGCACGATGTTGCCATCGGCATCGCGCTCCTTGGCCTCCCAGCAGTCGTCGACGACAAGGTAAACATAGCCGGCGTCGCGCATGCCGTTCGCGATCATGGTGTCGGCGGTGCCCTTGATGAGATCCTCATCGATATTCGCCGCGAACGTGTTCCAGGAGTTCCAACCCATGGGCGGGGTCAGAGCGAGATTCTCGAATTTCTGGGCAAACGCGGTGGCCGTGAGGCACACGGCCGCCAGCAGGAGGTTTTTTTTCATGGGTAATGTGAACCGTCGGGGAATGACTCCTAAACCGGTTTCCAATTGACGATTTGGCGAGACGACATTGCAACGGTCAATCAGATTGCGCGCGAACGGCGGCATCGCCGGGATCGGCCCCAGTCGCGCAGACTGGCGCTGCGTGGCATCGGACCAGGGAGCGTCATTCCCGCGGGAACCGGACGCCCGCGGGCGTGACCAATGCATTTCTGCAAAATCCAGGTGAAAGCAGGTCCGAATTTTCCTCCACAGCAGTTGCGAAGGACATTGTCCTTGGTTCATTCGCAGACGGCTCTATCCTCCCGCTTCGCCCAATCATGATCAGACGTCACGCCTGGATCGGCGCCTGTGAGCGCCCCATCGCCGCGGCTCGCCGCCT